>Ga0208958_1000850_pt1 | contig 34069 bp, 30 predicted proteins | sample RifOxyB1_FD_184032 | JGI IMG/M metagenome (GOLD analysis project Ga0208958, IMG submission 184032) | Soil microbial communities from Rifle, Colorado - Rifle Oxygen_injection B1 (SPAdes) | ecosystem: Environmental > Terrestrial > Deep subsurface > Rock core/Sediment | place: Rifle, Colorado...
GGGCTGGACGTCCTGTGCGCCGCCCTGCCCGCCGTGCTCGACGCCCATCCCGACTGGCGCGCCGTGCTGATGCTGAACGACTGGGACAAGCACGCCGCCTGGGCCGCGCCGCACCTCGCCCCGCTCGAGCGCTACGGCGCCCGTGTCGCCGTCCTGCGTTCCGCCCCCCTGTCGCAGGTGCGCGACCAGATGAAGACCGCCGCCGTCGCCCTGACTCCCTCGGTCTGGGACGAGCCCTTCGGCCTGACGGCGGTCGAGGCCCATGCGGCCGGCGCGGCCCTGATCTCCTCCGGCCGGGGCGGCCTGCGCGAGGCCAGCGGCGACCACGCCCTCTATGTCGACGCGGTCACGCCCGAGACCCTCGCTGCGGCCATGGAGCGTCTGATCCGGGACCCGGAACAACGCCTCGCCCTGGCGCGCGCGGGACAGCGCCATGTGATGGACGCCCATACACCCCGACAACGGGCCGCCGAACTGGAGCAGATCCGAAAAGCCGTCGCCCTGTCGCGACGCCGCTCCGCCGCCTGACGCCCGAAACGACGCACCCGCCCGGCGACGCGGGTGGAAAATCTGTCACATCGGGGCGATAGAGCCAGACTTCAGTTCGGGGACTTTCGATGACCACGCTCGCCCTTTCCCGCCGGTCCATGCTCGCCGCCTTCGGGGGCGGTCTGGCCCTGTCGCCCACCGGCCCCGCCCTCGCCCAGGCCGTCTTCGACGTGAACCCCTTCCGGCTGGGCGTGACGGCCGGCGATCCCCTGCCCGACGGCTTCGTCATCTGGACGCGTCTGGCGCCCGATCCCTTGGCCTACGGCTCCGGCATGCCCAGGGCGCCCGTCGCCGTGAAATGGGAGGTCGCCGCCGATCGCGGCTTCAACACCGTGGTTCGTTCGGGCGAGGCCATCGCCCGGCCCGAGCTGGGCCATTCCGTCCACGTCGAGGTCGAGGGGCTGGAGCCGGCCCGCCCCTATTTCTACCGCTTCCAGTGCGGGACCGAGCGCAGCGGCGTCGGTCGCGCCAAGACAGCGCCCCTGGCCGGCGCCTCGGTCTCGGCCGTCCGCTTCGGCGTCGCCGGCTGCCAGGCCTATGAGAGCGGCTATTACACCGCCCACCGCAAGATGGCGGAAGAGGATCTGGATTTCATCTTCTGCTACGGCGACTACATCTACGAGGGTCGCGGCAACCCCATCTATCAGTCGGGCGCCGGTCCCCAGGACAACACCCGCGTCCACCTGGGCGGCGAGGTCTACAGCCTCGACGACTATCGCCGCCGTTATTCCCAGTACACGATGGATGCGGACCTCCAGGCCTCGCGCGCCTCGGCCGCCTGGTTCTGCACCTATGACGATCACGAGATCGACAACAACTGGGTCGGCGACATCGATCAGGACGGCGCCCCGCCTGAAGTCTTCCTCCTGCGCCGCGCCGCCGCCATGCAGGCCTTCTACGAGTTCATGCCGATGCGGAAGTCGGCCTTCCCGCGCGGCGCAGGCATGCAGGCCTATCGCCGGGCCCAGTACGGCGATCTGCTGGACGTGGCCTTCCTCGACACCCGCCAGTATCGCACGGACCAGCCCTGCGGCGACCGTTTCAACGCCACCTGCCCCGGCATAGAAGCGACGGCGGCCCAAGTGCTGGGCGACGCCCAGGAGGCGTGGCTGCTGACGAACCTCGACCGCTCCAGGGCGAAGTGGAAGGCCCTGGCCCAGCAGATCATGATGATGGATCTGAACCGCAACACCTCGGGCGGCCAGGGAATCAACACCGACAGCTGGGCCGGCTACCGCGTGCCCCGCAACCGCCTGCTGCGCCACATCCGCGACCGCCGTATCGACAATGTCGTGGTCCTGACAGGCGACGAGCATCAGAATTACGCAGGCGGCCTATGGCTGGACGGCAGCCAGCCCGAGGGCGCCCCCATCGCCGTCGAGTTCGTCGCGACCTCGATCAGCTCGGGCGGCAACGGCTCGGACCTCGGTTCAGACTACGACCGCTTCCTCTCGGCCAACCCCCAGCTGAAGTTCCGCAACACCCAGCGCGGCTATCTGGTCTGCGAGGCGACGCCGACCCTCTGGACGACCCAGTTCAAGGTGTTGGACAAGGTCTCGGACCGCTCTGGCGCGCTGACGACCCGTCAGACCTTCGCAATCGAGGCAGGATCGAACACGCTGACGCTGGCGTGACGATCGGAGCAGGTGTTCAAAGAACCGGCACCGCCTGGCTCAACCGTCCGCCGACCCGGATCGGCTCGACCCGCGTCGCCAGCCCCGTCCGGTCGTCCGTCTCCACGAAGACGCCGCACACCGTCGCAGGACCGGACGCGGGCGTATAGCGCCCGCCCGAAATCCGGGTGGTGAAGCGGCGCAGCGGCTCTTCCTTCTCGTTGCCGATGACGCTGTCATAGTCGCAGCAGCCGCCAGCGTCGGTCTGATAGGCCGTGCCGCCGGGCAGGATCTGGCAATCGGCGGTCGGGACATGCGTATGAGTGCCGACCACCAGGCTGGCGCGCCCGTCGCAGAAATGGCCCATGGCCATCTTCTCGCTGGTCGCCTCGCAGTGCATGTCGACGATCACCGCATCGGCCACGGCCCCCAGGGGCGCCGCCGCCAGCTCGCGCTCCACCGCCCCGAACGGATCGTCCATCGGGTCCATATGCACCCGGCCCAGCACATTCATCACCAGGACTGTGCGGCCCGTGTCGGTCTCGAACAGATTGGCCCCGGCGCCCGGCGCATCCATCAGGCGCGGATAGTTGGCCGGCCGGATCAGCCGCGGCTCGCGCACGATATAGGTCAGGGCCTCGCGCTGATCCCACGAGTGATTGCCCAGGGTCAGGCAGTCGGCGCCCGCCATGAACAGCTCGCGCGCCGTATTCTCGGTGATGCCGAACCCGCCGGCGGCGTTCTCAGCATTCACCACCACGAAGTCCAGCTTCAGGTCGCGCTTCAGGCCCGGAAGATGGTCGCTGATCCCGTCACGGCCGGACTTGCCGATGACGTCGCCGAAAAACGCCAGTCTCATTTGACGCCCGGCGCGTTCGGACCCGCAGGCCAGTCTTCGACCCGCAAGCCTTCGACGCGTTCGAACTCGCGCAGATTACCCGTCACCAGGATCAGACCCCGACTACGGGCGTGCCCCGCAATCAGAATGTCGTTTGAACCGATCAATTCGCCGCGCCTTTTCAAATTGGCCTTGATGTCGGCCGCGTGTTCGGCCGCAGCCGCATCGAAATCAAGCACGGTCATCCGCGCCAGCAGTCTTTTGGCCTGTTCTCGCCGCTGCTCGGGCCGGTCGGAAACGGCCGCGCCATATAGAAGCTCCATCGCTACAACTGTCGAAGCCGCAATGGAGTCGGCCGCATCGTTCAGCCGATCCGCCAGGGGCCCGCTCAAAAACGGCCTGTTTCTCAGAATTCGGACACAGACATTGGTGTCCAGGCTGTAACGCAGCATCAGAATTCCACGACGGAATCGTCGATCGGATCTTCAGGCTCGCAGATATCTATGCCGGGCTCGGCCAGAAAATCGGTCCAGACCGCGTCCGCAGGCACCAGCAACAGGCTGCGCCCCTCCTGTATGACGCGCAACTCCTTCACGTCATCCGGAAAGGCCACGGCCTTGGGCAACCGCACCGCCTGCGAGCGATTGGACATGAAGATCGAAGCCTTCAGCGGCGCTTTCCACGGGGCGTTCATTTCGAAATGATGGGGCGAGGCAAGGTATATGTCAACGACATATCCCTCAGAACGCCCGATACCCCGCCTCGGTCAGCACCCCGTGCAGCCGCATGTCGTGCGCCTCCAGGCTCAGCGCCTCCACCGCCTGTCCCGCATAGGCGAGGCCGACCCGGATCACCTCGGGCCGGGCCGCGAAGGTGCGGTCGTAAAAGCCCCCGCCCTGCCCCAGCCGCCCGCCGCTCGCGTCGAAGGCCAAGAGGGGCGCGATGATCAGATCCGGCTCCATCACCTCCGCCAGCGGCAGGGGCGCAGGACAGCCCGCCACGTCCGTCTCCAGCGGCTCGCCCGGCGACCAGCCGCGAAAGACCATGGGCGCGTCCCGTTCCAGCACCACCGGCAGGCACAGCCGCCGCCCCGCCGCCTCCAGCGCCGAGGCCAGGGCCCCGGTGTCCAGTTCGGATCCCATGGCGCGATAGAGGGCCACCACAGTCCCCTGCGGCAGAGCCTGGGCATGTTCGGCGGCGCGTTCGGCGGCGGTCGGATCGGCCTCGGCTAGGGCCTTGCGCCGCGCGCGGGCGGCGGACCGGAGTTCACGCTTCTCGAACATGATGCGCTCAGCTGGAGCGCGTCTCACGCGCAGGGCGAAGAAGGGGAAAGGGTTGGCGGCGCCGCAAGAACCGTGAAGGACGTTTAAATCCTCTCGAACCTGGGTAGCCAGGTGGGCTCCATATGCCCAGGCCCTCGAGCCCGGACAGGGACAGATCCCTTCGAGTGAATTAAGGTCGCGAGGAAATGTTGCCTCCGACGTGAGCCGCAGCAGGACCCGCCGTCAAACAAGATAGGCGCTGCGGCCCGCCTTCTCAAGCGGCGCGATCAGATCGCCCGTGATCAGATGGATTGGACGATCTTCTCGATGCGCGCCGCCACGGCGTTCAAGGCCTCGGCCACCCCGTCGCTGATCGGGGGCGAGGGCGCCGCGGCCGGGACGGCCATTCCTCCGGCGGCCAATCGCGCCTCGTGCAGTTCGTCCGACAGGATCAGGGCCGACATCAGGAACAGTCGCAGATCCCCGACATGGCCCACGTCCTGGGCCACCTGGCGCACCTGGTTGTCGAACTGTTTGGCCAGGATGCGAACCCGCTCCTCCTGGCCGTCGGCGCAGCCCACCGCATAGGGGCGGCCGTTCACCTCCACCGTCACCGTCGCCATCAGCGGGCCTCGCCTTGGGTCTCTTCGTCGTCTTCGTCGTCCAGGTCCGGATCGTCCGTCTCGGCCAGAACCAGCACCTCGCGCACGGCCTCGGCCGCCCGGGCCAGGGCCAGCGAAGCCTCCCGCCCCGCCGCTTCCAGCTCGGCCACGCGCGCGGCGTCCGCCCCGTTCGCGACTCCGGACCGGGGCGCGAACAGGTCGTCGTCGGCGATCGCCGGCGCCGAAGCCGGTCGAGCCTTCAGCTCCAGGATCCTGCGTTCCAGATCGGCCAGGGCCCGATCGATGCGGGCCCGTGCGGCCGTGGTGGCGTCTGCCATCGGTCGCTCCTTACAAATTCCGTATAGAACCCGATGACGCGCCGGGGTAAAGCGGCGCGCCCCTGAATTTCCGCTTCCGCCGAAAGGTCTTCCCCCGTGACCGACGTCAAATCCGCCCCCAAGGCCACGCCCCAGCAGATGGCCAACGCCATCCGCGTCCTCGCCATGGACGGCGTCGAGAAGGCCAAGTCGGGCCACCCCGGCATGCCCATGGGCATGGCCGACGTCGCCACCGTCCTGTTTTCGAAGTTTCTGAAGTTCGACGCCAGCCGCCCCGACTGGGCCGACCGCGACCGCTTCATCCTGTCGGCCGGCCACGGCTCGATGCTGATCTACGCGCTTCTGCACCTGACCGGCTACAAGGCCGCGACCAAGGAAGAGCTGTCGAACTTCCGCCAGTGGGGCTCCAGGACCGCCGGCCACCCCGAATACGGCCACATGCCCGGCGTCGAGGTCACCACCGGCCCCCTGGGTCAGGGCCTGGCCACTTCGGTCGGTTTCGCCATGGCCGAGCGTCACCTCGCCGCCAAATACGGCGAGGACCTGGTCGATCACCGCACCTGGGTCATCGCCGGCGACGGCTGCCTGATGGAAGGCGTGTCCCAGGAGGCCATCGCCCTGGCCGGCCGCTACCGTCTGAACAAGCTGACCGTCCTGTGGGACGACAACGAGATCACCATCGACGGCAAGGTCTCCCTGTCCGACGCCACCGACCAGAAGGGCCGCTTCAAGGCCGCCGGCTGGGCGGTCAAGGCCGTCGACGGCCATGACATGGACGCCATCAAAGCCGCCCTGAAGTGGGCGACCCGCCAGGACAAGCCCACCCTGATCGCCTGCAAGACCAAGATCGGCAAGGGCGCCGCCACCATGGAAGGCAGCCACAAGACCCACGGCGCCGCCCTGGGCGCCGCCGAGATCGCCGCCACCCGCTTGGGCCTGGCCTGGGATCACGAACCCTTCGAACTGCCCCAGTCCATCGCCGACGCCTGGGCCAAGGTCGGGCGTCGCGGCGCCAAGGACCGCAAGAAGTGGGAGGCCCGCCTCGCCGCCTCGCCCCAGGCCGCCGACTTCACCCGCGCCATGAAGGGCGACCTGCCCGAGGGCGCCTTCGACGCCCTGAACGCCAAGATCGCCGAACTGATCGAGACCCAGCCCGCTCAGGCCACGCGCCAGTCCTCGGGCGCCGCCCTGGACCAGGTCTTTGCGTCCATCCCCGAACTGGTCGGCGGCTCGGCCGACCTGACCGGCTCGAACAACACCTTCGTCGCCGGCACGCCCATCTTCGACCAGCCCGCCTATGAGGGCCGCTACGTCAACTGGGGCATCCGCGAGTTCGGCATGGCCGCCGCCATGAACGGCCTGGCCCTGCACGGCGGGATCATCCCCTACGCCGGCACCTTCATGGTCTTCTCGGACTACAGCCGCCCGGCCATCCGTCTGGGCGCCCTGATGGGGGTCCGCGCCATCCACGTCCTGACGCACGACTCGATCGGCCTGGGCGAGGACGGCCCGACCCACCAGCCGGTCGAACACCTGGCCGCCCTGCGCGCCATCCCCAACCTGAACGTCTTCCGCCCCGCCGACACGGTCGAGGCCATGGAGTGCTGGCAGATAGCCCTGCAATCCAAGACCACCCCCTCGGCCATGGCCCTGTCGCGCCAGAAGACCCCGGCCGTCCGCACCGTGGCCGCGACGGAAAACCTGTCCGCCAAGGGCGCCTATGAGATCAAGCCCGCCTCGGGCGAGGCCAAGGCCACCCTGTTCGGCACCGGCACGGAACTGGCCCTCGCGCTCAAGGCCGCCGAAACCCTCGAGGCCGAAGGCGTCCCGACCCGCGTCGTCTCCGTCCCCTGTGTCGAACTGTTCGAACAGCAGGACGCCGCCTACCGCGCCTCGGTCATCGGTCGCGGCACGATCCGTGTCGCCGTCGAGGCCGCCATCAAGCAAGGCTGGGAGCGGTTCATCGGCGAAGACGGCGCCTTCGTCGGCATGACCGGCTTCGGCGCCTCGGCTCCGGCCGAAGTCCTCTACGACAAGTTCGGCATCACCGCCGACGCCGTCGTCGCGGCCGTCAAGGCGCGGCTTTAATCTCTCTTCACCTCCCTCTCCCCCTGCGGGAGACGGAGACCGCGCACGGCGGCGCAGCCGTCGTCCTGGCGCGGTCGGGCGAGGGGTCACGCCGGCCGAGCCGTTTCGCATCATCCATCCCCTCATCCGGCCCTCCGGGCCACCTTCTCCCGCAAGGGGAGAAGGATCAGCAGGAGCAGACGATGAAACCCGGCGTCCTCGGCCTTCTTCTGACCCTCGGTCTGGCGGCCCCCGCCGCCGACGCCCAAACCCCCGCCCCCGTCGAAACCCCCATCGTCATCGGCCGGTCCTACGCCCTGCCCTCCGCCGTCATGGGCGCGACGCGCGAGATCAACGTCTGGCTCCCGCCCGGCTATGCCGACAGCGGCAAGACCTATCCCGTCCTCTATGTCCTCGACGGCGGCCAGGATCAGGACTTCCACCACATCTCGGGCCTCGCCCAGCTGGGAACCGTCGTCGGCACGACCCGCGACGTGATCGTGGTCGGCATCGCCTCGGTCGACCGCCGCAACGAACTGGCCCTGCCGACCGACAATCCCGAACTGATCGCCCGCTATCCGACCCAGGGCCATTCGGACCGTTTCCGCCGCTTCCTGGCCGAAGAGGTCCAGCCCTTCGTCGAGACCCGCTTCCGCACCAGCGGCAAAACCGCCCTGATGGGCGAGTCCCTGGCCGGCCTGTTCGTGGTCGAGACCTTCCTCAAGGAACCCCAGATGTTCGACGCCTATGTCGCCGTCAGCCCCAGTCTGTGGTGGGACGGGGGCGAACTGGCGCGTCAGTCCGGCGCCCGTCTGCGCGACCAGTCGAACGCGCCACGCACCCTGATCCTGACCCTGGGCGACGAGGGCCCCGAGATGCAGGCCCCGATGGACGTCCTCACCGCTAATCTGCGCGACCACGCCCTGCCCGGCCTGAGCTGGAGCTTCACCCCCCGCCCGAGCGAGACCCACGCCACCATCTACCACGGCGCGGCCCTGGACGCCTTCCGCCGCCTCTACGCCGTCCCCGCACCCTGACGCGGCTGCGGCGAACCCCGCGCCTCTTCAGTCCTCTTCGGTGGACGAAATATCCTCGTAGATCGACGACGGCGGCCGGGTCAGATCGGTCGTCGGCTTCACCCCCGGCTGGCGCGCCAGCACATAGAGAACCGGCGAATACAGTCTCAGCACCGGGATCCGCGCCAACAGGCGATAGAAGGGCCGCAGCACATATTTATTCGAGGTCGGCGACGGCATGACGCCGATCTTGACGACCTCCATCCCCAGATAGTCGACGTAGTCCCTCAGCTGGGACAGGGTGTATTCGTGCTTGTGCCGCCCGGTCGCGTCGGCGCGATAGCGCATATAGATATTCTTCTGCGCGATCAGCTTCAGGATATGGGCGATCGAACAGACGTTCGGCACCGTGATGCACAGATGACCGCCGGGCTTCAGCACCCGCCGGATCTCGGTCGACAGCTTGACCGGAAAGGCGTCGAAATGCTCCAGGATTTCGCAGGCCGTCACAACGTCCAGCGAGTCCTCCGCGAACGGAAGCCCCTCGTTCTCCACGTCGGCGTGACTGATCTCGACCGGTCCTGCGGCCGAATGAATGGTCCGGTACGGCCGCAGCGGATGGTCGTCGTTGGCGAAATAGACGCCGTGACACAGGCGCGCGCCCGCCGCCTTCGCCCGATAGAGCAGGTAGAAGGGCGACGCACCGATATCCAGAACATCCTTGTCGACCACATACGGGGCGATCAGGGCGAAGGTCCGGTCCATCCGGTCCTTGCCGCGACGAAAATACTCGCCGCCCGCCTGATAGGGGGTGGGTCGCCGTCTGTCTTCATCATAGAAGAAGGCGAAATCTTCCGCTCCCGCGGCGACAGCCTCGCCGATTGAAGTCCCGCTCATTCCCATCCCCGGTCGCATCAGAACGCGGCGCCCGTGCTGCGGCGCCCAGACCGATGGTGGCACACACGACCTCGCCACGCCTAGCCCAATCGGCGGATTCCGGACCTGTCCTTTCGGACGCCTACGCCGCTGACGACCGGCCCATCCTGGTCTAAACCGCGCCTTCCACGACGAATTGAGGATTTCCGATGAAACTCGGCACCCCGCTTTCCGACACCGCCGTCCGCGTCATGCTTCTGGGCTCGGGCGAACTGGGCAAGGAGGTCGCCATCGAGCTGCAAAGGCTGGGGGTCGAGGTCGTCGCCGTCGACCGTTATCCGAACGCCCCGGCCATGCAGGTGGCCCACCGCAGCCACGTCATTCCGATGACCGATCCCCAGGTGCTGAACGGCCTGATCATGGCCGAGGCCCCGCACATCATCGTGCCCGAGATCGAGGCCATCGCCACCGAGGTCCTGGCCGACATCGAGGCCGCCGGCATGGCCCGCGTCATCCCCACGGCCCGTGCCGTGCAACTCACCATGAACCGCGAGGGCATCCGCCGTCTCGCCGCCGAAGAGCTTGACCTGCCCACCAGCCCCTACGCCTTCGCCGGCAGCGCCCAGGAACTCGCCGCCGGCGCCGAAACCGTCGGCTACCCCTGCTTCGTCAAGCCGGTCATGTCCTCGTCCGGCAAGGGCCAGTCCTTCGTCGAAAGCCCCGATGAAATCGCCGACGCCTGGACCTATGCGCAGGACAGCGGCCGGGTCGCCGGCGCCCGCGTCATCGTCGAGGGTCGGATCGACTTCGATTTCGAGATCACCCTGCTGACCGTCCGCTCGCGCGCCGCCGACGGCTCGACCGCTACCTCCTTCTGCGCCCCCATCGGCCACCGTCAGGTCAAGGGCGACTATGTCGAGAGCTGGCAGCCCCAGGCCATGTCCCCCGCTGCGCTTGCCGCCTCCCAGGACATCGCCGGCAAGGTCACCGAGGCGCTGGGCGGTCTCGGCGTCTTCGGCGTCGAACTCTTCGTCAAGGGCGACCAGGTCTGGTTCTCCGAGGTCTCGCCCCGCCCCCACGACACCGGCCTCGTCACCCTGGCCAGCCAGACGATGAGCGAGTTCGCTCTCCACGCCCGCGCCATCCTGGGCCTGCCGGTCGACGTGACCCAGCGCGAACCCGCCGCCAGCGCCGTCATCTACGGCGGCCTGGAGGCGCAAGGGATCGCCTTCGAAGGGATCGCCGACGCCCTCTCCGTCCCCACCGCCGACCTGCGCCTGTTCGGCAAGCCCGAAGCCTATGAGCGCCGCCGCATGGGCGTCGCCACGGCCCGCGGCGCCGACGTGGACGAAGCCCGCGACCGCGCCCGCGAGGCGGCGGGGTGCGTCAAGGTGGTGCGGCGTTAGGCGCGATTTCTCGACCTACTCCTCCGACCTCGCCCCGAGCTCTGCCGCCGGAATCTGCCGCGTTCCTCCCCCGTCGGGGATGACGACATCGATCCCCAACCGAAAGGGTAACGCCGAGGAATCAGTCCTCGTCCATCTTCAGGGCGGCGATGAAGGCTTCCTGCGGGATCTCGACCTTGCCGAACTGGCGCATCCGCTTCTTGCCGGCCTTCTGCTTCTCCAGAAGCTTCTTCTTGCGGGTGGCGTCGCCGCCGTAGCATTTCGAGGTCACGTCCTTGCGCAGGGCGCGCACGGTCTCGCGGGCGATGATCTTGCCGCCGATGGCCGCCTGGATCGGGATCTGGAACAGATGGGGCGGGATCAGCTCCTTCATCTTCTCCACCATGCCCCGGCCGCGCGTCTCGGCCCGCTGGCGGTGGACCAGCATGGACAGGGCGTCCACCGGCTCGGCGTTGACGAGGATGCTCATCTTCACCAGGTCGCCGACCTTGTATTCGGTGATCTCGTAGTCGAACGAGGCGTAGCCCTTGGAGATGGACTTCAGCCGGTCGTAGAAGTCGAACACCACCTCGTTCAGCGGCAGTTCGTAGACCACCATGGCGCGGCTGCCGACATAGGACAGCTCCACCTGCTGGCCGCGGCGGTCCTGGCACAGTTTGATCACCCCGCCCAGATAGTCGTCGGGGGTCAGGATGGTGGCCTTGATCCAAGGTTCGGCGATGGTGTCGATCTGCATCACGTCGGGCAGGTCGGCCGGATTGTGCAGGTCCATCTCGGAGCCGTCGCGCAGGCCGATCTTGTAGACGACCGAGGGGGCCGTCGCGATCAGGTCTAGGTTGAACTCGCGGCTCAGCCGCTCCTGGATGATCTCCAGGTGCAGCAGACCCAGGAAGCCGCAGCGGAAGCCGAAGCCCAGGGCGGCGCTGGATTCCATCTCATAGGTGAAGCTGGCGTCGTTCAGCCGCAGCTTGCCGATGGCGGCGCGCAGGTCCTCGAAGTCGGCGGCGTCGACCGGGAACAGGCCGCAGAAGACCACCGACTGGACCTCCTTGAACCCCTTCAGCGGTTCGGCCGTGGGGCGTTTCTCGTCGGTGATGGTGTCGCCGACGGCGGCGTGGGCGACTTCCTTGATCTGGGCGGTGATGAAGCCGACCTCGCCGGGGCCCAGCTGGTCCACCGGGGTGTTCTTGGGCAGGAAGACGCCGACGCGGTCGATCAGGTGGGTCGAGCCGTTGCGCATCATCTTGACCCGCATGCCGGTCTTCAGCACCCCGTCGAAGACGCGGACCAGGACGACGACGCCCAGATAGGGGTCGTACCAGGCGTCGACCAGCATGGCCTTCAGCGGGGCGTCGGGGTCGCCCTTGGGGGCCGGCAGCTTGGTGACGATGGCCTCCAGCACCTCCTCGATGCCGACGCCCGACTTGGCGGAAGCGAGCACGGCCTCGGAGGCGTCGATGCCGATTACGTCCTCGATCTGGGCGCGGACCCGGTCGGGCTCGGCCGCCGGCAGGTCGACCTTGTTCAGGACCGGCACGATCTCGTGGTTGTTGTCGATCGCCTGATAGACGTTCGCCAGCGTCTGCGCCTCGACCCCCTGCGACGCATCCACGACCAGCAGCGACCCCTCGCACGCCGCCAGGCTGCGGCTGACCTCATAGGCGAAGTCCACGTGCCCCGGCGTGTCCATCAGGTTCAGCACATAGTCCTGACCATCCCTGGCCTTGTAGTGCAGCCGCACCGTCTGCGCCTTGATGGTGATCCCCCGCTCCTTCTCGATATCCATATTATCCAGCACCTGCTCGCTCATCTCGCGCGCAGTCAGGCCGCCGGTGAATTGGATCAGTCGGTCGGACAGGGTGGACTTGCCGTGGTCGATGTGGGCGACCACGCTGAAGTTCCGGATGTTCGATATCGGAGGAGTCGTCATCCGCGCGCCCCTATCACGCGTAGATGCCGGGTGCCAGCGGGCGCGGCGATCCGCGCCCCGGACAGTGTCAGATTAAGGCTTTGCAACAATATGTATCGGCGTTTGAGGGCGGTTCGCAGACGCGGTATGGAACACTCCCCAAAACAGCCGGCCTGCGCCGGCGCGACGCTTTGCCTGCAACCGAGGAACCGCACGTGGCCATGACGACCCGTTTTGCTTTGAGCGCCGGCGCGCCGTCCGCCCTGATCCTGGCCGCTCTGATCCTGAGCGGCTGCGGCGGGTCCGGCGAGAAGGCCGACGAAAAGGCCGGCGCCTCGCGGCAGACGGTGACCGTCGCCACGGTCAGTCAGACCAGCCTGGACCGCCAGGTCAGCGCCTCGGGCACGGTCTCAGCCTGGGAAGAGGTGCCGGTGGCGGCCGAGACGGGCGGGCTGACGGCGGTCGCCCTCTATGTCGACGAAGGCGATTATGTCCGCCAGGGCCAGCCCCTGGTGCAGATGAACGACGTCCTGCTGCGTGCCCAGCTGCGTCAGCAGCAGGCCCAGGTGCAGCTGGCCGAAGCCAATCTGGCGCGCGACGAGGCCGCCCTGGGCCGGGCGCAGCAACTGAAGGAACGCGGCTTCCTCAGCCAGGCCTCGCTGGACACGGCCCTGGCCGACCAGCGGTCCTCGGCCGCCAATCTGGCCGCAGCCCGCGCCACCCTGGCCTCGACCCAGACCCAGCTGAGCCAGGCCACCGTCCGCGCGCCCGTGTCCGGCCAGATCATCAGCCGCAGCGTGACCAAGGGCCAGATCATCTCGGCCGGGACCGAGCTGTTCCGCATGGTCCGCGACGGCCGGCTGGAACTGGATGCCCAGGTGCCCGAGACCGAACTGCCGCTGATCCGCGCCGGACAGACGGCGACCATCACCTCGTCCGAGGCGGGATCGACCACCGGCACAGTGCGGATTGTGACGCCCGAGGTCGATCCCCAAACCCGGCTGGGCCTGGCCCGCATCACCCTGTCGCCCGGCAGCCAGCTGCGCACCGGCATGTTCGCCAAGGCCCAGATCGCCGTCGGCGACCAGACGGCGACCACCGTGCCGACGGCTTCGGTCCTGTACCGCAACAACCGAGCGGGGGTCTTCCTGCTGGGGCAGGACGGGGCGACGGTCCGCTTCACCCCGGTCCAGGTTCTTGCCCGCACCGACGCCAATACGGCGGTCGGCAATCTGACGCCCGGCGCGCGGGTGGTGGTCAGCGGCGCCGGCTTCCTGAACGACGGCGACCGGGTGACGGTCTCGACCGGCGCCCAGGCCCCCGCTCGCGCCGCTCAGCCTGCTCGCAAGTAAGGACCGGTCATGAACCAGATCTCGTCCTGGGCGATCAAGAATCCCATTCCGATCATCCTGCTGTTCATCCTGCTGACGCTGGGCGGGATCACCGGCTTCATGAGCATGCGGGTCAACCAGAACCCGGATATCGACTTCCCGATCGTCGCGGTCACGGCGGCGCGGCCCGGCGCCGCCCCGGCCGAGATGGAGGTCCAGGTCACGCGGCTGATCGAGGACTCGATCGCCGGCCTGTCGGGCGTGCGCCACATCTATTCGAACGTCACCGACGGGGTGTCCTCGACCACCATCGAGTTCGAACTGGGCACGGATACCGAACGCGCCACCAACGACGTCCGCAACGCCATGAGCGGGGTGCGGGCCAGCCTGCCCCAGGACATGCAGGAGCCGACGGTCCAGCGGATCGACATCACCGGCGACGCGCTGATCACCTATGTGGTTCGGTCGCCGACCATGTCGCCCGAGCAGATCAGCTGGTTCATCGACAACGAGGTGAGCCGCCGCCTCTTGGCCCTGGGCGGGGTCGGCGAGGTCAATCGCTCCGGCGGGGTGGACCGCGAAATGCGGGTCGAGCTGGATCCGCAGCGCCTGTCGGCCTATGGCGTCACGGCGGCCCAGGTCAGCCAGGCCCTGGTCAACGTCAACAACAACCTGCCCGGGGGCCGCGTCACAGTGGCCGGGTCCGAGCGGGCGGTGCGGACCCTGGGCGCCGCCAACTCTCTGGAACAGCTGCGCGAGACCCTGGTGCCTCTGAGCGACGGTCGCACGGTGCGTCTGGCCGACCTTGGCACGGTCGAGGACAAGTGGGGCGAGCCCCGCCGCATCGCCCGCTACGACGGTCAGGAGGCGGTGACCTTCAACTTCCTGCGCTCGCGTTCGGCCTCCGAGGTCGAGGTGGCCAAGAAGGCCCGCGCCGAGATCCAGAAACTGCGCGACGAGAACCCCAACCTGACCATCGAACAGGTCACCTCCTCGGTGAAATACATCGAGGAAAGCTATCTGGCTTCGCTGGAGGCCCTGGGCCTGGGCGCCGTGCTGGCCGTCATCGTGGTCTTCATCTTCCTGCGCGACTGGCGGGCGACCCTGATCGCGGCGACCGCCATGCCGATGTCGCTGATTCCGACCTTCGCCATCCTGGGGCCGATGGATCAGTCGCTGAACGTCGTCACCCTGCTGGCCCTGTCGCTGACCATCGGCATCCTGGTCGACGACGCCATCGTGGAGATCGAGAACATCGTCCGGCACATGCGGGACGGAAAGCCGCCCTATGACGCCGCCATCGAGGCGGCCGACGAGATCGGCCTGGCGGTCGTGGCCACGACCGCCACCATCATCGCCGTCTTCGCCCCCGTCGGCTTCATGCCCGGGATCGTGGGCCAGTTCTTCAAGGCCTTCGCCCTGGCCGCCTGTATCAGCGTCTTCTTCTCGCTGGTCGTGGCGCGGACCCTGACGCCGCTGATGGCGGCCTATATGCTGAAACACACCCATCACGAGGACCGGGATCCGTTCTGGATGAACGGTTATCTGAAGGGTCTGCGCTGGTCGCTGGGCAACCGGTGGAAGGTGTTCATCCTGGGCATCGTCTTCCTGGTCGGCTCCATCTTCCTGTCGGTGACGGCCAAGATGTCGTTCGAGTTCATGTCGCCGGCCGACGAGGCCCGCGCCGCCTTCCAGGTCGAGACCCCGCCCGGCGCCACCCTGGCCCAGACCGACGCCATCGTGCAGGAGGTGACCCGTCGGCTGGAGGCGCGGCCCGAGGTGCTGTCGGTCTATGCCGCCATCGGCGGCCAGGACGTGAACCAGGCCAATGTCTATGCGGACATGACGCCCAAGGGCGAGCGTGAGCTGAGCCAGCAGGAGTTCGCCCGCGTCATGGTGGACGAGCTGAAACAGATTCCCGGCGCCCGGATCCGCGCCGGCATCGCCCAGTCCGGCGGCGGCCCCAGCGACGGCACCACCTACACCTTCTCGATCCTGGGCGATAATCCGGCCACTCTGGAAGCCGCCGCTCGCGCGGTGGAGGAACAGATGCGCGGCGTTCCCGGCCTGGCGAACGTGGTCAACACCGCCGCCATCGCCCGGCCCGAGATCGTCGTGACCCCGCGCCCGGACGAGGCCGCCCTGGCCGGGGTTTCGGCCGGCAGCATCTCCCAGGCCGTCCGGGTCGCCACCATCGGCGACGTCGATCAGAACCTGCCCAAATATAATCTGGGCGACCGGCAGATCCCGATCCGCCTGCAGCTGACCGAGGAGGCCCGCGAGGACTTGGACGTCATTCAGAACCTGCGCGTGCCGACCGCCTCGGGCGCCACCGTGCCGCTGAGCGCGGTCGCCGACGTCGAGTTCGGCGCCGGTCCCGCCACCGTCAGCCGCCAGGACCGCAGCCGGGTCGCCTCGATCACGGCCGAACTGGACGGCATCGCCAGCGGCGCCGCCTCCCAGGCGGTGCAGCGTCTGCCGGCGGTCCAGAACCTGCCGGCCGGCGTGCGCCAGGTGCCTGCGGGCGACACCGAGTTCATCCAGGAGATGCTGACCGGTTTCGGCATCGCCTTCGCCTCGGGCATTCTGCTGATGTACGCGGTTCTGACCCTGCTGTTCAAAAGCTTCGCCTATCCGATCACCATCATGGCCGCCCTGCCCCTGGCCATCGGCGGCGCCTTCATCGCCCTGGTGGTGGCCGACCGGAACTTCTCGATGTCGGCCCTGATCGGGGTGCTGATGCTGATGGGGATCGCGGCGAAAAACTCGATCCTGCTGGTCGACTATGTGATCATCGCCGAGAAGGAGGGGATGAGCCGGTTCGAGGCCATCATGGACGCCGCCCACAAGCGGGCCCGGCCGATCCTGATGACCACCTTCGCCATGGGCGCGGGCATGGTGCCCATCGCCATCGGCTGGGGCGCCGACGTCGAGTTCCGCTCGCCCATGGCCATCGCCGTGCTGGGAGGTCTGATCTCCTCGACCTTCCTGTCCCTGCTCTACATCCCCGCCATCTTCACCATCGTCGACGACGTGGCCCAAAAGGCGCGCCGCATCCTGCGCCGCTCGACGGCGGGGCAGCGGGAGCTGGCGAAGCCGCAGCAGGGGCCATTGGTCGAATAGGCTGGAGCCCTTGGCGGACCTTCGAAGGTTCCGCCAAGGGGATGCAGACGCCTCCTGCGGCCGGCGGGTGAAGCTTCAGCCGACCTGATCGGCAGGGATCAGCCGGCCGTAGCAGCCGCTAACGAAGGGCACGCCGTCCGTCGTTCGTTCCGGCACGGGACAGGTCAGCACCGTGCCGTTGGTCATCGGCAGAAGATGAATCCGCTGCTCGTCGTGCGAGGGCGCGGCGTTGACGTTTCCAGTGCAGTCGGCCTGTCCGTTGGTGGCCTCGATACGACCGACCAGGATGAAGTCGCTTCGATCCGCCTCAATCCGGTAGGTCTTCGTCACCCGTTCAGCGCCGCTCTCGATCCGCAGCGTGCGGCCGTCGGCGTCGAAATCCCACAGTTCCGAACAGACCGGCTGTCCGTTCGCTCGCGCATTCGTAACGAAGACATAGAGACCGCTTGGCCCAAACCCGTCCTGGGCCAGGGCGACGGTCGGAAGGCACAGAAGGGCGAGGGCAAGTCGACGCATGAGGAGCCTCCGGAAACGCGCCTGAACCTATTGCAGGCGCCCAGCTTCGGAAAGCATCGGTTTTGGAAATCCATTGTCCCGCCTGGGGGCGACTTTCGACAACGGAGCTGTAAGCCGACGCCTTGAGGTTCGGCCAAGGGTGGGCCCCTCGGTAGAGTTCCATTCGCCCATGGCCATCGGGGCTCTGGGCGGCCTAATCTCCTCCACCTTCCTGTCCCTGCTCTGCTTTACCATCGTCGATGACTTCCCCGAGTGGGCGCAGACGCAGGCGGGCTGATGTCTACTGGGTCGGGTTGCGAACCGTCGAGTACGCCTGAATGAGGACACTCCCCCAACCGAACCCACGAAAAAGGCCCGACCGGTTTCCCGGTCGGGCCTTCGTCGTTCCGCCCTGTCAGCCCAGGGGCCGCGGCGGTTCAGACGATTAGTATTTGACCTTCAGCGTCACGCCCCAGGTGCGCGGGGCGCCCAGGTAGGCGTTGTAGGTCGCGGTGTCGGTGGCGATGTTGTAGTAGGTGCCGTCCGCCTGGGGCGTGGTGGTGTTGGTGAAGGCCGTGCCCTGCAGCGGCGCGGCGAAGCCCACCTGGGTGTATTCTTCCTGCAGCAGGTTCTGGGCCCAGACATCCACGGTCCAGCGTTCGTCTTCCGAACCGATCGAGATACGACCGTTGACGACGGTGAAGGCCTCCTGGTTCTTGTACGGCAGCAGGTCCGAGCCGGTGTTGTACTCGGTCGAGTACTTGGCCGACAGGTTGAAGCCGCCGCGCAGGCCGCCGCCCAGCGAGCGGTCGAAGGCCAGGGCGCCGGTCACCGACCATTCCGGAGCGAAGGAGGCGCGAGCGCCCGGCAGCAGCGACAGCTGGGCGAAGCGCGCCGGGTTCGACAGGTCGTTGGCGGTGAAGTCGCCGTATTTGGCGTCGGTGTAGGTGACGCCGCCCTGGAAGGACAGACCCTCGACCGGGGTGAACCAGACCATGTCGGCGTCGACGCCGCGCGAGGTCAGCTCGGGGATCGACTCCACCACGAAGGCGGTGCCGAGGAAGGTGTTCAGCTGGAAGTTCTCGAACTTCTGGTCGAAGTAGGTGAGGTTCAGCAGCATGGTGCGGTCGAACAGGGTCGTCTTCAGACCCAGCTCGTAGCTGTCCACCGTCTCGGCGTCGAAGAAGAGCGAGGCGTCCGGGGTCACACCCGTCTGCACCCGGTCCATATTGTAGCCGGCGCCCTTGTAGCCCCGGGCGTAGGAGGCATAGGCCATGACGGAGTCGTTGAAGCGGTAGGACGCCTTGAAGGTGCCGCTGATGTCGGTGTCGTCGAACTCTTCCTGGATCCGGCGATTGTCATAGAGGGGGTTGGACCAGGGCAGGCAGAGCAGGCCGAGCGCCGCCGCCGGGGTCGCCACCGTGCCCGGCAGGCGGTTGGCCGGGTTCTGGTTGGCCAGGGCGCCGCCGCAGGCCGCGCCATTGGTCCCCAGGTTATCCTGAAGGCCCAGCAGACGCTTGCTGTCATAGGTGTAGCGCAGGCCCAGGTTCAGATCGAAGGCCTCGGTCACCCGCCAGGTGTTGTTGGTGAACAGGGCCACCGACTCGGATTCCTGGCTGTAGTGATCCTCGTACGCCTTGCCGACGCCGAACAGGGGGGCCGTGGCGCTGGGCGCCGTCAGACCCAGGACACAGAGCGGCTGCCCCAGCAGGGGCCCGCTGGTCCCGACCGCGAAACCGCGCGGATTGGTGAAACATCCGGTGCGGCCCGGGTTCGGTCCGCCGAAGGTCGCCGGCACCGAGGCGGTCAGCAGGAAGGAGACGAAGCCGTTGTAGTCCGCGCCATAGGAGTAGGAGTCGTCGCGGTATACGCCCTCCTTGGTGGCGAACAGGCCGACCAGCCAGTCGAACTTGTCGGTCGTGCCCGCCAGGCGGATCTCCTGGGTCAGGTTGTCTACGCCGTAGCCGTTGGAGCCGTCGTTCTCGCGATAGAGGATGTCGGCGCCCGTGTAGTCCAGGTCCATGCCCTGCTGGAACGACCAGTCGCGCCATGAGGTCTGGGACGTCAGGGTGGCGTTGAGGCTGGGCAGGTCGATGGTGGCCTCGGCCGACAGACCCATGTCCTCGATCTCTTGCGGGGTCTCGCGGTTGGAATATGCGGTGCGGCTGAAGGGCACCGTGCCGTAGCCGGCGACCGGCGCGGCCTGACCGGAGCCGTTGGGCGCGGTCAGGGCGGCGATGAAGGCCTGGGTCGGGCCGACCCGGGTCTGGACCGCCGAGCAGCAGTATTCGTCGCGCTTGGTGTAGTCGGCGATCAGGCGGATCGACACCTCGTCGCTGGGCAGGATCAGCAGCTGGCCGCGGCCGGTCCAGTAATCCTGGTTGTTGTCCTCAGTCTGGGTGCGCGGGCCGTCGCCGGTGTTGACGTCATAGAAGCCGTCGCGCTCCCGGTGCGCCACGAACAGGCGGCCGGCGATCTGGTCGCTGAGCGGACCCGTGACCGAGACCGATCCGCCCATGGCGCCGTAGTTGCCGCCGGTCAGTTCGGCCGAGATCGACGGATCGAAGGACGGGCGTTCGGTGATGATGTTGATGACGCCGGCCGAGGTGTTCTTGCCGAACAGGGTGCCCTGCGGACCCTTCAGCACCTCGATGCGGCTCAGTTCGCCGAGGTCGCCGAAGCCGACCGAGTTGCGCGAACGATAGACGCCGTCGATCACGACGCCGACCGAGGATTCCAGGCCGGGGTTGTCGCCGACCGTGCCGGCGCCGCGGATACGCACCGTGGTCGAGGCTTCCGACTGGGTCGAGGTGACGGTCATGCCGGGCGTCAGGATCTGCAGATCCTTGATGTCCTGCACCCCGGCGCCGTCCAGCACTTCCTGGGACAGGGTGGTGACCACGATCGGCACGTCCTGCAGGCTCTGTTCGCGTTTCTGGGCGGTGACGATGATGTCGTCGATGGTGGTCGGCGCCTCTTGGGCGGCGGCGATCCCTGCGAAGCCGAAAACAGCGGCCCCGACCACGGCGGCGGACACGGTGGTCCTGAGATAGCGGTTAGTGTGGCGCACGAGGCGTCCTCCCGGCTCTGAGGCCCGGTCGCGCGGGGCGACCGCGGCGTTTCCTTGTTCCCATTCGGCCCGCCCCTGCGTGGAGGCGCGCTCAATACGGCAGAGGCTAAGCCCGCTTCGGGCCGGGGGACAAGCGAGCGTTGTTCGCCGCGACGATTTTTCGCCGCAGTTCGTCCGTCCTGTGACAAGGAAGCGACATAAAAGGCTGACGCTGCGTCAGTTTTCACCCTGACTTGACCCCATCGGCTCGACTTCCGGCCGCTTGGCGGCTTGGTCCACTTCCCGACGACGGCCCGCGACGCCGAGCACAACCGCCGCCCCGATCGCGGAAAGAATCGATCCGCCGATGACGCCCAGCTTCACCTCGATCTGCTCGGGCGAGTCCACCGCGCCGGGGAAGGCCAGGACGCCGATGAACAGGCTCATGGTGAAGCCGACGCCGCACAGCAGGGAAATCCCATAGACCTGCAGCCAGGTGGCGCCCGTCGGCCGCGCGCCCACCTTCAGGGCCGACGCCAGCCAAGCCATGCCGAAGACCCCCACCTGCTTGCCGAAGAACAGGCCGAGCGCGATGGCGATAACTAGGGGCGCGAAGGCCTGGTCCATCGTCAAGCCAGCGAACGACACCCCGGCCTTGGCGAAGGCGAACAGGGGCAGGACCAGATAGGCGTTCCACGGATGAAGGTCATGGATGGCCTCCTTCAGCGGGCTCTGATGGTCGTGTTTGCGGGCCTTGATGGGCACGATCATGGCGAAGGCCACGGCGGTTAGCGAGGTGCTGAGGCCCGAAAGGACCGTCAGGTACCAGACCGCCCCGAAACCCAGCACCCAGAAGGGAGTGGGGATGCGCATCTGATGCGCGACAAAGCCGCCTGCCGCCAGCAGACCCAGAGCCCAGAACAGGGGCGTCCAGTTCGCGCCCTCGCTGAACAAGACGGCGATCAAGGCGATGGCGCCCAGATCATCCACGATGGCTAGGGTCAGAAGAAAAACACGGAGCGACGACGGCAGCCCCTTGCCGACGAAGCCGAAGATGGCCAGGGCGAAGGCGATGTCCGTGGCCAGCGGGATGGGCCAGCCGGCGTGCGGCGCGCCGATGGTCCCGGACAGCAGCAGATAGACCGCCGCCGGCCCTGCCATGCCGCCGATGGCCGCTAGCACCGGGGTCGCCAGCTTGCGCGGGTCGCTGAGTTCTCCGCGCACGATCTCGTATTTGATCTCCAACCCCACGACGAGGAAGAAGATCGCCATCAGACCTTCCTTGATCCAGTCGGAGATCGACTCCTCCAGCCGGATCGGGCCGATCTGAAGCACATGATAGCTCTTCAGCCAGGCGAAATAGTCCGCCGACCAGGGCGAGTTGGCGACGATCACGGCGGCGATGGCCGACAAGGCCAGGGCCGAGCCGGACGCGGCCTCGGTCTTGAGGAAATCAAGCGTAAATCTGCGCGCCACGGCGGCCTCCAGTCGAAAGGATGAGCTGTCGTGACGCCAGGTTATCGACGGGCGTCGGACCGGATTCGCCGCCTCGGAACGAAGACGACGCCAGCCTGGCCGCGAACTGCGACCTGATGTCTGCGGTCAATAATACGGCCGGCGACGAGAGGTTCAATCGAAACCGTAACCATAGAGGCCGCGAAAAGCCGGTTGCGAAACCCGTCCGGGGACCGCACCTAGCCAGAATGCCTCCCTCCCCTGCCTACCGCCCGGAACCCCATGTCTTCGATCTGGGCGCCGAGTTCGCCGACGCCGTCACGGCGGCCGATTTTCCACAGACCCTGCTGCGGTTCCGCAATGATCGCGCCGCCGCCGAGGTTGGGCTGGACACCCTGACCGAGGCGGAATGGATCGAGGCCTTCGGCCGGTTCGCGCCCCTGCCCGGCCAGCCCGGCCCTCTGGCCATGCGCTACCACGGACATCAGTTCCGCCAGTACAATCCCGATCTGGGCGACGGACGGGGCTTCCTGGCGGCGCAGATGCGCGACGCCTCCGGCCGATTGCTGGATCTGGGGACCAAGGGGTCGGGCCAGACGCCCTGGTCGCGCGGCGGCGACGGTCGGCTGACGCTGAAGGGCGGGGTGCGGGAGGTGCTGGCGGCTGCGATGCTGGAAGCCCAGGGCGTTCCAACCAGCCGGGCCTTTTCCCTGATCGAGACCGGCGAGGCTCTGGAGCGCGGCGACGAGCCGTCGCCGACGCGTTCGGCCGTCCTGGTGCGCCTGTCGCACAGCCACATCCGGTTCGGAACCTTCCAGCGGGCGGCCTATCTGGGGCGAGTGGATCAGATCGAGGCGCTGATCGAACATGTGCGCACCTTGTATCACCCCACCGTCGCCGCCGGGGACGCGCCCGGTCTATTGCGCGCCGTCGTCGAGGCCTCGGCCAAACTGACGGCGCGCTGGATCGCCGGGGGCTTTGTCCACGGGGTGCTGAACACCGACAACCTCAATGTCACGGGCGAGAGTTTCGACTACGGCCCCTGGCGCTTCCTACCCGCCTATCAGCCGGGCTTCACCGCCGCCTATTTCGACCAGACAGGCCTCTACGCCTTCGCCCGCCAGCCCGAGGCGGTGTTCTGGAACCTGACGCAACTGGCCGGCTGCCTGAAGCTGGTCGCCGAGGCCGAGCCCCTGACCGACGCCCTGAATGGGTTCGGCCCCGCCTATATCCGCGAACTGCGCGCCGCCTTCCTGATGCGGCTGGGCGTGCTCAGCCGGGGCGAGGCGGCGGACCAGAGGCTGGTGGATACAGCCCTGGCCCTGTTGCGCGAAGGCGGCGAGGGCCTGCGATGGGAGCCGCTTTTCTTCGACTGGTTCGGCGGCTTCGCCTCCGCCGCCCGCGCCCTGTCTGGACCGCGCGCCAAACTGTATCAGGGCGAGGCTTTCGACGCCTTCCGCTTCGCTCTGATGGAGCACGAACCCGACCGAATCGAACGGCTGGAACACCCGATGTTCGCCGCCCGCGAGCCAGAGGAGATGCTGGTCGAGGAGGTCGAGACGATCTGGGCCGCCATCGACACCGCCGATGACTGGGCGCCCCTCTACGCCAAGCTGGCGCGTCTGGAGGCCGCCCGGCTCGCCTGGGGCTTCATGGCCTGAGCCGAACCTTACGAAAGCTTCATCTCGTTTATCGATAATTATCTTGCCCGCTTTTCGATAAATCCATATCGATAATCACTAATGATGTCGCAAGGGCGACGCGGTGAAGGGCAAATAGACATGAAAATGATCGGCAGGCGGTCCATCGCCAGCGCAGTGCGTCTGGTCCTGGGCTTTGCTAACGTCTTCGTCATGATCGGGGCGATTGCGGTTGGAGCGGCTCTTGTTGCCAGCGTCGCGGTTCCCAGCTTCGGAGCCGGATTGATGGACGGCCTTAAGGGTGCAGACGTCGATCCGCACTCCAATTTCGAATTGACCGGCCGACTGACCCTGCTCGGCGCCTTCCTGGCCTGCGGCTTCACCTGGTGGATCATCAACCGGCTGCGGCGGATTTTGTTGTCTGTGAACCAGGGCGACGCCTTCGAGTTCGCCAATGTCAAACGGCTCCAGTCTGTCGGTTTCGGCCTTCTAGGCATCCAGCTGACCGCGATCCTGCTGGCGATCGTCGCGCCCCAGGCCATCGGCCAATCGGTTACGGACTATGACTTCAGCCTCGGCTCATGGCTGGGGATCCTGGTGGTCTTCATCCTCGCTGAAGTCTTCCGCCAAGGCTCCGCGATGCGCGACGAACAGCTTAACACGGTCTGAGGGCGCGCCATGATCATGATCCAACTGGACCGGCTGCTGCTCGAACGGCGCATGTCCCTGACTGAACTGTCCGACCGCGTCGGCGTGACCCTGGCCAATCTGTCGATTCTCAAGACCGGCAAGGCCCGCGCCGTCCGTTTCTCCACCCTGGACGCCCTGTGCCGGGAGTTGGATTGTCAGCCAGGCGATCTCATCGTTCAGACGCCCGGCCCGCAGCCTGAAGACGCCTGAGGCACGCCCCAAGCCCGAGGACAATAGTGGCGTTCGCGCCACACGAAACACAAAGTCATCAGCTGATGTCATCAATCGATGTCATCGGCCGATGACAATCGGTGTGGTTATTGCTAAGTGACCTCTTGCGAACGCAGCAGGGCAATCCGACATAGCTGCTGTTACGAATTAGGCGCTTCCGATGACCACCTCTAACCTCCCCGTCGCCCAGGCCCGCACGCGGGCCGTGTACAAGAACATCAGCCTGTGGACCCTGCAGGGATGGATCGCGATGTTCTTCATCGCGGCCGGCTACGCCAAGCTGACCGAGCCCATGACCAACCTCATCACCCTGATGGGCTGGCCGGCTGTCGCGCCCGAGAACATGGTGCGTGGCCTCGGCCTGGTCGAACTGGTCCTAGCCCTCGGCGTGCTGGCTCCGCTGGCGTCGTGGCGCTTCGGCCGTCCCTTGCTGCTGACCGCGGCCGCCGGCCTGATCGTGATGGAATCCACCATGCTGGTGATCCACGCCGTGAGCCAGGACGTAGGCTTGGCTGTGGTCAATCTGGTGCTGCTGGCCCTGACCGTTCCGGTCTTCCTGGGTCGCCGCGCCGCTTAGGTTTCGCGGCCGCTCCAGGCCGCCCCAGTTCGATCGCCGGGGTCTCTCCCCCTCACCCGCCCCGGCCGTCGCGCCCGGAGTCCTTCCCCAAGGCTCCGGGCTTTTCTTTTCCGAATGATGCGGCGCAAAAGCTTACCCTTACGCGCACGTAAAGACTTTCCTTTACGCGCACGTAAAGTTATGATGTCGCCATGGCCACCGCCGACGATCATCGCACCTATTCCATTCGCCAGCTGTGCCGCGAGTTCGACGCCACGGCCCGCGCCCTCCGATTCTATGAGGACAAGGGGCTGCTGACACCCGCCCGCAAGGGACAGACGCGCGTCTATGACGCCCGCGACCGCGCCCGGCTTAAACTGATCCTGAGAGGCCGCCGCATCGGCTTCACCCTGCAGGAGATCCAGGAAATGCTGGATCTGTACGACCGCAAGGATCACAACGTCCACCAGATGGCCGTGGCCCTGCGGCGTCACCGCGCCCAGATCGAGACGCTGAAGCAGCAGCTGGAGGACATCGAGGGCGCCATCCAGACGGCGGAAGAGGCCTGCGCCTGGATGGAGTCCAAGCTGGGCGAGCACCGTCCGGACCTGCTGCCCGGCGCCGAAGACTACGAGAAGCTGCTGCGCGCGCGTCTCAACCACGACCACCACCACCCCTTCAAAGCGAGAGCCTGACCCCCATGGCCTACAAGTCGCCCGTCCGCGATTTCACCTTCATCCTGAACGAGGTGCTGGAGATCGACCGCTACACCAACCAGCCCGGCTTCCAGGACGTGTCTTCGGACCTGGTCAACCAGATCCTGGAGGAAGGCGCCAAGTTCGCCGACGAGGTCATCGCCCCGATCAACAATCCCGGCGACAAGGAAGGCTGCCACTGGTCCGAAGGCGGCGTGGTGACCGGTCCGAAGGGCTGGAAGGAAGCCTACAAGGCCATGTCGGAAGCCGGCTGGATGGCGCTGGCGGCTGACCCGGAATACGGCGGTCAGGGCATGCCCAGCATCGTCGCCTCGGCCTTCGGCCAGATGACGGCCGGCGCCTCGGCGGCCTTTTCGATGTATCCCGGCCTGACGGCCTCGGCCTACGCCGGCATCCACGCCAGCGCGTCGGACGAGATCAAGGCCAAGTATCTGCCCAAGATGGTCTCGGGCGAATGGTCCGGCACCATGAACCTGACCGAGCCCCAGTGCGGCACGGACCTGGGCATGGTGCGCACCAAGGCCGTGCGCAACGACGACGGCAGCTTCTCCATCACCGGCCAGAAGATCTGGATCTCGGCGGGCGAGCACGACTTCTCGGAGAACATCATCCACACCGTCCTGGCCCGCGTCGAAGGCGCGGTTCCGGGCATCAAGGGCCTGTCCCTGTTCGTCGTGCCCAAGTATCTGGTCAATGACGACGGTTCGCTGGGCGAGCGGAACTCGCTCGAGTGCGCGGGCCTCGAGCACAAGATGGGCATCCACGGCAACGCCACCTGCGTCATGCAGTATGACGGCGCCAAGGGCTGGCTGCTGGGCGAGGAAGGCCGGGGCATGAACAATATGTTCGTGGTCATGAACGAGGCCCGTCTGGGCACCGGCCTGCAAGGCCTGGCCATCGGCACCGCCGCCTATCAGGCCGCCGTCGAGTTCGCCAAGGATCGCCTGCAGGGCCGCAGCCTGACCGGGCCGAAGAACCCCGAAGGCCCCGCCGACCCGATCATCGTCCACCCGGACGTGCGCCGCATGCTGCTGGAGGCCCGCGCCTTCGTCGAAGGCGGCCAGGCCTTCATCCTGTGGACCGCCCTGCACGCCGATCTGGAGAAGTCGGAAGACGAGGCCGTGGCGACTAAGGCCAAGGATTACATGGGCCTGCTGACGCCCGTGCTGAAGGCCTATCTGACCGACAAGGGCTTCCATGTCGCGTCCCTGGCGATGCAGGTGCACGGGGGTTCGGGCTACACCGAACACTTCCCGGCGTCGCAGTATCTGCGGGATGCGCGGATCACCATGATCTACGAGGGCGCCAACGGCATCCAGGCGCTGGATTTGGTCGGCCGCAAGCTGCCGGCCAACGGCGGGCGCGCCATCATGACCTGGTTCGGCGAGATCGACGCCTTCGTGGCCGAGAACAGCGGCAATGAGGCGATCAAGCCCTTCGTCGACGGTCTGGCCGACGCCAAGAAGAAGCTGCAGGAAGGCACCATGTGGCTGATGCAGAACGGCATGGCCAATCCGGACAACGCCGGCGCCGCCTCGACCGACTATCTGAACGTCTTCGGCCTGACGGCGCTCGCCTATATGTGGGCCCAGATGGCCAAGGTCGCCCAGGCCCAGGTGGAGGCCGGTTCGACCGACCCCTACTACGCCACCAAGCTGCAAACCGGCCGCTATTTCGTCGAGCGTATCCTGCCTGACGCCGAGGCCCACCTGAAGAAGATGAAGACCGGCGCGGACGTGCTGATGGCCATGCCGGTCGAGGCGTTCTGACGCTAGACTGACGATGGAACGGGCCGGCTGACTTCGCCGGCCCGTTTTTCTTTAGACCAGAAGGGCGCGAAGCCCTCGGACCACAGGGACGAAACCGATGAACGTGCTGGGCAGCCCCGACCCCGATTTCATGCGTGAAGAAGAGATCACCCTCTTCTCCGACAGCGTCGGCAAATGGATCGACGAGCACGCGCCGCCGGAGAAGGTCCAGCAGTGGATCGCCGAGTCCAGCGTGCCGCGCGCCCTGTGGAGCCAGGCCGGCGCGGACGGTCTGCTGGGCCTGTCCATGCCCGAGGAGGACGGCGGCATGGGCGGCGACTATCGGCACGAGGTGGTGCTGATGCGCCAGCTGGGCTGGAAGGGCGCGGACCATTTCGGCATCAGCCTGCACAACGCCATCGTCGCCCCCTACATCTGGCACTACGGCACCGAGGAGCAGAAGAGGCGCTGGCTGCCGCGGCTGGCCTCGGGCGAGCTGGTCGGCGCCATCGCCATGACCGAACCCGGCGCGGGCTCGGACCTGCAAGGGGTCAAGACCACGGCGGTCAAGAGCGGCAACGGCTATGTCGTCAACGGCTCCAAGACCTTCATCACAAACGGCCAGCTGGCCAACTTCATCATCGTGGTCGCCAAGACCGACCCGGCCGAGGGCGCCAAGGGCACCTCCCTGATCGTGGTCGAGACCGATGGGGCGGAAGGCTTCGAGCGCGGCCGAAACCTGCACAAGATCGGCATGGAGGGGAACGACACCTCCGAACTGTTCTTCAATGAGGTGAAAGTCCCCGGCGACAACATCATCGGCGGGGTCGAGGGTCAGGGCTTCGTCCAGCTGATGCAGCAACTGCCCCAGGAACGGCTGAACATCGCCGTCCAGGGCGTCGCGGCCGCCGAGCGCGGCCTGGAGGCGACCCTGGCCTACGTCAAGGAGCGCAAGGCATTCGGCAAACGGGTTATCGACTTCCAGAACACCCAGTTCAAACTGGCCGAGGTCAAGACGAAGCTCACTGTTGCGAAGGTCTTCGTCGACCATTGCATCGGCCTGCACCTGAAGGGCCAGCTCGACGCCGCCACCGCCTCCATGGCCAAATACTGGGTCACCGACATCCAGGGCGAGACCATCGACGAGATGCTGCAGCTGCACGGCGGCTACGGCTACATGAACGAATACGCCATCGCCCAGCTGTACAAGGACGCGCGGGTGCAGCGGATTTACGGCGGCACCAACGAGATTATGAAGCTGCTGATCGCGCGGACACTCTGACAGCACGCTTGCGGGAATGTACGGAAATATGTACATTCCCGTCATGAACGCGATGTCTGTCACCGAACTCCGCAAGAACCTCGCCTCGGCCATCGACCGGGTTACGGCGGATCATGACTACACCATCATCACGCGCGAGGGCGGAAAGCCGGCTGCGGTGCTGATGTCGTTGGAGGACTTCGCTTCCTGGCAGGAGACGGAATATCTGCTGCGCAGCCCGGCGAACGCCGCGCGGTTGCGTGAGGCGATCTCTGAACTCGATGTGGGCGGCGGTCAGGTTCGCGAACTGATCGAAGAATGAAGCTGACCTTCCAGACCTACGGGTGGGAGGATTACCTTCACTGGCAAGAGCATGATCGGAAGATGCTGCGAAAGCTCAATCGCCTGATCATGGAATGCCAACGCAACCCCTTTTCCGGCACTGGAAAGCCTGAACCGCTGAAGGGCGATTTGGCGGGATGGTGGTCGCGGCGCATCGACCAGGAACATCGCCTCGTCTATCGCGTGACAGACGATGTGCTTTTGATCGCCCAATGCCGCTACTACTACGACCGATGATCCGCCTCCACGTCACCTCGCCGCTCGCCGCAGCAGCTCCCGTCGCCCCCACCCTGGACCAGTCGCGCTATCTGACCCAGGTCATGCGGCTGAAGGCGGGCGACGACCTCCTGGTGTTCAACGGCTGCGACGGCGAATGGCGCTGCGTCGTAACTGACGTGCTCAAGAAGGGCGTCATCCTGCGGGCTGAGGAACAGGTGCGGCCTCAGACCTTCGGCCCCGATCTGGAGCTGATCATCGCCGTGGTGAAGAAGGCGCGGGTCGAGACCATCGTGGAGAAGGCCGCCGAACTGGGCGCGCGGCGGGTGAGGCTGGTCCTGACAAAGCGCACCAACGCCGACCGGATCCGCCTGGATCGGCTGGACGCCATCGCCGAAGAAGCCGCCGAACAGACCGGACGGCTGGACGTGCCGGCGGTCGAGGATCCGGTGAAGCTGGACGCCGTGCTGGACGGCTGGGAAGCCGGACGCCGGCTGATGTTCTGCGACGAGACGGGCGGGGCGCCGGCAGTCTCCGCCCTGACAGCAGCCGGCCCCGGCCCCTGGTCCATCTTGATCGGGCCGGAGGGCGGTTTCTCGCCGGAAGAGCGCGAACGCCTGCGGTCCCTGCCCTTCACCACCGCAGTTTCACTGGGTCCGCGCATCCTGCGCGCCGACACCGCCGCCATCGCCGCCATGACCCTGTGGCAGGCGGGGGTCGGGGATTGGGAACGATAAGTGAGACGGACGCTCTTGAGCCGGACCTCAACCTCGCCCATCTAGCCGCGACAGACGGTCGCTGATGCGCCGCGGGGGACTGACGCATGACCGAAAACGCGCCGCTGAGCCGGGACGCCCTGATCGAAGCCATGGCCAAGGGCGCCAAGCCCAAGGACCAGTGGCGGATCGGCGCCGAGCACGAGAAGTTCGGTTTCGACAAGACCACCCTGGCCCGTCCTGCCTACGAGGGGCCGAGCGGCATCAAAGCCATGCTGGAGGGTCTGCAAAGGTTTGGCTGGTCGCCGGTCGAGGAAAACGGCTATCTGATCGGTCTGGAACGGAAGAATGACGAAGGCTTCACCGCCTCGGTCAGCCTGGAGCCGGGCGGCCAGTTCGAACTGTCGGGCGCCCCGCTGAAGACCATCCACGACATCTGTTCCGAGACCGGCCAGCACCTGATGGAGGTCAAGCAGGTGGCCGACCAGCTGGGCGTGGGCTTCCTGGGCGCCGGCTTCGACCCGCTGTGGACGCGTGAACAGGTCCCGGTCATGCCCAAGGGCCGCTACGACATCATGCGCGCCTATATGCCGAAAGTCGGGAACCTGGGCCTGGACATGATGCTGCGCACCTGCACCATCCAGGCCAACCTCGACTTCGACAGCGAGGCGGACATGGTGGCCAAGTTCCGCACCTCCCTGGCGCTGCAGCCGATCGCCACCGCCCTGTTCGCCTGTTCGCCCTTCACCGAGGGTCGGCCGAACGGCTTCCTGTCGGCGCGGGCCAATGTCTGGACCGACACCGACGCCGACCGCACCGGCATGCTGGGCTTTGTGTTCGAGGACGGCTTCGGCTTCGAACGCTACGCCGACTATGCGTTGGACACCCCGATGTATTTCGCCAAGCGCGACGGCAAATACATCGACGCCTCGGGCCAGTCGTTCCGCGACTTCCAGGCCGGAAAACTGCCCGCCCTGCCCGGCCAATATCCGACGATCAAGGACTGGAACGACCACCTCACCACCCTCTTCCCCGAGGTGCGGCTGAAGGCCTATCTGGAGATGCGCGGCGCCGACGGCGGGCCGTGGAGCCGGATCTGCGCCCTGCCCGCCCTGTGGGCCGGCGTCCTTTACGACGCCCCATCGCTGGCGGCGGCCTGGGACCTGGTCAAGGACTGGGACATCGCCGACCACGAACGCCTGCGTCGCGACGTGACCCGCCTGGGCCTGAAGGCCGAGGTGGCGGGCCGCAGCGTCCGCGACGTCGCCGTGGACCTGGTGACCATCGCCAAACAGGGACTGAAGAACCGCGCCAAGTTTTCCGGCGGCATGGTGGACGAGCGCGGCTATCTGTCCGAGCTGGAGGACATCGCCGACAGCGGGATCACTCCGGCCGAGCGCTTGCTGGACCTGTACCACGGCTCCTGGTGCGGCGATGTGAAGCGTATTTACGCCGACTTCGCCTACTGAAGACAAGGCGTCCTTAACTCGCCTTGTCTAGGGTGAGTCCCATAAGGATCGCCTCCCCATGATCAATCCCTCGTTCGCAGAACTCTCGACGCCCTGCGCCTCGCCTGAGGTGGATCTGGACACCTTCTTCGACGTCTCGCTGGACCTGTTGATCGTCCGCGACATCCAGGGCCCTGTGCTCAAGGCCAGCAGCTCGTGGTTCACCGTGCTCGGCTACAGGCCGGAGGAACTCGTAGGCATCCTGCTGCCGACCTTGATCCATCCCGACGATCAGGAAGCCACCCGAAAGGCCATACTCGAGGTCACGCACCGGCGCCCAGGCGACCCGGTGCTGGGCCAGGTCAACCGCTACCGCCACAAGGACGGTCATTACGTCACCCTCGAATGGCGCGCCCGCCGGTTCGGCGACCGCATCTACGCCGTGGCCCGGGACGTGACCCAGAAGGTCGCCGACGAACTCGCACTGCTGGAGGCCAAGGCCGCCGCCGAGGCGGCCAATCGCGCCAAGTCGGACTTCCTCGCCAATATGAGCCACGAGATCCGCACCCCCCTGAACGGGGTGATCGGCATCGTCGACGCCCTGTCCCGCACCGCCCTGGACCCGGCCCAGGCCGAGATGGTCAATCTGATCCGGTCGTCCGGCGTGACCCTGGAGCGGCTGGTCTCTGACATTCTCGACGTCTCGAAGATCGAGGCGGGTGAACTGACGCTGGAAACCCGGCCCTTCGACCTGGACGAAGCCCTGGAGGCGCCGCTGGAAGTCATGCGGGTCCGGGCCGACGAAAAGGGTCTGACGTTTGACGTCATCCGCGACACGGAAGCCCGCGGTCTCTTCCTCGGCGACAGCACCCGTATCCGCCAGGTGATCGGCAATCTGCTGTCTAATGCCGTCAAATTCACCCATCGGGGCGGCGTCACCGTCCGCATCGCGCTGGATGAAGACCAGGACGGACTGAACCATCTGGTCGTGACGATCGAAGACACGGGAGTGGGCTTCGACGCCGCCCACGCCGCCCGCCTTTTCGATCGTTTCAGCCAGGCGGACGCCAGCATAACGCGCCGGTTCGGCGGCACGGGCCTGGGCCTGTCCATCTGTCGCGCTCTGGTGGAGATGATGGGGGGTCGGATCACGGCTGACTCCACTCCGGGCGTCGGAAGTCGGTTCCGGGTCGAGATTCCCCTGCCCAGAAACGCCTCGCTGTCCGACTATGTCGCCAGCGAGCGCGCGAAGGCGGCGGAGGTGGCGCGGCCCATGCCCACCATTCGAATCTTGCTGGCGGAGGACCACCCGACCAACCAGCGCGTCGTCCAGCTGATCCTGGCCGGACACCCCGTCGAACTGATCACGGTCGAGGACGGCGCCCAGGCCGTCGCCGCCTTCGAGCGCGACAGTTTCGATGTGGTCCTGATGGACATGCAGATGCCCGGCATGGACGGGCTGACGGCGACCCGCAGGATTCGCGATCTGGAGGCCGCCCGCGCCGCCAACGCCCATACCCCCATCATCATGCTCAGCGCCAACGCCATGTCCCAGCACCGTGACCAGGCTCTGGAGGCGGGCGCAGACATCCATGTGCCCAAGCCCATCACCGCGGCCAGCCTGCTAGCCGGGATTCAGACGGTGCTGGCCGCCTGACCCTCGTCAGGCCGGCCCGCCTCAGGCGACGGCGGAAATCAGGGGCGCCTCGGTGCGGCGCCAGTCGCTGCCGATCCAGCTCAGGACCATATGGGTCAGTTCGACGATGTTGATCGGCTTGGCCATACAGCCGTCCATACCGGCGGCGGCGTACTCCGCCTTCTGTTCGGCCAGGGTGTTGGCGGTCAGGGCGACGATGGGGACGGCGCCCCGATGTCCCGGCAGGGCGCGGATTGCGCGGGTGGCCGCCACCCCGTCCATCACCGGCATCTGGATGTCCATCAGGATCAGGTCCCAGTCGCCCGTACGCGCAGCGTCCAGACCCTGCGCCCCGTCCTCCGCCGTAGAACAGGCGATGCCCTGAGCTTCCAGGACGGCGACCACCAGTGCGCGGTTGCAATCGTGATCGTCGACATAGAGCACCCGCGGACCGCCCAGACGTCCTGCGACGCCCTGAGGCGCGGTGGCGTTCGCCTCACTGTCTGGAGCTGCGGGACGCTGGACCTTGGGCGTTTCGGACGCGGGCGGGGCTTGAATCGCGGTCTCGTCCTTGGCCGAGTGTTCGATCATGCCGTTCACCACCGACAACAGCCGCTGCCCGGCCTCATTGATGCTGGCCACCCGCGCGGCCTGCCCCTCGTCCAAGGCGGTCGCCGCAAGCAGATCCGAAAAGCCGATAACCGTATTCAGCGGGGTCCGAAGTTCGTGCGACATGTCGGTCAGGAAGGCCTGACGCGCCTCGGCCATGGCCGCCTTCTGCTCGGCGGCCGCCCGGTCCTGTTCGGCCTGGATCCGGGCGGTGACGTCGTGCTCGTCCAGCAGGATGGCGATCTGGCCGGTCGCGGGATCGGTCGTCTGGCGCACATCCAGCTGATGCCAACGCAGCCCCTCCCGGGTGATCACCTGACAGACGTCGCTG
>Ga0208958_1000851_pt1 | contig 33954 bp, 35 predicted proteins | sample RifOxyB1_FD_184032 | JGI IMG/M metagenome (GOLD analysis project Ga0208958, IMG submission 184032) | Soil microbial communities from Rifle, Colorado - Rifle Oxygen_injection B1 (SPAdes) | ecosystem: Environmental > Terrestrial > Deep subsurface > Rock core/Sediment | place: Rifle, Colorado...
GTGCCGATTTTCTTAAATCACTTGATTTCAAGAAGGAGGTAGTAAACAAATGTATCAAAATTTTCGGGCCAAGGTCTGGAATGTGGGATAGCGCGAAAGTCGGCATTACGGCTCCGCCAATTAAAACCAAAGAAGGCTGGCTTCTCCTTTATCACGCCGTCTCGGAACATCACCATACTTATCGTATTGGGGCCGCGCTCTTAGACCCTAAAGATCCAACGACCATTCTGTCGCGTTCGACTGATCCAATCTTTGAGCCGGAACAACCGTATGAGAAAGAGGGAGTAGTCAATAACGTGGTTTTTCCTTGTGGGATGGTGGCGCGCGATGGTTTGCTCTATATATACTATGGAGGCGCGGACAAGGTTGTCGGAGTGGCCACTATGGAACTTGATATTCTGATGAATACTCTCGCCAAAACGAAGGATTATTAAAGCCTCGGTAATTTATGATACGCTTATAAGGTATGATGTTTCCGAATTGGGCAAAGAATATTCTCTTTCTTCTGGTCTATATGATTTCCGGATTGGTGCTTGTGGTGATTATTGAAGGACTGCTTTCCGGCACAGAGCTGACTCCCCTCAACACTGCTATTGAGCAAATAGTGGCGCATCTGCGCACGCCCTTTCTCACAACTTTCCTAGTCGTTGTTACCAGGTTGGGTAATCCCGCGATTCTTCTTTCCGCGGCCGCTCTGGTTGTCATTATGCTTACCGTGCGCGGCCGCACGTATGATGCCCTCCTTTTCGCCGTTACCTTGGGTGTGGCAGTTATTTCTCTGACGGTACTTAAGGACACTTTTAAGGTCATGCGTCCTGGCTCGCCCTTACTGGACATTGATGGTTGGAGTTTTCCTTCCGGTCATACTACGGTCGCCACCACTTTCTTTTTCATGTTGGCCTATTCTTTCTTTAATAAAATGAAGACGTTTGTGGGCAAGACAGCCTTGATACTGGGCTGTGTCTTTGCCGCGATTCTTATCAGCTTCTCGCGGCTTTACTTGGGGGCGCATTGGGCGCTTGATATCTTGGCCGGCATCGCCTTGGGATTTCTATCTGTAAGTTTTACGGTGCTGATCTTTAGTGTTTTTATCGGGGATAGACGTTCGTTTAGAAATAAACTCAGTTAGTGATATAATGGTGAAATGGATACACATACAGCGGAGGTTAAAAAAATTTTAAAGTGGGCATGGGTCGTACTTATTATACTTGCCGCCTTTTTGGCAGTTGAAACTTTGGGGGCGTTTAAAGATTTACGCAGTGTCAGTCCGACATACAATTTTATCTCGGTTTCGGGCATCGGCGAGGCGATCTCCATACCCGATATTGCCGCCTTTTCCTTTACCGTTTCAGCGGATGCCAAAGTGGCGAGCGATGCTCAAGAGCAAGTGACCAAGAAGATGGACGTCATTTTGGCCGGGCTTAAGGCGCTTAGCATTGAAGAAAAAGATATCAAAACAACGGATTATTCTCTATGGCCGAAATACACTTTTGCGCCGGCGATTTGTTCCCAGACGTTTTGCCCGCCTTCCAGACAAGTGCCAGATGGTTACACCGCCAGCCACAGTGTGTCTGTGAAGGTCAGATCAACCGAAGATGCGGGGAAGGCGCTTGCTTTGGCGGGAGAGAATGGTGCTACCGGCATTTCGAATCTCTCATTTACCGTGGATGATCCGGACAAGATATTGGCCGAAGCCCGAGCCGAAGCAATTGCTGACGCAAGAGAGAAGGCTAAACTGCTTTCCAAGGAGCTTGGAGTGCGGCTAGCGCGAGTGGTCAGCTTTTCCGATGGCGCTGGCGGAGGACCGATACCATATTATGCGGAAGGTTTAGGGGGCGATATGATCAAAACTGCCACTCCGGCCCCGACTATCCCAACGGGAGAAAATAAAGTAACTGTAAATGTGACGATAATTTACGAGATAAGGTAGTCAGTCCCGATATCTCTTCAGGTATTCTTTAATCCGTTCGCGTTCTTCGTTCTCTTTGTCTCCTTTAAAATAAATCTCAATATAAACAAAAGTCGCTGTCACATCATGATAAGCGTATATTATTCTCATTGACCTATCTCGCAAGCTTTTGCAAGCAAGTCGCGTCTTCACCACTTTTGTCTTAGTTGATGAGTGAATAATGGTAAAATTCTTACCACTTCCTGTTGGAAAAGTTTTTAAAACATCTTCCAAATTAGATAAATCTCTACTTAAACTAGAATACTTTTTAGAAAGTTTTCCAAATTCTTTCCCAAATTCTGGTAGCCGACTAAAGTGGCTCATATTCCCTTACTGACGTCTCTTCTGGGCGGTAGAAAACATGTTCATAATTTAAAATTCCACGTTCTTTTGCTACGAGCCATGGAGTATCTTTATGCGATAACGCTGAAATTTGTGAGGCCGTAAAATCTGATAGACGATTGATTTCCCAGTCAATATGGGCTATTTCTTGTCCAGATAGTTCGGATAATTCTAAAGGTTTTGTCGGATTTATAAGATATTTAGTCTGCTCATACTTATAAAATTTACTTTTGATAGTCTCTATTTTGCCCTCTTCCTCAAGATCATTAATTATTTCAGTAAAAGCCACAGGAGTCGGTCCATGAGTATTTTTTATATACCTAGCACCAATAAGTTGCTCTTCAAATTTCTCATAATAATCAAAGTCGATAAAATAGAGAAGCTTATACAAGACTGTCTGACCTATATTTGGTTTGCCCCCGACTTTCGACAATACATACGAGAGTGCCTGCTTAAACTTCTCTACCCTTTCCTGAGGTATCGAAACGCGTTCCCATACATCATTACCAATCCCCTTTATCTTTTTTATTTTCTTACTTTTTTCAAAAATGACTTCTGGGACAGAAATTTTACCATTCTGAATATCATCTAACGATATTTCAAAAATTTTACCGAGCTCATTTGCTTCAGTCATAGCAAGTTCACGCCGACCTTGTTCAAAAGCAATGTATGAAGAACGAGAAATACCAAGTTTTTTAGCTATCTCCAACTGGGAAAAGCCCCGTTCAGTGCGAAGCGATTTTATAAAAGCATGATATTTATTAACCATAATAGCCATGCTGCTCTTTCTATGTCGGAAAGTCAAACTCATCTGTGTATAACTATTGACACACAAAATACAGGGTATAAAATATCTTTGTTCGACCTAGCCGAACTGGTGTTATTAGAAAATAATTATAAAATTTCATGACTACGTTTTTAGGTGACATAATCCGTTCAGTATGGAATAAAGGACACATCGTTCCTGGGGTAGATTCATCACTAAGAAGAAAGGATGATTGTGGGGCATGGATTAGCTGGAATCAGCACGGAAATAGAACCGCTGATTTCAATGAAGGTTGGGAAATAGATCACATAAGAGCTCTGGCAAACGGGGGAAGTGATTTGATTTCAAATCTAAGACCCCTTCATTGGCGGAATAATGCAAGAAAGTCTGATGGTTCACTTGTGTGTGCTGTGTTTGCAAGAGGTTAATCTGAGCAAAAGTACTGGCTTATAGAAAACCTGCGGAGAAGGAGAGAAGATTGAGTTATGGCTACTCCCCAACGGCGCTAGAAAAGTACGCCTCGCTCATAAAAAACACCTAAAGGTGTCTTTTATTTGATAAGTTTTTTATACAAATCAAACAAGAAAGAGATTCTTTCTTGGTCATTCTTAAATTTTCTGCCATAACAAGCTTCTACAGCTCTATCAAGTTTTTCATGAGCTTCCCTAAGATCAGATGGCATAGTATTAGGGTCATATAAATCAGCTAACGAACTATGAGGATAAATAGTGCGAAGAAAAATTACATCTTCCGCACACTTTTCTACTGCTTTCTTCTCCGCTGACACTTTTTCTGGCCACGGAAAGTTATTATAAACAATATTATTTGAGTAGCGATAGTCGCTTTTTAGACGACCGCAAACGTATTTAACCCAAACCATATGCATTTCAGATTGTAGAACACCGAAGTGATAGAGGGTAGCGTTTGGCACAGCAAGACAGGTGTCTCCGACAATATATTCCGGTCCGAAAAATCCCATCGGTATGTACGCTCTATTTTCAGAACTTACGCGTGGAATAACTACGTAGGCACTTTCAGGCTGTCTTATTTCACCAAACAGACTTGGATATTTTGCCAATTCTTTTGTCTCTTTTCGTTTGCTTTCACTTCTTAGTTTTCTAACATTTTCAATCCTTTCTATGACTTTCGATAATTTTTTTAAAGCCGTTGGATCAGCATCTTTAAGCCATAGGCAATATCGCTTCTCGCCGTTTAGATACTCTTTCGCGCTTATCAATTCTTTTATAAATGGCTCTGCTCCAGGCTCACTTTCAAGAAAACTATCTTTTTCTTCAGGCGTAAAAAGAAAATTCCCGCCATCATTTGGCATACTCCCAAAAACAATTTCTGGCACATCACAAGTAGGGTCTCTCCTGCTTTCAATATAGACATCTTCTCCCTCCACAAGGTATGGATTGATATGCGCCACTTCTCTTTCCTTATCTTCTCTTCTTATGTCTTCGTATTCATATAGGTACTTCCTTTCTATATCAAAATTTCCAAAACCCACGATTACACAATAGACTGCCGCGACACCGGGGGCATCGTTGGACCATTTGAATGTCTGATGGGCGAAATGAATAACAATATTGAAATCTTTAAGATACTTCCAGAGCAGCCCGACTTGCTCACCCTGTGAGATTGAATTTGTCGAAACAAAGCCAACTTTTATTTTAGTGCCTTGAATATATTTTGCCGCCTTGGCATACCATGCGGTAACAAAGTCAAGGTTACCTGCACCCTTCATGTCGTCAAAAGCTTTTATGATTCCTTCTTTTTGTTCATCCGACATCAACCGGGCACCAAGAAATGGTGGATTGCCTAGAATATAAGAAAGTTCTTTTTTAGAGACAAAGTCATTCCAATCGAAAGATAGAGCGTCTGTATTTTTGATTGTCGCAGACTTTTTAATTGGTAACTCTTTTATATATTTACCCAATATTTTCCCTAATTCAAGATTCATTTGGTGGTCAATCAAATGCATAGCTACTTCAGCAATACGAGCTGGAAACTCCTCAATTTCTATTCCGTAAAATTGATCGATATTTATGCGAGTCGGATCATCCGCTATTTTGTCGCTATTTTTCAACTTGATTTTTAAAATTTCCATTTCAAGTATTCGTAATTCTCGATATGCAATTACAAGAAAATTTCCGCAACCACAGGCTGGATCCATAAATTTGAGTTTCCCAAGCTTTGTATGAAATGTGTCCAGTCGTTTCGAGTTATGTCGTACCTCATCAAGTTCAATATATAGATCATCCAGGAAAAGAGACTTTATAAGTTTGAGAATATTTTGCTCTGATGTGTAGTGGGCTCCAAGATGTCTACGAGCATCTTCATTCATTACCCCCTGGAACAATGAGCCGAAAATTGCAGCTGAAATAGCCGACCAATCAAAATTACAGCACTTTACAAGCCGAAGTTTGGTCGTAACGTCACAAGAAACAATGCCGATATTTCTTGAAAAAATACCCCCGTTTACATATGGTATCTTTGCAAGATCATCATCGAGATTTGACTGTCGCTTTTTTTCTGGAGTATTTAGAACTTGAAATATTTGAGCGAGCTTAGACCCAAGATCACTACCGTCTACGTCAGTTCTATTATTGATGTAGTTTTTAAAGACATCTTTTGGGAAAATTCCAGTATCATCAGCAAAAAGGCAAAAAAGTACTCTGATGAGAAAAACCTCTAAATCAGGACCGGTGTATCCTGTTTTAGATATTTCATTATGGAATTCCGCCATGAGTTCGGCGGCTTGAATGTTAGCGGCTACTTCTACTTCGTAATCAACCTGATTTTCATGACCAGAAATGAATCCAAATAAATCAATATATTTAGAAAGTTCTCTTGTTGGAAAGCCATACTGTTTGTCTTCATCTAAGTCATATACTCGAAATTTCTCAAAATCCGAAACAATTATATATCTTGGTAGCTCTTTTTCTTTAAGTCCGGGAAAATAATCTATTGCCTGTTTATAAGCCGTGTCCAAGCTTTTCCCTTTAGATTTATGCTCAACAAGCAAAACCCCTTTCCAAAGAAGGTCTGCGTACCCTTGGGTGTCATCGAGTTTTTTAATCGGATGCTCAAAAGATGCAACACGTCGCCGAGTTATACCAAAAACCTCAAAAAAATCATCCCAAAATGTTTTAGCTTCTGCATCCTCTCTTGTCTCTAAAGCCCATTCTAAAGAAAAAGCTAACGCCCTGTTTTTTATTTCGTTCGGACTAATCATTAGCTAGTATTCTCGTATTATTATTCATTGGGAATTATGCTCAAAACTCTACCATTTTCGGAGCTTTTGGGGAATTTGAGCAGATTTATAAGAGATATTAAAAGTTGCGCTTCTAGATAAGATACAGTATTATTAAAGAACGCCCGAGGGGGTGTTTTTTATAACCCGCCTTCGCTAAAGCTGTGGCGAGGCAAGCAAAAAATATGAACAGACTCATAAACTATCTTAAAGATACGCGCGGGGAACTTCAATATGTTTCTTGGCCGACGCGACAACAATCGGTCACTTTCACTATTGTGGTTATTGTCATTTCAATTTTGGTGGCTATTTTTCTGGGATTTTTTGATTACGTAGCTTCTTTGGTTCTTCAAAAATTTGTTCTCTAAACCTATAAAACTTTTTAACAAATGGCCAAACAAAAAATTTCCGAGGGTAGAAATTGGTATGTCATTCACACTTATGCCGGGTATGAAAATGCGGTAATGCGAAATCTTAAACAGCGTATTGAGTCCCTGGGTATGGAGGATAAAATCTTTAATGTTATCGTGCCGACTGAAAAGAAAATTAAAATTAAGGGAGGCAAACGAGTTGAAGAGGAGGAAAAAATTTACCCGGGATACATCTTGGTGGACATGATTGTGACCGATGATTCTTGGTATGTTGTTCGCAATACTCCGAGAGTAACGGGCTTCGTCGGTTCTGGTGTTTATCCTGTTCCCATAGACAAGAAAGAAGTGGAGGTGCTCTTTGCCCGGATGTCTGCTGATAGAGTAACGCATACCATTAATCTTTTGGAAAATGACGCCGTGCTTATAATTGATGGCCCATTCAAGGATCTTGAGGGCAAGGTTTCCGAGATTGACGAAGAGCGCGGGAAGGTCAAGGTGCTGGTCAATATGTTCGGCCGCGAAACCCCGGTCGAATTAGATTTTCTACAGGTAAAGAAAATCTAATTCGACTAGTTGAGAAGTTTAATAAGTTTTGTAAGTTAAATAAGTTATGAAAACTCTGAATTTTATTCTAAATCAACTCGGGCTGGTTGTTTCAGTAACAATTTGATATGGGAAAATTTACGACGTAACAGTGGAATAAATAAATAACTTAGCAAACTTAAGCGTAGCGTAACTTATTGAACTTATCAGACTAATTCTATGAGCACAGGACTTGAAAATCTCAAGGTTTATCAAATGGCAGAGGCTCTTGAAGTGGAAGTTTATAAAGTTACCAAAGATTTTCCTAAGGAAGAAAAATACGGAAGCACAAACCAGTTGAGAAGATCGTCTGCGGCGGTAGCAAATAATATTGCTGAAGGCTACGCGAGACACAGCTATCAAGAAAAAGTTCGCTACCTATATATCGCCAAGGGCGAAGCGGAAGAAACTAAAAGAAATATTATTCGATCCGGTAAGAAAGATTTTCTGGCAGAAGATGTTGCAAATGAGCTAGCTGATAAGTATACTGGTCTCCTCAAGGCAATAAGTGGTTACATTGGGTTTTTAAGAGATAAATCTTCTAAATAACTTATTAAACTTAAGCGTAGCGTAACTTATTGAACTTATTAAACTAACTCTATGGCGAAAAAAGTTGTAAAAGTTTTAAAACTTCAAATACCGGGTGGACAAGCCGTCCCCGGCCAACAGCTTGGGCCAGTGCTCGGTTCCGCCGGTATTTCTATTGGTGAGTTTGTCAAACGTTTTAATGATGAAACCAAAGATCGCAAAGGTGAGACGGTACCGACTGTGGTCCAGATTTTCGATGACAAGAGTTACAAGTTGACTTATAAAACTGAACCGGCCGCGGCTTTGATCCTCAAGGCCTTGGGCAAAGAAAAGGGATCTGGTACCAATACCACGTCGAAAGTTGGGACGCTCACTAAAACTCAGCTAAAAGAAATAGCCGAGAAAAAGATGGCTGATTTAAACGCCAACGATATTGAAGCCGCTTCTAAGATTATCGCAGGTACTGCTCGCTCGATGGGAGTTGATGTAAAGTAAAAAAGATTTATTTAGATAGAAAAAACGGCACCCTCTCCTCCATAGAGGGTGCCGTTGTTGTTTGGTCGAGTATATTGTTATTTGAATTACTCAACCAAAATCAGAAATTCGCGCGATGCTGCAATTGAGCTGTTTGAACCATGCACTATGTTGCGCGGCCCTCCCGATTCAGCATCTCTAAAATCATACCTAATAGTTCCGGGTGCCGCTTTTGCGGGATCAGTTGCGCCGTTGATGGCCCGTACTTTTTCTACAGCCTCCTCTCCTTCGATGACAAGTACCAAACATGGCCCGATTGTCATGGCAGACACGAGATCTTCAAAGAATGATCTACCTTCATGTTCTTTGTAAAATTCACGAATCTGGTGTCTATCCAGTTGCAAGTCTATTTCCTGAATGATGCGCATACCAGCTTCCAGATATCTTTGTTTGATCTGCCTCACCACGCTTTCGCCTCTTTTAACGCCATCTGGTTTAATGATAACGATAGTCCGTTCGGCCATTTTCCACCCCCTTATTATGTTTTTCTTAGATCTGACTTTGTCTGACGGTCATATTACATGAATCTTGCCTATTTCTCTAGTATTAGATAAGAATATTTCAATCCTTCGAATTCTCCGGATTCTTCCAAGATTTTTTTGGTAAATATATTTGAATATTCCGGGAAGAAGGCGTCACCCTCTACATCCAGATCCACTTTTGTTACATACAGTCTATCTACCAAGGGCAGAGTTTCTTTATAAATTTCCGCTCCGCCGATAATAAAAATTTCTTCCCGGTCAAATTCTTTTGCTTTCTCAATCGCCTCTATCACCGAGTGAACGATAATACATCTGGGAATTTCCAGATTCTTATCTCTGGTAACTATAATATTTGTCCTGTCTGGAAGGGACCTGTTTATAGATTGATAGGTTTTTCTACCCATGATTATAGGATGGCCGGTAGTTAGTTTTTTAAATCTCTTAAGATCTTCCGGCAAACGCCAGAGAAGGGCATTAGCTTTGCCTATGGCCATGTTCCTAGAATGCGCAACTATGATACTAATGCGAGGATTTGGCATTGTTGTATTATATATGGAAATCAATGCCGGAGCTTTACGAAATAGAAATAAAGAGTCTTTTAGGTGACAAGAAACAAGCCAGTGTTTTGAGCGAGAAGATATCTAAACGTGGAGGAGTGCTCACGGCAAAAAACAAACAACTAAATCACTATTTTGTGTTCTCTAATGTTGTGAAATTTAAAAAAATTATTTTACCGCATATTGAAGAGTCAAAAAAATCGCTTTTCCAGAAAATTCTCAACGAAGGAAAAAATCTCTCTATCCGCACTCGCGATACTGATGGTAGAGTTCTCTTGGTTGTTAAAGCCTCAATTGGTTCTGATACCAGCGCCAACGGCGTTTCTCGCATGGAGTTCGAGTCAGAAATAGACATGACCATCGATAAACTGGATAAGCTTTTTCTCAAGGCGGGTCTCAAATATCAAGCCAAATGGTCACGCGAGAGAGAAGAGTACAAATTGGGCGATACCAATATTTGTCTTGATAAGAATGCCGGTTATGGATATCTCGCGGAATTTGAGAAGGTGGTAACAGACCGTACTCTAGCCGATGCTGTGAAAAAAGAATTGCTCGGGCTTATGAAAGATTTTGGGGTGGAGGAGTTGCCTCAAGGCCGTTTGGAAAGAATGTTTGCGCATTACAACAAAAATTGGCGGGATTATTACGGGACTGATAAGATATTTAACATTACATAACATGTTTTTGTCTGATCGAGATATAAAAAAGGTGATCAAAAGCGGCGAGATTACACTAAAACCGTTTGATGTTCGTAAACTACAACCTGCCAGCTATGACATTTCACTCGGCAATAAATTTGTCATTAATGATGCTCATACTACGAGTTTCATCGATCCCGCCAACAATGTTTTTCCCAAGACTCATGAAATTCATGTCAAAGATAAAGAGGCCTTCGTGCTTCATCCTGGTGTTAGTATCCTCGGATATTCCAAAGAATACTTCGGCTCCGATCATTATCTCATAGAGGTGAATGGTAAAAGTTCTCTGGCGCGTATCGGACTTCTGGTACACAACAGTGCTGCCATGATTAATCCCGGCCACTTTTTGTATGTTGCTTTGGAACTTTGCAATCTTAATAACGTGCCGATTATTCTTCGTCCGGGTATGGCCATTGCCCAAATTACTTTCTCTACTCTTTCAAGCGCAACTGAAAAAAATTATCGCGAGAATGGTCGTTATGCTAAAAATAATATTGCCGGATATATTCCGCCCAAAAAAATATGAAAAATCAAAAACATCCGGAATATCAGTACCTTGATTTGTTGCGAGACATTCTTGATAACGGTTTTGAAAAGCGTGAGTTTAATTCTGGTATTGCAATTAAAAGTGTTTTTGGCCGCAGTATGCGTTTCGATCTTTCTAAAGAATTTCCGCTTTTGACTACTAAAAAAGTTTTCTTGCGAGGAATCATTCACGAGTTACTTTGGTTTTTAAAGGGTGACGTGAATATCAAATATCTGGTAAATAACGATGTGCATATCTGGGATGATTGGCCCTACAAGGAATATAAGAAAAAGATGGACGCAAGAGAAGTGCCAAAATTGTCTCAAGACAAGTTTATTAGCAAAATAAAAGAAGATAATCAATTTGCCAAGAAGTGGGGCGAGCTTGGCCCCGTCTATGGTAGGCAATGGAGGCGCTGGCCGGCAAGCGACGGAAGAGAAATTGACCAACTGGCCTGGGCGATAGAAAAAACGAAAAAATATCCTGACAGAAAACATGTGGTTGTCTCCGCGTGGAATCCTGAATACGTTTACGAAATGGCTAAACCCGGCACCTCGATGGCTATTCCGCCATGCCACACCATGTTTAATATCAATGTAACTAATGGCAAGCTGTCACTGCTTCTCTATCAAAGGAGCGCGGATATGTTTCTGGGAGTGCCTTTTAATATCGCCTCTTATTCTCTTTTGACGATGATGCTTACCCAAGTCTGCGGATACAAAGTTGGGGAATTCGTACACATGTTGGGAGACACTCACTTGTATGGCAATCATTATGAACAGGCGAGAGAACAGTTAACAAGAGAACCTAGACAATTTCCTGTAATGAAAATAAATCCCGATATTAAAGAAATAGACGGATTCAGTCCTGAAGACTTTACTCTGGAAGGATATGATCCGCATCCGCCAATAAAAGGTGAGATTACTGTGGTTGGAGGGTTTAATGAGAAAGATAGGAAGGAATTCTCTTTCAATAAGAAATCATGAAAGATAAAGAAATCAGTAGACTAATAGAACAGGAAAAAAAACGACAAAAAAGCGTGATAAATCTTATTGCTTCTGAAAATTATGTTTCGCAAGATGTGCTCAAGGCACTTGGGTCAGAGTTGACAAATAAGTATGGGGAAGGTTATCCGGGCAGACGTTATTACCGCGGAGTGGCAGTTGTTGATAAGGTAGAGCTTCTGGCTCAAAAGCGCGCTCTTAAACTTTTTGGATTGAAGGAAAGTGATTGGAGTGTAAATGTCCAGCCACTTTCTGGTTCACCCGCAAATTTTGCCGTGTATGCTGCTTTGGTTCCGATTGGAGGAAAAATTATGGGCATGGCTCTTTCTCATGGTGGTCATCTAACGCATGGACAAAAAGTTTCTATGACGGGAAAATTCTGGAGCCCAGTCTTATATGAAGTTGATAAAAAGACCGAGTTAATTGACTATGAGCAATTGAAAAGTATCGCGATTACTGAAAAACCGAACATCATAGTGGCAGGATTCACCGCTTACGCTCACATTGTCGATTTTCAAAAGTTTCGCGAAATTGCGGATGCTTGCGGCGCTTATTTAATGATAGATATGTCACATTTTGCAGGATTAGTAGCGGGAAGAATTTATCCATCACCATTCCCTTACGCAGATATAGTTACTACGACAACACATAAAACTCTCAGAGGTCCACGTTCCGCCCTAATTTTTTCCAAAAGAGACGGCCGCGAACTCTTCAAGAAAATTGATAAAACCATTCTACCCGGACTTCAGGGTGGTCCACATTTCAATCAAATTGCGGCGGTAGCGGTTGCCTTGAAGGAGGCCAATGGTCCGGCTTTTAAAAAATATGCCAAACAGATTGTGAAAAATACTAAAATTCTCTCGGATGAACTCTCCCGACTTGGTTGGAGAATTATCGAAGGTGGTACAGAAACCCATCTTTTACGTGTAGATGTTTGGAGAGATGGAAAGGGAATTGGTGGTAGGGAAGCGGCTGATAAACTGGAGGCGGCCGGAATTATTGTGAACGAAAACACCATACCATTTGACACGCGAAGCCCCATGGATCCTTCTGGCCTTCGTCTGGGTACAGCGGCGGAAACTACCCGAGGAAGAAATGAAAAAGACATGATAAAGATTGCCCGAAGGATTGATGCTATTCTTAAGAGGTGAAAGAGGATATAGAAAAATTAATAAAAGAAGCGTTAAAATCACTCGATTTAAAAGTGAATGATTTTGTTGTGGAGCATCCGGTGGATTTAAAAATGGGAGATTATTCTACTAATGTAGGTATTAAAACTGGCAAAGCCAAAGAAATTATTACCCACTTGGAGGCTGAGCCTCCAAGTGGGGTGGAGAGAATGGAACTTGCGGGGCCGGGATTTATTAATTTTTATTTGTCCAAAGAATTTTTCACACAAAGTTTGAGGGAGATTATCGAGAAAAGAGGCGAGTTTGGTAAGAATGAAAATCTGAAAGGAAAAAGGTTTTTTATAGAACATACCCAACCAAATCCGTTCAAAGAATTTCACATAGGTCATTTGATGAACAACACAATCGGGGAGTCGATTTCAAGAATTATTCAAGCAAATGGCGCCGAAATAAAGACGGCTAGTTATCATGGTGACGTGGGTATGCATGTGGCCAAGGCCTTATGGAAAGGAGATTACGCTCTGGGAGCAAAAGCATTTGAGGAAGATCAGGCGGCCAAGACAGAAATACAAGAGATCAATAAGAAAATATATGAAAAATCAGATTCGGATATAAACATGAAATATGAGGTGGGCAAGAAGAAGTCTCTTAACGAGTTTGAAAAAATTTATCGAAAATTAGGCAGTAAGTTTGACCATTCTTTTTTTGAAAGTGAGACTGCGGAGATTGGTAAGAAATTAGTGCTTGATAATCTTGGTACGGTTTTTGAAGAAAGTGAGGGGGCGGTAGTTTATAGGGGAGAAAAGGTCGGGCTTCATACGAGAGTATTTTTAAACTCTGATAAATTACCCACATATGAAACGAAAGAAATTGGTCTGGCAAAGATAAAGCGGCAGACTTTTCCGTTTGATCAGTCCCTAACAATTACCGGTAACGAACAAGATGCATTCTTCAATGTGGTTGAGGTAGCAACAGGGGAAGTTTTTCCTAATTTGAAGAGCAAATTAAAACACCTTTCACACGGCATGTTACGTTTGCCTACAGGGAAGATGTCTTCTCGTACGAGTGATGTCATTACTGCCGAGGAATTGATAGATAAGATTAAAAAGAAGGTGAAGGGTGATGAGGCCGTGGCTATCGGTGCCATCAAATACATGATTTTACGACAGGCGATAGGTAATGATATTGTTTTTGATATTGACAAGTCTGTGTCTATAGAAGGCGACTCCGGAGTCTACCTGCAGTACGCATACGCGCGTACCAATTCACTGCTTGAAAAGGCTGATGCCCAAGGTCTGACCTTAAATACGAATTCTCAAGGTCAGACCTTAAGAAATACTCATGAAGTAGAGAGACTTTTATACAGATTTCCGGAAATAGTCGAGAGGGCGGGTCGAGATTACGCACCGCATTACATCACTACATATCTCACCGCACTTGCCGGTAGTTTCAATAATTTCTACGCGCATGAGCAGATTATTGATAGTTCGCCTGAATCTCCGTACCGCTTGGCCATCGTCAAGGCATTTAATATTGTCATGAAAAATGGCCTAACTATTCTTGGTATTCCAGCTCCCGAAAAGATGTAACGAACGTAAAAAAGGTGTTAAAATGGGCGAAATATGACAAACGAAGAGAAGCCCGCCTTGACTCGCGAGGACTCGTCAACGCGAGGCAGGTCCGAACGAGCCCAAAGAGAGGAAAAAATTCTTCAATTCTGGAAAGAAAATAAAATATTTGAGAAAACTCTTGAGAAGAATGCTCCGAAGGGCGAATTTGTGTTTTATGATGGGCCGCCATTTGCCACCGGCCTTCCTCATTACGGGCACATTTTGGCCGGGACCATCAAGGATGTCATCCCGAGATACAAAACGATGCAGGGCTTCCATGTGTTGCGCCGCTGGGGTTGGGATTGCCACGGTTTACCTATTGAAAATCTAATTGAGAAAGAGCTGGGATTGGAGACGAAAAAAGATATAGAAAAATTCGGTGTAGCCGAATTTAATAAGCGCGCCAGAGAAAGTGTTTTTCGTTTTGAAAAAGATTGGAAAGAAATTATTCCACGTACCGGTCGCTGGGTGGATATGGAAAATTCCTACAAAACGATGAACACTGGTTATATGGAATCCGTCTGGTGGTCTTTCAAACAACTTTATGAAAAAAAATTGGTGTATCAAGGGTTTAAATCCATGCACCTATGTCCGCGTTGCGAAACAACTCTTTCAAATTTTGAGGTTAATTTAGGTTATAAGGATATCACTGATATATCGGTTTACGTGAAATTTGAATTAGTTGATGAGCCTGGGACGTATCTTTTGGCTTGGACGACTACCCCGTGGACTCTTCCGGGAAATGCGGCTTTGGCAGTCAATCCAGATATCGAATATGTTAAATATCGTTGGGCCGGAGACACTCTGATTGTATCAAAAAAGTTTTTTGATACTGGTAAATATCCGGGTTCTGATCCGGAACAAATATTAGGCAGCAATCTGGTGGGCAAAAGGTACAAGACATTGTTCGATTATTACTTAAAAGAATCACAAGTGTACGGGGCAGAGTTTGTGACTTTAGAGGATGGCACGGGTATTGTGCATATCGCTCCTGCTTTCGGTGAAGATGACTACAATCTTTCGCTCAAAGAAAAGTTGCCCTTCCTTCAACATGTTGGCGCCGACGGTAGGTTTAAATCGGAGGTAAAAGATTTTGTGGGCGAATTAGCGAAACCGAAAGATGACCACCAAGCTACTGATATCAAAATAATCAGATATCTAGCCGGCAAAAACACTCTTTTTGCCAAGGAAAAAATCGTTCATAGTTATCCGCATTGCTGGCGTTGTGATACACCACTTCTGAACTACGCTTCTTCCTCCTGGTTCGTGCAAGTGATTAAACTTAAAGATAAATTAGTTAAAAATAATAAAAATGTTAAATGGGTGCCAAAAGATATTCGCGATGGCCGCTTTGGTAAATGGCTGGAAGGGGCTAGGGATTGGGCGATCTCACGCTCGCGTTTCTGGGGTACGCCTCTGCCGGTCTGGCAGAATGCGGATGGTTCCAAAAGGATTGTGATAGATTCTATTGAAACGCTCAAAAAATATACTAAGAAAAGTGGCAATAAATATTTTGTAATGCGTCACGGTGAAGCGGAGAGTAATGTTAAAAATATTCTTGATCTGACCGGTGATCCAGATAATCACCTGACTAAAAATGGCAGAAGAGAGACCGCGCGGGTTAATACGGATAATATTGACATGGTTTTTTGTTCCCCGTTTTTGCGCGCGCGAGAGACTGCCGAGATTTTGAATAAAGATTTTGTTATCGACGAACGTTTGCGAGAGAAAAGTCCGAAAGAAGAGATAGAGGCGATTGGTCGGCGCATGCACGATTTTGTGTTTGACGTTGAGAAAAATTACGTCAATAAAAAAATACTCCTAATCTCGCATGGAGATCCGATCAGAACTCTTGTCGGCGACATGATCCATACCGGCGAAGTGCGAGAACTTGACTTCGTTCCATATCCTCATAACGAAACATTTGAACTTGATTTACATATGCCGCATATTGACAAAATTTTGCTTATTAAAGACGGCGAAGAATACACGCGGGTTAAAGAGATATTTGATACTTGGTATGATTCTGGCTCGGTGCCGTTTGCCTCGCGCGAAGCAAAAAACTTTCTACAGGCCGACTTTATCGCTGAAGGTTTAGATCAAACGCGCGGATGGTTTTATACCATGAGTGTGCTTGGTATAGCGCTTTTTAACAAATCGCCTTATCGGCAAGTAGTGGTGAATGGCTTAATTTTGGCCGAGGATGGCAAAAAGATGTCCAAGCGGCTGCAAAATTATCCCGAACCCACATATATCTTAGACAAATATGGCGCTGATGCCCTGCGATATTATCTGATGTCCTCTCCCGCCGTCCGTGCCGAAGACTTGGCCTTCTCGGAAAAAAGTTTGGATGAAATTGCCAAGAAAAATCTCACCCGACTGGAAAATATTGTTAGTTTTTACGAATTATATGCGGCGAGGCAAGATATCAAAAATACTGCGACTAAAAATATTTTAGATCGTTGGATTGATGCTCGTCTGACTCAATTGATTGCGAATATGACGGAGGGTCTGGACAAATATGAACTTGATAAAGCGAGTCGTCCCATAGCAGATTTTATAGATGATCTGTCCACCTGGTATCTGCGTCGTTCGCGAACTAGGCCCGAGGCTTTACCTAAATTACGAGAAATATTACTAAATTTGACTCAAATTATTGCTCCACTCATGCCCTTTATCGCGGAAGATATTTATCAGAAGTTAAAGAGTGAAGCTGATCCGGAAAGCGTGCACCTATGCGGTTGGCCGGCAGTTAAAAAATCCTTGTTTGCATTGTTTAAATCCTCTGACAAAAAAATTCTAAAAGATATGGAGGAAACTCGGCGTTTGGCGTCTCTCGCCTTGGAAGCTCGCTCAAGGGCCAATATCAAAGTTCGTCAACCGTTGGGTGAATTAAAAATAAGGAACAAAAAATTAGGAGAAGAATTTCTGGAGTTGATTCGTGACGAATTAAATGTAAAGTCTATCACCATAGATGCAAATCTTGAGTCTGAAATTGAGTTGGACATTAATCTTACAGATGAACTTATCGAAGAGGGGAGGGTGCGCGATGCGATACATGCTATCCAGGATATCCGTAAAGAAAAACGGTTGAAGCCAGGCGATAAGATGAATTATGAAGTGCCAGATAATCTCAAAGAACTGTTCGTTAAGCATGTTGAGGAAATCAAAAAAACTACTAATATAGAATTTTGACGTGTCTTATCACATATATACCATGCGGGGGATAATACTCTCCGAAAGACCGGTGCGAGAAGCTGATAGAATCTACACTATTATGACCCGCAACCTCGGTCTAGTGCGCGCCGCGGCTATCGGGGTGCGTAAGGAAATCTCCAAACTTCGAGGAAGTATTGAACCGTTCTCGCTTTCGTCTATTTCGTTTGTGAAGGGTAAGGACTATTGGCGATTGACTTCAGCAGAATTGATTAGAAACATTCCCGCAGTGCCGGTTATTGCAAGGCCCTTGGCTCTGATTGAAAAACTGGTTCAGGGCGAAGCACCCAATCCAGAACTTTTTGACGCCGTAGAGAAAAGCATCTTGTCTCCCGAGCTCTACGACGAAATGTTTGAAACCAATCTGGTCTCCAAAATCCTTTTCCATCTGGGATATCTCAAAGAATCAGATATGGCTTTGGGCAAAAAATCTTTAATCAAGGCTATAAATGACGGGTTGCACAATAGTCACTTGACATAGAACTTATTTGGGTGTATAGTTATAGGAGACAATAAGCAGGATTGCCTGCTACTGACTTGGCGGAAACCAAGGGTGTTCTTAAACAAGAAAGGATGACACCATGACACAGATCATGACTGCGGCCGAAATGACCGACGGCCAAATCGAAAACGCCGTCAACAAACTCCGCGATGCGATGCGCAAGCATCGTTCCGAGATCACCTCGGACATCGCTCAACAGGTTCTCGGTGTCGAGAATCTCGGAATGATGATGTTCACGCCCTTTCGGCAGCGCGCTGAAGTGGTCTCGAACCTCATCGTTCGCAAGGCTAAAGTGAATCGCAGTCGCTCTCAGCAAGAGGCGATCGAAGCCACTGGTCGCGCGCAGTACACGGACCGCAAGGTCGTGGATGCGATGCCGAAAGGCGAGGGCGACGAGGTCGAGGTCGTGTTCTTCAAACCCGACCTCTCGAACCGCAACGGTTTCATCTCCGATGACAACCTCGAAAAGGAGTTCGAGTCGCGCGGCCTCAAGCCTGCCGATCCGATCTCCGTCGCCGCCGTGAATGAAGCCGATCCCGCCTTCGCTGATGAGAAGCCTCACGGTACTCATTGGAAAGACGCCAAGGGCAACTGGTGCTTCGCCACGTTTGGCCATTGGTTCGGCGAGCGTCTCGTGTGCGTCAGCGAGAACGGCAGCGATTGGGATGTCCGCTGGTGGTTCGCGGGCCTCCGCAAGTAGCACTCTGAACTCTGGTCACTTGGCTCTAGCACTTAGACCACTTGACTTTTGTTCTTCCAGCCGAGCGTGTTCTGCGCGCTCGGCTGGTTTTCAATTTATTGAATTTGATTTAATATTTAGAATGGTAGTAGGCAAGTGCGGGCGATCATCGTTTTTGATTTTTCGCCGCTGAACCCAGTATCCATACATCGAGAATGTCCACGATCAAGGTTTGGGATAGGGTGGTGTATGCAGACACTTCAATAAAAAATGAAGATACTTGGTATGATAAGCTGGTGCATTATGATGCAACATGAAATACAACCCCGAGAATATTCAAAGGGCGGTGACACAGATGGCTTGTCATGCAATTCGCCACGTTTGACCATTGGAACGGCGAGCGTAACGTGAACGTCAACGAGAACGACAACGATTGGGATGACAACTGGTGGTTCGCGGGCCTCCGCAACTCTCTTCATTTCTCTCCGGCTTTCGTCGGAGAGTTTTGTTTTTCTAGTTGATTGTACCAACCGCCGAGCATCTTACCACTTTCGTCGAGAGGTATTGATAAAACTATGTAGTTTTTATTTTCAATTGACCTTGTCTCCCATAATACAAGTAGCATAACCTTTAGAGTGTCTAATTTACGAATAGCCAGACGCACATAAGGTACCTTCTCTTTCTTAGATAGGAAGAAAGCTGTCACAATATATTCTATTATCTCTATGAACAACTTATCTATTCTATTACCCAACGTGTAACGATTAACTTGGGGTAGAATGATATGAATCTTATGCCAGAGAAGGTAAGCACTCTTAATCTTTTCCAAAACTCCGGGTAAAACTCGTGGGGGGGGGGCTTTTAAGGGGTTCTCTCATAAATACGATGATATCATTTCGCTTGAAAATTTGCTCGAAGCGTGGAAGGAGTTTGTAAGAGGAAAACGTAACAAGAAAGATGTTCAGGAGTTCCAGTTAAGATTAATGGATAATATTCTTGATTTACACTTAGACTTAAAAAATAAAACCTATCGTCATGACGGTTATTACGCCTTCAACATTTCTGATCCCAAGCCAAGAAATATACACAAGGCAACAGTTCGAGATAGACTACTTCATCACGCGGTCTATAAAGTTTTATATCCGTACTTTGATAAAAGATTTATTCATAGTTCCTATTCTTGCCGTCTAAACAAAGGAACTCATAAGGCGATAAACCAATTCCACAAGTACTTTCAGAAAGTAAGCCGGAATAATATTAGAACATGTTGGGTACTCAAGTGTGATATTAAAAAGTTCTTTGCTTCCATAGATCATAATTCGCTACGATATATCGTTACAAAATACACCAATAATGCAGAGATCGATTGGTTATTGGACCAAATAATCACAAGTTTTCATTCTACAAGATATGGTAAGAGTCTACCTCTCGGCAATCTTACTTCGCAACTTTTAGCCAATGTCTATATGAACGAATTTGACCAATATATAAAACATAAACTTAAAATAAAATACTACATAAGATATGCCGATGATTTCGTAATTCTTTCCTCCAATAAAACTGCCTTGTTGGGTAACATACGATATATCGTATGTTATTTAAACGATAAGTTGAAACTCTCGCTTCATCCAGATAAAGTTTTTATCAAAACTTTTGCTTCAGGCATTGATTTTCTTGGTTGGGTGCATTTTCCTAATCACCGAGTCTTGAGAACTACTACTAAGAGAAGAATGTTAAAAAAATTATCCACGAACCCATCTCAAGAATCACAAGCTTCATATCTTGGGCTTTTGAAGCATGGGGATACTTATAGGATTAGAGAACATATCACAAAAGAAATGTTATAATTAAGTAACTTTATGAATGAAAAGGGTAAGAGCAAAATTGAAGGTCTCAACGACAGGCTTTATTCGCGAACACGTTACCGAGATCCACTGGACAAACGCAGTCCGGTTAGGGAATTAGAATCGCCCGAGATTGAATCGAAATGGCAGACCCCGGAGCTCGACGAAATGCTTAAACATGAACGCGTGCCTCCTAAGGTCGGTCTTTTTATGAAAAAAATTTTTGTTCTGGCTCTCTTGTTTTTTGCCGCGGCCATCGGCATTAGCGGCTTTATTTTTGTCGGCGGCGCGAATTTCGTTTCTTCCAAGAATGTTGATATCAGCGTGCTTGGTCCGACTTCTATACCGGCCGGGGACACACTTGGGCTTGGTATTACCATCTCAAATAGAAATAACGCCGATCTTGAATTTGTCAATCTTTCGATACAATATCCGCAAGGCAGCCGCAATCCTGACAATACCGTTGAATCATTGACCTATACCAAAGACACTCTGGGAGTGATAGGCGCCGGCACCGAGACTATTCGTAACGCGCGCGTAGTCCTCCTTGGTCCTTCCGGAGAAATTAAAGAGATAAAACTTTCTGTTGAATATAAAGTGAAGGGTTCGAATGCCACTTTTTACAAAGACAAAGTCTTCGAGGTTGTCATAGGCAATTCTCCGATTCTGCTCACTGTGGAGAATCCCCAATCTATTGTGTCCGGAGAACCTTTTACCACCAAGGTTTCTGTGGTCTTGAATGCCACCGAGACGCTCAAAAACGTTGTTTTAAAAACAGAGTATCCGCACGGATACAGTGTTATTGACTCGTCTCAAAAGCCGGCGAGTGAAGATAATCTTTGGGCCTTGGGAGATTTAATCCCCGGAAGCAAGAAGACAATTTCTATTCGCGGGCAACTTGTGGGCGAAGATAAGGAGGAGAGAACCTTCCGGTTTTATGCGGGTGTTTCGGACTTTCTCAATGCGGATAATAATTTAAAGATAGTCATCATTTCTCTCTTGGATACGATTGTGATAGATAGACCATCCATCGGATTAGACGTCTTATTCAACGGAGAGAATGTCTCAACTTACGTGGCTCCGGCCGCTCGCACGACCCGCGTGTCTATTAGATTTACAAATAATCTTCCGGACAAATTACTCAATCCTCGTTTAGAGGCCGCTCTCTTGGGCGCGGCTCTGGACAAACTCTCTGTTCGAGTCGGGGGCGGCGGTCTCTATGATTCCGGAGATTCAAAAGTTGTTTGGAGTTTGAAAAATAGCTCCGGTCTACCCGAACTTGCCCCAGGGGAGAGCGGTCAAGTTACTCTAGATTTCTCTTCACTGCCGGGCTTGTCTTTATCGCGAGGCGCCAATAATGACATTACGCTTAATTTTTTGATGACGGGGGTGCCGGTTAATACTGTCGGACAGGGAACAATCCTAGCCAGAGATACTCGTACAGTAAGGATATCGTCGCAGGTCAATTTTTCTTCCAAAGTACTTCGATCGTTGGGTCCCTTTGCTAATAGCGGCCCTCTCCCGCCGATGGTGGGCGAAAGCACCACTTATTCCATTGTCTTTAGTGTTGGTAATACTCGAGGCGATTTGACGGATGCGAAAGTGACCGCCAGTTTAGGCCAGGGTGTCAGTTGGCTGGGAGCCTCGAGCTTCACGAGTGAAGACATTTCTTACGATCCGGCATCCAATCTTGTCACTTGGAATCTGGGCGCGCTGGCTTCCGATACCGGCTTCTCTTCCGCTTCAAGAGAATTGGCTTTCCAAATATCTCTGGCCCCGTCTCTTAGTCAAATTGGTACGGCGCCGAGTTTGGTTACCGGTATTGTTTTCTCGGGCCGAGACACGGTGACCGGAGAGATCGTGAACATCAACGGTTCTTCTTTAACCACTCGTCTCGTAAGTGACCCGGCTTTTATCCAAGGAGATGATATCGTGGTGAAGCCCAAACAACCATAATGAACAAAGAACTGGGGATAATGGAGAAAATAGTTTCGCTTTGTAAACGACGTGGATTTGTCTATCCGAGCTCTGAAATTTATGGCGGTTTCTCTGGTTTCTGGAATTATGGTCATTACGGTTCAATTTTAAAAGAGAACATCAAATGTTTATGGAAGCAGAGATTTATATTTGATCGTGATGACATGTTTATCACAGACACTTCGATTATAAGTAATCCCAAAGTCTTGGAATCATCTGGTCATGTGTCTAATTTTGGCAATGAAATTTTTAAAATTCAGGTTGGGACAGGGGATGAGGCGATAACTTCTCACCTACGTCCGGAAACTGCGCAGGGTATTTTCGCGGATTTTAAAAATTTAGTTGATGCTCATCATCCCAAACTTCCTTTCGGAGTGGGTCAAATTGGCAAGGCGTTTAGAAACGAAATTTCTCCGCGGGATTTCGTTTTTCGCTCAAGGGAATTTGAACAAATGGAAGTAGAGTATTTCACCAAAGAAGAAGAATGGAAGAAACATTTTGAAAACTGGAGAGAAATAATGAATAGTTTCGCAAAAGAAGTTGGCATAGAAAAGGTTCATGAGCTGGAAGTATCACAAGATGACAGAGCTCATTATTCTAGGCGAACCATCGATTTTCAATTCGACTACCCATTTGGAAGAGGTGAATTGTGGGGTCTGGCATATCGCACCGATTTTGATCTGAAAAATCACAATCTAGATTATTTTGATGAAGAGGCCAGAAAAAGATTTGTTCCACATGTCGTGGAACCTTCTTTGGGTGTGGATCGGACGGTGTTGGCTGTTCTTCTGTCTGCCTATACGGAAGATGAATTAGGTGGGGAACCAAGAACTTATCTGAAACTAAATAAAAATATTGCTCCTGTTCGCGCCGCCGTTTTTCCACTTTTGAAAAATAAACCGGAATTAGTCTCGAAGGCTCGAGAAGTGTATGAGAATCTAAAGCTAGAAACTAGAAGCAAGCAGCTAGGAGCTGTAGTCTTTGACGATAACGGTAATATCGGCAAGCGTTATAGAAGACAAGATGAAATTGGCACACCCCACTGCATCACCATAGACTTCGATACTCTCAAAGATGACACTGTGACCATTCGCGATCGTGACAGCGGCAAGCAGGAAAGAGTCTTTATAAATGATCTGGTATCTAAAATAACGGCTTAACATAGGCACTTTTTGCTATTGACAAATAATTTAAATGGGTGTACAATAGTGCGCAGAGTTCTTTGATAAGACTTGCGATTGGTCATAGCCAAAAGTTCCTCGAAATGACTGGGGATTTCTGGCTATGACTACCATATCGGTGGTCCGCTGGCACAACGAAAGGAGTTGTTATGAAAAAAGTAGATGTCTCTGAATTACAGGGGCCGCTCACAGAACTTATGCAACAGGTGGGTGGAGAGTATGGTCGGAAGCGTTTCGAGGAGTTCAAACTGTGGCTGAAGAATGTCACCGTCCAAACTCTCGAGGGTATGATTGATCTTTCGCAACTCTGCAAGTTGCCGTTCAGTGGCGCGGAGCGGGTCAGTCCGGCCAAGTCCGGCATCGTGAAGCTCGAGCGTCGTGGCGACGACCTCTACCTCGATGGCAAGAAGATCGAACTCTTCCTGTCGGCGGGTCAGCAGGGTGACCATTATATCGTCGGCCACGAACTCCGTAAGGAACTCGAGGTTCGCGGTGGCAACATCAGCGCGAAGGTGCTGGACTACTTCGAGGAGCACCCCAAGTTGTGGCCGGAGTCGTGGAAGAGGGATGCAGATGGCAACACCATCTACATCTACTTCTGGGACGACATCTTCCGTGACCCGGCGGACGGCAGCCTGTGCGTCCGCTATGGCTGCTGGTACGAAGGCAGGGTGGAGTCGCGCTACGACTGGCCGGGCCCGCGTTTGGGATCGTCATAGCCCCGCTGCTTCCGTCGCAAGTTAGTACTCTAGACTGGGAATCTCGGATCTTCTGGATCCTTGGAATCTGGCCCTTGGGCCCCGTTCGCGTGAGCGACGGGGCCCGTTTTTTGATAAAATGCTAAATGGTAGTAGGTTAATCTGCTGGCGATCACGGTTTCCAGCGACCGAATCCAGTATCCATAAGCTGAGAGCGTTCAAGACCAAGGTCAAGAACGGAGGGCTTATGCAGAACTTCATAAAAAATGAAAATACTTGGTGTGGAGTGCTGTCGCATTATGATGCGGAATACGATGCAGCTAGTTGACTAGGTATGGACACCTTTTTGCTGGCAGTGGTTTGGAAGGCACTTCGCACATTTCCGTAACCCGGCGAACGACAACCTGTACGTCCGCTATGGCTACTGGAACGAAGGCAGGGTGGAGTCGAACTACAACTGGCTCGACAACGATTGGGATCGTCATAACCCCGCTGCTTCCGTCGCAACTTTCTTCATTTCTTCCTTGCTACGGCAGGGAAGTTTTGTTTGCTGAGGATTTCTTTCATATATTTTTCTGTCTGACCATACCAACCGCCGAGCATTTTACCTACTTCATCTAGTGGAAGAGACAGGACGATATACTTTTTATTATCTAAAGACTTAGTTTCCCATGTCACCAAAAGAAGCACTTTAAGAAGGTCTAATTTACGGATAGCTACCCTGATGTATGGGAGTTTTTCCTCCTTTGGTAAGAAACTTGCGGTTGCAGTAATTTCAATCAATTCAATAAAAATCTTGTCGACCCGATTGCCTAAAGAATAACGCTGGGTTTTGGGCAGAGTATCATGATATTCATGCCAAAGAATATAAGCACTTTTAATCTTTTCCAAAACTCCGGGCAAAACTCGTTGGGGGGGGGCTTTTAAGAGGTTCTCTCATAAATACGATAATATCATCTCGCTTGAAAATTTGCTCGAAGCGTGGCAAGAGTTTGTAAAAGGAAAACGCAACAGGAAAGATGTTCAGGAGTTTCAGTTAAGGTTAATGGACAATGTTCTTGATTTACATCTAGATTTAAAAAATAAAACCTACCATCATGATGGTTATCATGCCTTCAGTATCTCCGATCCTAAGCCAAGAAACATCCACAAAGCCACGGTCCGAGACAGACTGCTTCACCATGCGGCCCATAGGATCTTATATCCCTATTTCGATAAGAAATTCATCCACGATTCCTATTCCTGTCGTCTAAACAAGGGCACTCACAAGTCGATGAATCAGTTCCACAAATATTTTCGGAAAATAAGTCGAAATAATACCAGAACATGCTGGGTACTCAAATGTGATATTAAAAAATTCTTCGCCTCTATTGACCATACTATTTTGTTAGAAATTCTGAAGAAACATATCTTAGACTTAGATATCCTAATGAACGAATTTGACCACTACATGAAACATGAACTTAAAATACAATACTACATCAGATATGCCGATGATTTCCTTGTTCTCTCATCGGACAAAAACATCTTATCGCAAAATGTACGATATATCGTACATTTTCTACAACAGAAGCTTAAATTATCACTACACCCGGACAAAGTATTTATTAAGACCATAGCTTCGGGAGCAGACTTTCTCGGATGGGTGCATTTTCCACACCATCGGGTTTTGAGAACGACGACCAAGAAGAGGATGTTTAGAAAATTATCCACAAATTTTTTCCACGAATCATTGATTTCTTATCTAGGACTTCTGAAGCATGGAAATACTCATAAGCTTCGGCACATATTGGATGATGCCTACATCCATAACTAACGGTCGTATGAATTAGATGTAGGTAGCGGATCCGCGGAATTATTGATACACTCATCAGGCGATGAATTTTAAAAAGACAACACTTTCTAATGGTTTGAGAATTATTATCGTACCGGTGAAAAATAATCCGGCGGTGACGGTTTTGGTCATGGTTGAAACCGGTTCAAACTATGAAACCAAGACCGAAAACGGCCTCTCGCATTTCTTGGAGCACATGTGCTTCAAGGGCACAACGAAGAGGCCTAAAGTAACTGATATAGCCAAAGAGTTGGATGGTCTTGGCGCGCAAAATAATGCTTTCACCTCTAACGAATTTACCGGCTATTACGCGAAGGCGGCCAAGAAATACTTCTCAAAATTATTGGAAATTGTTTCCGATTTGTACCTAAATCCCACCTTGCCGGTAGATGATGTAGAGAAGGAGAGAGGGGTAATATTGGAAGAGATTAGCATGTACGAGGATTTACCACAGCGTAAGGTTGGATATGTGCTCGCGGAACTTATGTACGGTGACGTGCCGGCCGGCCGAAGCACTCTTGGTTCGCGAGAAAATATAAAAAAATTCAGACGCCAGGATTTTGTTGATTATAGAAATAAACACTATGTAGCATCCAAGACTATTGTTATTGCGGCGGGAGATGTCAGCGAACAGGCCGTGCTCAAAGAAGTGAAAAAGAATTTTAAAGATATCTCTACAGATAAAAAGATTTCCAAACTACCGGTAAAAGAGACACAAAAAACACCCGGACTTCTGGTCCATCGAAAAAAAACCGATCAGACTCACATGATAATGGCCTTTCGCGCTTATCGCGCTAGGGATAAACGGATTCCCGCAGTTACTTTATTGGCCGAAATTTTGGGTCAAGGCATGTCATCACGTCTATTTAGTAAATTGCGCGATGAAATGGGCGCCTGTTATTACGTTAGAGCCGAACATGACGAGGGTACGGATCATGGGGTCTTCGCTATTTCCGTTGGTGTTAATGTCTCGCGCATTGAAGAAGTGGTAAAAGTTCTTCTGGCAGAATGCGATAAACTCTCTCGCATTCCCGTCTCTGATGAAGAACTACAAAAGGCCAAAGAACATCATGTCGGTCATCTATATCTTGGTCTTGAAACTACAGATTCGATCGCCGGATTTTATGTTGATCAGGAAATTACTATCGGGAAATTAAAAACACCCCAAGAATTTGAGGACGCTATCCGAAAAGTCACCGCTAAAGATATCATGGAAGTGGCCAAAGATATTTTCCGAAACGACAAGCTCAATTTAGCGGTCGTTGGTAACGTGGTTGACCAAAGAGCGATCAAAAGGGCCCTTTCCTTTAAAGAGTGCTAATATAATCGTATGAAAGATGATATACAGAAATGGGAGATTACTTTTGATAGTTGGATAAAATGCGCGGTCATAGTGATTATAGTTTATGCACTGTATATGGTCAGCGACTTCATCTTGGTTATCATTGCGTCTGTTGTCATCGCTTCGGCGATAGAGCCTGCGGTGGCCGCGGCAAAGAAACGAAATATACCACGCTTACCCGCGGTACTCTCGGTTTATTTGATTTCCGCCTTAGTGTTTGTCGGTCTTTTCTACTTTCTACTTCTGCCTCTGGCTGGTGAGATCTCGAGCTTTATCAGAACTCTAACAATATATTCAAATTCCATTACAAACGGCGGCATTCTTTCGGATTTGTTTAGAACCCAAAATCTGTTTGGAGGTTTTGACACTCCTGTTTTAATCAGAGAATTAAGCGCGCAATTGAATTCTCTATCCGCCTTTCTCTCTCAAGGTATATTTTCAGGCGCTTCCTTGATTTTTGGCGGAATTTTCAATTTTGTCCTAATTTTAGTTCTCTCTTTCTACTTAGTGGCGCAAGAAGACGGTGTTAGCAAGTTTTTAAAAATGATTACGCCGATGCAACATGAACGATATGTTATCGGATTATGGCGGCGTTCACAGCATAAGATCGGTCTTTGGATGCAGGGCCAACTTCTATCATCGGCCCTGATGGCGCTGCTTGTGTATCTCTCCCTTCTCATTATAGGTGTGCCGCATGCCTTACTCTTGGCGGTTTTGGCCGGAGTATTTGAGCTTATCCCTCTAGTCGGGGCCACCCTGGCGGCTGTTCCCACTATATTTATAGCTTATACGTGGGGCGGCATGAGTATTGCCCTCATCGTGGCCGGGCTTTATATCGTGATTCAACAGCTTGAAGGGCATCTCATTTATCCTTTGGTGGTGAAAAAAATGGTTGGTATTCCACCCATTATTTCCATCGTCTCTCTGGTTATTGGCGGCACATTGGCCGGTTTTCTTGGAGTGCTTATCTCAGTGCCAGTAGCCGCCGCGCTTATGGAATTTATCTCTGATTTTGAGGAGCGTAAGATTGCCAAACTCTCGGAGACTTCTTAATGAAATCATTTTACATAACTACCACTCTGCCTTACGTCAATGCGGAGCCGCATATCGGTTTTGCTATGGAGCTAGTTCATGCAGATATAATTGCTCGTTGGAAGCAGCTTAATGGTTTTGACGTGTTTTTTAATACTGGAACAGATGAACATGGTCTGAAAATCTACCAAGCCGCTCTGATAGAAAATAAAACTCCTCAAGCCTACACTGACGAACTTGCTCAAAAATTCAAAAATCTACAGCTATTACTCGGTTTAAGTGACGACCTGCATTTTATCCGCACTACCGATGAACATCATAAGAAAGCTGCCCAAGAATTCTGGAAACTTTGTAAGAATGCTGGAGACATTTACAAAAAAGAATACAAGATCAGGTATTGTGTGGGGTGTGAACTCGAAAAGACCGACTCAGGACTTGCGGATGGTAGGTGTCCCATTCACCCGAATAAAGAGCTTGAAATGATTGAAGAGGAAAATTATTTTTTTAGGCTTTCTAAATACGGTCCGAAATTACTTGAATTCTACGATAAAAATCCAGACTTTGTTATTCCAGACTTCAGGCTTAATGAAATGCGAGCTCTGATAGGTAGGGGATTAGAAGACTTTTCTATCTCTCGGCTTAAATCAAAAATGCCTTGGGGAATAGATGTGCCTGGCGACTCGAATCATGTTCAGTACGTTTGGTTTGACGCGCTCGTAAACTACATTTCAACCATCGGTTGGCCCGATGATATGGATAAATTCAACAAGTACTGGCCCGTAGTACAGTTTGCTGGCAAAGACCAAGTACGCCAACAAGTGGTCATGTGGCAGGCGATGCTCATGTCTGCTGGCCTACTCCCATCGAAACAAATTGTCATACATGGCTTCATAAATTACGAAGGTCAGAAAATGTCAAAGAGCCTCGGCAATGTTATCAGCCCGCAGGAAGTGATAGATGAGTATGGGGTTGATGCTCTGCGCTATTTTGTAGCACGCGAATTTAATCAATTCGAAGATATGGATATCTCGAGAGAGAAGTTAAGAAGTGCTTATAACGCGAATTTGGCGAATGGGCTGGGGAATCTGGTATCTCGAGTAATGACCATGGCCGAAGCGCATCTTAAGAGTCCGGTCACTATTTCTGAATGGGAAGATATGTCAGAATTTTTTGCGATCCTTGATAAATTTGAGATAAATAAAGCCACAAATTATATCTGGGCAAAAATAGGCGAACTTGACGCCTTAATCCAAAAAGAAAAGCCGTGGGAATCTAAAGATACTAAAGTTATTACTAATTTAGTCGCGAAACTCTATTCAATAGCGAGAATGCTTAATCCGATTATGCCTGAAACATCCAACAAGATTAAAGAATTAGTCCAAGCAAATAAGAAGCCATCAGAACCGTTATTTTTGCGTAAAGATGCCTAAATATTTCGATGTGCATTCTCATCTAAACTCTTCCGCCTATCAGAAAGATTTTGACGAGGTGGTAAAAAGATTGAAAGAAACAGAGACTTACACGATGGTGGTTGGGACCGATTTTAAGTCCTCAAAAGAGGCAGTAGATTTGGCCGATAAGTATGAAGAAATCTATGCTTGCATCGGTATACACCCGATAGATAATCCCAGTCAAAGTTTTGAAAGAGAAAAATTTGAGAAATTAGTCAAACATCCGAAAACCGTAGCAATAGGGGAATGTGGCATGGATTTCTTTCATGCCGATAAAAATGCTGATTACGAGAGACAGAAAAAATTATTCTTGGATCAAGTTAAATTCGCGCTCAAATACGATAAGCCTTTGATGATCCACGCTCGTAATGCCTATGAAGAACTTATCGAATTACTAAAAAGTATTACTTGGACACGGCGTGTCCAAGTGAGAGGCAATGTACACTTTTTTGCAGGCGACTGGGCCGTGGCCCAAAAGCTTTTTGCGCTGGGCTTCACAGTTTCTTTCACGGGAGTAATCACGTTTGTCAGAGATTATGATGAAGTCATTAAATCCGCGCCTCTTAACATGATTATGTCAGAGACAGATTCGCCATACGTAACACCAACACCGTACCGAGGCAAACGCAATGAACCGAGCTATGTCAGCGAAGTGGTCAAAAAAATCGCGGAAATTAGGGAAGAGAACGACAAGATAGTGGGCGATACCCTTGTCAGTAACGCGCTTTCTATGATAGGCTAGTTCAACTTATGGCAAATTTGGAAAGTGAAGCCGGAGAATTGACCGTCTATGAATTGGGCTTTTTGGTCTTGCCGAGTATCCCGGAAGATAAACTTTCCAATGTCACGGATGCTGTTAGAAAAATAATTTCGGCGGCAGGCGGTACGGAAATTGATGCCGAGGCGCCAATCAAGAAAACTCTTGCTTATTCAATGTCAAAAACCATTGGCGCCAGTCGTTATGTGGCTTCTGACGCCTATTTGGGTTGGACTAAGTTTGAGGTTGATAAAGCTAATGTCCCGATAATCAAAGCTGGTGTGGAAAAGATGGAAGAAATCTTACGATTTCTCTTAATCAAAGCCCCGCGCGAAACCACTTTTACTTTTGCCAAAGCCAGAACAGCGATGGCGATAGAAACTACGACATCCGAAGACGCCGAAGCGGAAATTACTCCGGCAAAATTATCGGAAAGTATTGAGAAATAAAATATGCTAAAATAGCAACATGTATCTCAACCGCGCCATTATCATCGGTAATCTTACTCGCGATCCGGAGCTCAAGACTTTACCCTCGGGTATATCCATAACTTCCTTTGGAGTAGCCACTAATCGAATTTGGAAAGACAAAAATAACCAGAAGCAAGAGTCAACAGACTTTCATAACATAGTCGTATTTGGTCGTCAGGCGGAGACGACAGCTCAATATTTGCGTAAGGGCGCAAGTGTTTTAGTCGAAGGTAGAATACAGACTAGAAGCTGGGACGCCCCGGATGGTGCCAAAAAATATCGCACAGAAATAGTGGCTGATAGAATTCAATTTGGTCCAAAGAAGGAAGGGGCGGATCGCTCGTCTGCCTCAAAGACTGCTGAGAACAAGCAGGATGTCCCCCCTATTGATGCCATAGAATACCCTGAAGATAATGTGAATGTCGATGACATTCCGTTCTAATTATGAGAAAACAAAATTATTTCAAAGAACACAAAATCAAACACATCGATTACAAAGATGTTGAAACTCTTAAAAAGTTTCTGACGCCTCATGCCCGTATTCAATCTCGGAAACGTTCCGGCACTCCAGCCAAGTTTGAACGTGAGCTCGCTTTGGCTATCAAACGCGCCCGCTTCCTCGGTCTTTTGCCTTACGTATCAAGATAGTTTAAGTTATAATTTAAACATGCGTATACCGTACTCTATTCAAGGGGCGCTCTTCGGACCGGTACTTATTGGACTCTCGCTTATTTTGAAATTACTCTGTCCGGCGCCGGTTGGCGCCGGCTGCTTGACAGATTATTTGGCTGTTCCCATATTCTTACCCTTGATATTTGTTTACAAGATTGTTGGCGGCCATTTGGTTATGTACCACGAATTGCGGTTTGTTATTTTATATTGGAGTTTAGTCGGACTTTTGATCGGTCTTATATTCGATCTGCGTAATCGCCGGTTTCCGTATTTACCCGAACAACATCCCCCTCTTTAATAAACATCGGTACTTGAAGCTCAACTCCCGTTTCAAGTTTAACCGTTTTGGTCGCTCCTTGAGCTGTGTTGCCCTTGGTTGCGGGGTGAGCCTCGATGACTTTCAATTCCATTTTGATCGGGAGTTTTATACCGATTATTTTGTTATCGAAAAGCATCGCGTCTATCAAGATATTGGATTTAAGAAATTGTGCTCCAGAGCCAATCAGGTCTTCTTCTAACTTGAAACGCTTAGTTGGATCACTAGCTTCAGAGAACCAGTACTCTCCTCGGTTGGCGTATAGATATTTAATCTCTTTCTTATCTATACCGGCCTCCTCAACTTTGTCAGAGACGTGGAAAGACACTTCTGTCATTCGGTTAGTAATAAGATTTCTCAGTTTAGTGGCGTTAACGGGTTTCCTCTGTTGTTTGCGGAAAACGTGCGAGTCGATAACCTCCCATGGCTCATCTTCAAAAACTATGTATTTCCCCTTCTTAATTTCGCTATACTCGAGCATAGGAGTACTATTCTACGCTTCCTTTAGCTTTTGTCTAATATCTTTGAGAATTTGATCGGAGATTTTTTTGTTCTCGCGCAGGAACTGACGAGTGGCATCATAGCCTCGTCCGAGTTTCAAGGTTTCTTTATTTACTCCGGAGGCGGGGGTATATTCATACGAGTTACCTGATTTTCTCATAATACCGAATTTTTCACCGAGGGCGATCAGTTCGCCCTCCCGCGAGATACCCTCGTTATACATCAGATCAAACTCGGTTTGTCGGAAGGGAGCCGCAACTTTATTCTTCACCACCTTAACCCGAGTGCGCCCACCCATGACTTCGTCTCCTTTCTTAATTTGAGCAATGCGACGAATATCGAGACGCACCGAGGTATAGAATTTGAGCGCCTTGCCGCCCGGAGTGGTTTCCGGATTACCAAACATGACGCCTATCTGCATACGGATTTGATTGATAAAAATAACGATAGTTTTTGACTTCGCGACAATGGCAGTGAGCTTGCGTAGAGCCTGACTCATCAGACGCGCTTGTTTGCCAACGTGATAAGCTCCCATGTCGCCTTCTATCTCGTCCTTGGGTGTCAGGGCCGCAACCGAATCTACGACGATAACGTCGATTTTGCCCGAGCGTACCAGTGAATCCACAATTTCTAGCGCCTGTTCGCCAGTATCGGGTTGGGAGATTAAGAGCTCGTCGATTTTCACTCCGAGACGTTTAGAATATTCCGGGTCCATGGCATGCTCTGCGTCAATGAAAGCGCAAATGCCGCCTGTTTTCTGCGCTTCGGCTATGACGTGTAGAGACAATGTGGTTTTGCCCGAGGATTCTGGCCCAAATATCTCAATGATTCTACCTCGTGGCAGACCGCCTACGCCAAGCGCCGAATCCAAACCGATTGAGCCGGTAGAAATGGCATCCACGCCCACTTTTGGCTTGTCACCGAGCTTCATAATTGATTCCTCACCGAACTTCATTCTAATCGCGTCCAGAGTAGTATTTATATTTCCTTCCTCTTTATTTTTTGCCATTTTGATTATTTTAGGACAATTTTTACGTTCTTTTCTGTCTTGCGGCCGAAGCGGTCTCGAGCCTTGACGGTCATTATACTTAAGCCGGGGGAGACTAACAATTTCTCGCTCCACTTGCCGTTTTCATCTGTAAATATCT
>Ga0208958_1000853_pt1 | contig 33883 bp, 29 predicted proteins | sample RifOxyB1_FD_184032 | JGI IMG/M metagenome (GOLD analysis project Ga0208958, IMG submission 184032) | Soil microbial communities from Rifle, Colorado - Rifle Oxygen_injection B1 (SPAdes) | ecosystem: Environmental > Terrestrial > Deep subsurface > Rock core/Sediment | place: Rifle, Colorado...
AACGGGGCTGTCCTCCCCGCAAAAGGAACAGTTGAGCGTCAGCTATGCCGGGGTTTCGGCAGATTTGGTAATTTTGGTAGGCGGGGCAAATGATTCGCACTTTCCGGTTCTTTCTTCCGACGAACTTTCAGGCGCAAAGATTGCACATATCGGAACCCGCGTGCTTGATTCAAATAAAGAGATTATGTCTTTTGCAAAACCGGGCGCAACAACAAGCGAGCTTGTCACCAATTTAATTAAGGAAAATGGTTTGACAATTGATGCCGATACTGCAACCAATTTAGTGATGGGGATAGAAGAAGGAAGCGCCAACTTTAGTTCAAGTGAGACCACACCCGAAACTTTTGAAACGTTTGCATATTTGCTACGAAGCGGAGGAGCGCGTATGCCGAAAGTAAAACTCAGTCCGATGGGTTTTCCTCCCGGAGCAATTCCCACAAAACCCTTTAGTGGCCCTGCCAGTCAACAGCCCGTGACTCCCATATCTCAAATTGAAACCCAACCCGAGGCGATAGTTCCGGAATCCGGCGAAGAAAGCCTAGACGTAAATCCTCCTTCCGACTGGCTTCAACCAAAAATTTATAAAGGGACTTCGGTAAGTTAATATAAGCCAAAATGGTCGAACAAGAAATAAAAAAAGGTGGTGGGGAATGGCACAGGGTTGATATAGGAAACGGGCACTTTATAGATGAAAAGACAGTTGACCCTAAAATAATGGCGCAAATGCCTGAAACAGTAAGACTTTTTTTCGAGATCAGCCCGATCGAACTTCTGGTAGAAGACATAAAGCGTCTGTTCAGGATCCGAGGCTGAATTTAATTCAACTTTTGCCTTTTGATTTTTGAATCGAACCATGATATCATTCACAGGATGTAAGCAAGGTTTTGTCTGGAAGTGACTTTACTTTGCTCCACATGACAATATGGCATTAGCTAAAGACGAAAAAGTAGACGTAATTAAAAAATTTTCTCGGGAAAAAGGCGACACAGGATCTCCTGAAGTTCAAATTGCGCTTCTTTCGGTCCAAATTGACAAATTAGTTGCACATCTTAAGGAACATAAAAAAGACGTTCACAGTCGGCGCGGACTTCTTTCGATGGTAGCCAAAAGAAGAAGGCTTCTTTCCTACCTGCACAGGCGCGACGAAGAACGCTATAAAAGACTCCTCACAGAGTTAAAGTTGGGAAAATAAATAAATGAAGAAGGTTGAGAAATCTATAGAATTAGGCGGTCGTACTCTTACTTTGACCACCGGAGAACTCGCAGAACAGGCGGCAGGATCCGTTGTGGCCCGAATGGGTGACACCGTTGTTATGGCAAATGTGTCCGTGGCACCTCTTAAAATGGAAATGGATTACTTCCCTCTTACAGTTGAATATCAGGAGAGACTTTATGCCGGCGGAAGAATAAAGGGAAGCCGCTGGGTAAAACGCGAGGGGCGTCCCACCGACGAGGAAGTGCTTTCGGCAAGACTTATTGACAGATCCATCAGGCCTCTTTTCCCCAAAACTTACAAAAAAGAAGTCCAACTGATTGTTATGGTTCTTTCGGTTGATGGCGTTAACGACGCAAAGATTCTTGGCGCAATTGCCGCCAGCGCTGCCATTCATATATCAACTCTTCCCTGGAAAGGTCCGGTTGCCCCCTTGACCGTCGGAATCAAAGACGGAAAATATGTAGTAAACCCCGAGGCTGTCGATTTGGAGGCATCACAGATGGATCTTACGGTATCTGCAACAAAAGAGGCGGTTTTAATGGTTGAGGCGGGGGCTAAGGAAGTAACCGAAAAGCAGATTGTTGAGGGAATTGAGTTTGCCCAAAAAGAAAGTAAAGCGGTCCTCAAACTTATCGAAGAGTTAGCTAAAGAAGCCGGCACGAAACGCGACACATATAAAGAAGAGGAACCGCCCATCGAACTAGTTCGTGATGTCACAAAATTAGTAGGAGATAAAATAGCCGGTTTGGTCAAAAATATGGCTAATCACGAAGGGCAATCCCATGAATATGCTGAATTTATTGCTGCGATCAAAGACCATTTTGAAAAAGAAAATGAAAAGAAGTTTGTTCTGGAAATAGTTGATCATATGAAGAAGGACTATATTAGAAAGCAGATTCTTAAAGAAGGAGTTAGGCCCGACGGTAGAAAATTAACTGAGATAAGAAAACTTACGGCACAGGTTGGATTTTTACCGAGGACCCACGGAAGCGCGGTTTTTTCCAGAGGTCAAACTCAGGTTTTGTCGGTTGCCACACTTGGTTCGGAATCCATGGGGCAACTTTTGGAAAGTGCCGAAGGGGAAGAAGAAAAACACTACATGCATCATTATTCCATGCCTCCCTATGCTTCAGGAGAAACCGGAAGAGCCGGTTCGCCAAATAGACGCGAAATCGGACACGGAATGCTTGCCGAGCGCGCCCTGATTCCTGTCATTCCCTCCCAGGAAGAATTTCCCTATGCGATCCGTGTTGTTTCCGAAATCATGAGTTCAAACGGGTCAACTTCAATGGCTTCGGTAGTCGGATCTACACTTTCCTTGATGGATGCCGGAGTTCCTATTAAAGCTCCCGTTGCCGGAATCGCGATGGGGCTTATCATCGAATCCGACAAGGAATACGCAATTCTTTCAGATTTAATGGGTATTGAGGATTTTAATGGTGATATGGATTTTAAGGTTGCGGGAACAGAAAAAGGGATAACAGCATTACAAATGGATGTAAAGGCTCTTAATTTAACCTCGGAAATTCTTGAAAAAGCGCTAGAACAGGCAAAAGAGGGAAGAGCCCAAATTATGAAAAAGATAACCGATACGCTTTCTTCTCCCAGAAAAATTGTTTCGGAGTATGCCCCGAAGATTAAGATTGTAAAAATCCCTGTAGACAGGATCGGTGAATTTATTGGCCCTGGCGGGAAAAATATCAAAAAACTAATGGCTGATACGGGAGTTCAAATTGACGTTAATGATGACGGAGGCGTAAGTGTTTCCGGAGTTGATGAAGAGAAAATGGGTAAGGCAGTAGCCTACGTAGAAGGATTCGCAAAAGAGGTTGTGGCCGGGGAAATTTATGACGGCGAAGTTGTTAGAATTATGCCTTTCGGAGCATTCGTAAATATTTTACCCGGCAAAGACGGAATGGTGCATGTTAGCGATATGGGTAAAGAAGAGTTTGTTCAGGACGCAAATGATGTGGTCAAAATTGGGGATAAACTTAAAGTAAGGGTAGTAAAAATTGACGAAATGGGCAGAATCAATCTTTCTATGAACATGGATCCGACAAAGGATAAGTCAAGAGAGGAAAGACCAAGAAACGGCGGATTCGGGGGAAGCAGAGGTGGATTTAGCGGCGGGCGAGGCGGATTCGGGGGAAGAGGCGGAGGATACCAGCGGGGTGGAGGCCGCGGAGGATTCGGCGGTGATAGACGCGGAGGTTTTTCAAGAGGGAGCTCGAGATCAGGTTTTTCCAGACAAGACGATAACGGCGGGAGCGGTGGCCCCCATTTTCCAACTTCAAGGTTGGTCGGAGACAGTAAAAAGAGCTTCGATAGATAAGTACTTCGTGCTACACTAGATTTATGGATTCTGCTGCCCAGGAAGTCACCGTTTTAATTGATAGAGTAAATAAAGCCAATTTGCCGGAAAAACTTCGTGCGGTTGTTTTGGTTCGCTTAAACCAACTTACAAAACTCACTAATTCGCCGTCTTTCTTGCCTGAGTTTGACAGCATGGAGAAGTACATTGATTGGATTACGATTTTACCCTGGAACAAAAGAACTCAAGACTTGCTGGACCTTGAAAATGCAAAGAAAATTTTGGAGACTCACCACTTTGGCCTTGCCGATATTAAAAACCGCGTTTTGGAATACATAAGTGTGATGAAGCTTAAGCAGGAAAAGGGAGAAAGCAAGGATATATATAGGGCCCCAATTCTTTGTTTTGTCGGCCTGGTCGGTACCGGCAAAACCACAATTGCCTATTCTATCGCTGAGGCTTTGGGTAGGCCTATTGCCCGTATTCCCTTCGGAGGAATGGGAGATCCATTGGATCTTCGCGGACAGAGCAGGATGCATCCGGAGGCCGAGCCCGGGAAAGTAATGAAAGCTTTAAGGGACACTCAAAGTAAAAATCCGGTCATACTTCTTGATGAAATTGACAGGGTTACCGAACAGGGAAGGAGTTCGATAATGGGAGTGTTGGTTGAACTACTCGATCCCAGGCAAAATTATGCTTTTGTCGATCATTATATTGATTTTCCGTTCGATCTTTCCGAGACATTATTTATTACAACCGCAAATAATACGACAAACATAGCAACAGCCGTGATGGACAGACTTGAACCGATTTCTATGCCGAGCTATACCGATGCCGAAAAAGTTGTCATTGGACAGAAATATATTTTGCCGGAGGCAATGAAATCATCAGGACTTCCAAAAGAATCTTTGATAATTGATGACGATGTTTGGGCAAATATAGTTCGCCCTTTGGGTTATGATGCCGGAATCCGTACCCTGGAACGCAATATCGATGGGGTGGTCAGAAAAGTAGCCAGAATTTTGGTTGAAGGCAAGGCACAGTCGGTTCACGTTACCTCACAAAATGTTAAGGAATTTCTACCTCAGTGATATAATCCAAATCAGATGAATAAAGACAGAATCTTCGAACTTGCAGCAGAAGAAGCAGAAGACCTTTGGGGACCATTGGCTTCGTGTGAGATTAAAGTTGTAAAAGTATCACCACTTGAAAGATTTAAACTTGGGGTATCCAGATTAATTTATAGTGCAGAGACAGAGGTGACGTATGAGCTAAAGGTTGGTAGATTTAGGAGACCCTCCCCTCAAAAATAGTTAATGAAAATATTAGTTGTTTCTGATTCCCATGGAAATATTGCAAATTTGAAGCATGTAATGGGATTTGCCAAAAAGTTTAGGGTTTCGGTAGTTATTCACGCCGGGGATTGGAATACGATCGAATCTGTTGAAACGGTTTTATCTTTTGGAATTCCACTTTATACAGTTTTGGGAAATGCGGACGTCCGAGAGGACGTAATTAAAAATTTAAGATTTAAAAGTAAAAATTTTGGGGAACACTTTTTGACAGTAGAATTAGGAAAGAGAAAAATCGGAATTACCCATAAGCCGTCAAATAACAAAAAATATTTTTTTGGCAAAAAACTAGACGTTATTTTTAACGGCCATTTACATTCAAAATATGAAAGTGTAAAAGGTGACGTTAAATTTATACGCCCCGGAGCAATAATAAATGGTAACAATTTTGCAATTTATGATACAACTACAAATGGAGTAGAATTTATTGAAGATGAGTAAGTTTGAAGAACTTCACAGGGTGGAAAGTGAAATGGAAAAGGATGACAGCCTTCCTCTAAAAAAAGGTGCTACAAAATTGGTTTTTGGTACGGGGAATACCAACGCGGAAATTTTATGTATTGGGGAAGGGCCTGGGTTTAATGAAGACAGGGTAGGTGAACCTTTTGTCGGACAGGCAGGAAAATTACTGGATAAACTTTTAATAATGGCAGGACTTGAGAGAAGACAGGTTTTTATTACCAATGTGGTTCACCATAGGCCTCCTGAAAACCGTGATCCAACCCCGGAAGAAATATCGGCATACGGAAAATATTTGGATAAAATTATCGAAATAATAAATCCGCAAGTAATTTTAACTTTGGGGAGATATTCAATGGCAAAATTTTTGCCAAATGTTTTTATTTCGGCAGTCCATGGCAAAGAATATAATGTATTTTGGCATGGCCGTGACGTTACGGTGATCCCCATGTATCACCCTGCCGCATCCCTTAGAAACGGCAACGTAATGGAGTTGGAAAAGAATGACTTCTTACAATTGAAAGAAATATTGAGTAAAATAAGGGAAGAGGAGAAAAAGAAAGTCCCCAAGTCGGAACAGATGAGCCTAGTGTAGATTGGGAATTAAAAATTAAATGCAAAATAAACTTAAATTCATAGCACTGTCCGGAACAACCGGCGTGACGGAAAATTTGTATGTCTATGAGTACGGCAACGATATGATTGTCGTGGATTGCGGCGTGGGTTTTCCTGAAAGTGAAATGTTTGGAGTTGATCTTGTCATTCCCGACTTTTCTTATATTAAACAAAACGCGGCCAAGCTTAGGGGTGTTTTAATTTCCCATGGACATGAAGATCATCTTGGAGGTCTTCCATTCCTATTTAAGGATGTGCAGACAACGATTTATGCCACAAAACTTGTTGGCGGATTCATCCAGGATAAATTTGAAGATTATAAGGACAAAGTTCCGAAAATCTCAATTTTTGATCCTGAGAAAGATGTTTTGTCTCTTGGGGTTTTTAAGATTACCCCTTTCAGAGTGAGCCACTCGGTCCCAGACGGAGTTGGATTTTGCATAGACACCCCGGAGGGGAAAATTTTCCACGTCCCGGATTATAAATTTGATTGGACCCCCGTTGATGGGCGTCCTTTCGCCGCGGCAAAAGTTGCGACACTTGCCTCTCAAGGAGCCTTGGCACTGGCGTCGGATGCGCTTGGAGCAAACACCCCGGGTTATACGGAAAGCGAGCGGGCAATTGAGGGAAGAATTGAAGCAATTGCGGGAAGCACGAAGGGTAAAATTTATTTAACAACAATATCAAGCAATATCAGTAGAATGCAACAAACGATTAATGTTGCCGCGAAGCTTGGGCGGAAGGTGGTCCTTATTGGCCGCTCAATTGAAAGAAAAGCCCAGATTGCTAAAGACTTGGGATATCTTCTTTATCCAAACGACCTGGTCATTAGGTCGAAACAGGCCTCAAGGCTTTCTCCGGATAAGTTGCTTTATATAATTTCGGGAAGCTACGGGCAACCGGGCAGCGCCCTATACAGACTATCTCTGGGAGAACATGACTTCTTAAAGGTTGGCAAGGGAGATGTTGTGATATTTTCCTCCGATCCTGCCCCGCCCGGAAGCAAGGCGAACGTTGATTTTTTGGTTGATAAGCTCATCGAAAGCGATGTCGATGTTCACTACTACGATATGCAGGAAGATTTACATGTTTCTGGTCACGGGAGCACTGGAGACATCGAAATGCTTTTTGCTCTGATCAAACCCAAATACTTTATTCCGATAGGCGGGACCATAAGGCATATGAGGGCATACGGGCTTATCGCCCAGAGGATGGGGGCAGCCGAGCAAAATGTTTTGGAGCTTCTTTCAGGAGAAATAGTAGAATTTAGCGGTCAAAATGCCAGACGTGCCGGGAAAGTCCCCGTTAAGGAAATCTTGGTTGACGGACTTGGCATAGGGGATGTGGGGAATGTGGTCTTAAGGGACCGGCACATTCTTTCTAAAGAGGGAATAGTTATTGCCATAATTCATTTCGACAGAAACCAAGGTACTCTTATAGATAACCCCGAAATAATGAGCAAGGGATTTGTTTTTGAGCAAAAGTACGGAAAAATCCTGGAAGATGCTTCACAGGAACTCGCCGGCGCAATGCAAAAAAAGAAGTCGATAAACGCAAATGTAGTCAGAAACATTGCGATTGATTTTTTGGAGAGATATTTTTATCAGAAAACGGGCCGGCGCCCAATGATTTTGCCGGTTGTGGTTGAGGTTTAACTCCAGTTCGATATACAATGGTTGGGCAGTGATTAAGAAGAGGAAAAGATTCACAAAAAGAGGCTTCAGATTAAAACTCAAAAAGGAGTCGATGTTCTCCATTTCTCAAATAGTTTTTTTTGCCATTGCGGGACTTATCCTCATTTCTTTCTCACGTCAGGGAGTAGCGCTTCTTAAGTTTAATGACATTCTTCTTGAGTATTTTTCCTGGTCCAGTATTTTTCTGCCCTTTATCTTTTTGTCATTTGCATTTCTTCTTTCCAAAGTTAAATTTATCTTGGGGCAGCCCAATGTCATTGTCGGGAGTTTGTTATTTTTCATTTCGATAATGGGTTTGGGTCAGGCAGGGACAATTGGGGTAGTCGTATGGGATTCGATCGGTGCCCTTGTTACACCTGTCGGAGCTGCAATAATTTTAGCCGGTGTCGGAATGGTGGGTCTCATTGTTCTTTTTAATACCTCGATAGATCAGGTTTACAAACTGGTTAAAGAGGCTCTTCGTCAAGCCAACATTTACATTCACGGCAGCGGAGGACAACTAAAAATTGGAGGGAAATCATTATCCGGGGGGTCGATAAAGGTTTCCGGCGGCGGTATTTTCCAAAACTCTGCGGCTTCAAAGGTAGCTGCACGGGCGGGCGGTACATCAACACAGGCTGAACCCCTGCCACAACAAATTGTAAGCAATACCCGCGGAGAGGAAAAAGTTTGGAAGTACCCGAGTCTGGAAATACTAAGTGAGGTCGAAAGCGGAAAAGCCGACAGGGGGGATATTAAGGGTAATGCAGCCATTATAGAAAAAACGCTTGAGTCTTTCGGGATTACCGCAAGAGTGGTTGAAGTAAACCTGGGGCCTGCCGTCACCCAGTATGCGCTCGAGGTGGCCCTTGGAACAAAGCTCTCAAAAATTACTTCGCTCGAGCGGGATTTGGCACTTGCCCTTTCCGCGCCAACAGGAACCATAAGAATTGAGGCTCCGATCCCCGGCCGAAATCTGGTGGGAATTGAACTTCCCAACCGTTCCGCGGAGCTTGTCAGTTTAAGAAAGATGATGGAGTCGGAAGAGATGCTTGGGTCTAAATCTAAACTTGAGGTTTCTCTGGGACTTGACGTATCCGGCAAGCCCATTGTCGCCAATATATCCAAAATGCCACACATTTTAATTGCGGGGCAAACCGGCTCCGGAAAATCGATTTGTATAAATGCCTTCCTGGGGTCTCTTCTTTTTAGGGCTTCTCCTACCGAGGTAAAGTTAATTTTGGTTGATCCAAAGAGGGTGGAGCTTACACACTATAACGGCATTCCCCATCTCCTTTCTCCCGTAATAGTTGATCCGGATAAAGTTCTTTCGGCTCTTCGCTGGATCATGTCCGAGATGGACAAGCGCTATAAACTTTTTGCCCAGGCAGGTGCTAGGAATATCGATTCATATAATGAAATGTCCGGTTTTCAGGCACTTCCTTATATAGTTCTCTTTATTGACGAACTTGCAGATATTATGCTTTTTTCTCCGGTTGAAGTTGAAGATGCAATCACCCGCATTGCCCAAATGAGCCGGGCAACCGGAATCCACATGGTTCTTGCAACCCAAAGACCTTCGGTTGATGTCATTACCGGCCTGATTAAAGCCAATATTCCCAGTAGAATTGCTTTTGCCGTTGCCTCCCAAGTTGACTCAAGAGTAATTCTTGATACCCAAGGGGCAGAAAAGCTTTTAGGTAAGGGGGACATGCTATACCTACCTCCCGAGCAGGCGAAACCGATTAGAATTCAGGGAGCGTTTGTCAATGACAAGGAAATAAATACACTGGTGGCATTTTTGAAGAATCAGGGAGTTACACCGCAGTACACGGATGAGGTTACCACGATGACAAAGGCGGGAGTGGTTTCGGTCCCCGGAGTTGATGGCGAAGTGGATGACCTATTTAAGGACGCCGTTAAATGTGTCTGCCAGTATGAAAGGGCTAGCGCGTCACTTCTGCAAAGAAGACTTTCCATCGGCTATGCAAGGGCTGCCAGAATTGTTGATCAGCTTGAGGCGGCCGGGGTAATAAGTCCAAGCGACGGGAGTAGTAAGCCACGGGAAGTTTTAGTCCAAAATGCCGAGGAATTCTTAGCTTCGTTTGGTCATTCGGGAGCGGAGTGATAGAATCTTCTGATTATGAATACAATAGGCCAAATTATTAATTCTGCACGCGTCAAAAAAAAATTATCATTCAAAAAACTTGAGGAGATAACAAAAATAAAGGCTTCCTTTATCAAGTCTATCGAAGAAGGAAAATGGAATTCCCTACCCACGTTTACGACGGTTTTGGGTTTTGTAAAAAGCCTCTCGACGGCTCTTTCAATTGATCAAAATATGGCTGTCGCGGTTTTGAAGCGCGATTATCCTCCTAAAAAATTAAATATTAATCCTAAACCGGATGCATCCCGGCGGTTTTCCTGGAGTCCAAAACTTACTTTTGCTATCGGGACCTTCGCAGTTATCTTAATTATTCTGGGTTATGTCGGCTTCCAGTATGCGAAATTTATTTCACCACCGGACCTGATAGTTGAAAGTCCCAAGGAAAACCAGGTTATTGAAGGGAGCTCGGTATTAGTCTTTGGATCAACCGATTCCGACGTAAAGATAACAGTGAATAACCAGCCTGTTCTGGTCAGCGAAAACGGAAAATTCTCGGTGGAGTTGGGAGTTACCGAGGAAACCACGGAAATAGACGTTATTGCCTCGAGTAGGTCCGGGAAAGAGCGGATAATTTCCCGTAAAATTACGGTACAATAGTTTATATGGATTCTGTTCAAACACTTTTAGTGATAGTAGTAATAAGCCTGACCATCCTTCTTGTGGTTGTTGGAGTTCAGGTGCTGCTTATCATAATTGATCTCAGACGCGCGATTAAAAGACTGAATAGCATTTTGGAAGATGCCATCCTCGGTGGAGGCTTAATACGTCCGGAAAAATTAAGTTCCGTTCTGGAACTTCTTCATAAAAATAAAAAACTCGAAACTCACGGGGGAAGCTAACTTCGGCCTCTTGCTTCAACAGTTCTGATAATTTCCTCTGCTCTTATGGGGGATATGTTCAATTTTACTGCCGCGCGTAGGACGCCATTTGCAGCTTTGGCAATATTAAGATCTTTTTCCAATCCTGATTCAAGCGCTTTTTTGGTTAATTCAGTTGCAATGTTACTTGTGGCATATAGACTAGCAATTTCCTGGGGAGAATGTTCTATTAGATACATGCCTGTTTTTCCGATAGGAGTTCTTTCCATCAACACTAAAATAATACTATTTCCTGGATAAGTCAATCTTTTTTAGCGTATAATTTAGCCATGAGTACGGACGAGATAAGGAAAAAATATTTAGAGTTTTTTAAAAGCAAAAATCATGAAGAAATTGTTCCATCCCCTTTGGTTATAGAATCTGATCCGACAACACTTTTTACTTCAAGCGGGATGCAGCAGCTTGTTCCTTATTTTAAAGGAGAAAAGCATTCGAAGGGAAAAAGGCTGGTAGATATTCAACCGTCCATTCGTATGCAGGATCTTGATGAAGTAGCAGATAACCGGCACTTTAGTTTTTTGGAAATGCTTGGTAACTGGTCTCTTGGTGATTACTTTAAAAAGGATCAGCTCACCTGGGTTTGGGAGCTGTATACGCAGGAATTCGGTCTTGATCCAAAACGTCTCCATGTTTCGGTTTTCGAAGGAAACAGTGAGGTTCCGAAAGACGTAGAATCTTTTGAAATATGGAAATCATTGGGTTTGTCGGAAAGTCACATTCATTTTTATGGAACTGACAAGAATTGGTGGAGCAGGGCAGGGTCTCCCGACAAGATGCCGATAGGGGAAATTGGGGGTCCGGATTCGGAAATATTTTATGAATTTGGAGACATAGAGCATGACCCAAATTTTGGTAAATTTTGCCATCCTAACTGTGACTGCGGAAAATTTCTAGAAATTGGCAACTCAGTTTTCATGCAATATGAAAAAACAAAGGAGGGCAAACTGATTGAGCTTCCCCAGAAAAATGTTGATTTTGGGGGAGGTTTGGAAAGAATTGCGGCGGCTACCCGGGACGATCCTGACACTTTTCATATAGATATGTTTTCCGGAGTTATTAAAAAAATTGAAGAGGAAGTTGGAGTTAAATACAACTCCGATCCGGTCAAAGACAAGAGTTTTAGAATTATTGCAGACCACATTAGGACCACCATCAACCTCTTAAGCGAAGGAATGGTTGCGGGAAACAAACTTCATGGTTATGCATTGAGAAGACTGATTCGGAGATCAATGTTTCATTTCCATCTACTTGGGAGTGGCATTTCCGGTAGTGCTGCTTCACACATAGCTGAAGACTTCCAGAAATTTTACCCAAATGTGGATAAAAATTGGAAATTTATTCAAGAAAATCTTTCAGCTGAAGCAACAAGATTTGAGCTTGCTTTAAAACGCGGTTTGACGCGTCTTACCGCAGCCGTTGCTAAAGGCGAAGAAATTAACGGACAATTTGCATTTGATCTCTATCAAAACGAAGGCTTTCCACTGGAACTTACCATCGAAATATTAAAACAAAACGGAATGACATTTACTTCTGAAGAAAAGAATGCTTTTGAGAGTGAATTTGAAAAACACAAAGATTTGAGTAGAAATACTTCGGCAGGAATGTTCAAAGGGGGTCTTGCCCAAAGCTCAGAGGTAACTACCAAGCTCCACACGGCAACACACTTACTCCATGCCGCACTTCGTCAGATATTAGGTGAACAGATTGGACAAAAAGGAAGCCATATTACAAGCGAACGCCTCCGTTTTGACTTTTCCAACCAGCAAAAATTGACTGAAGAGGAAATAAAAAAGGTTGAAGAATTGGTGAACCTGAAAATAACGGAGAATTTATCGGTTTCTTTTGTTGAAATGACGTTGCCTGAGGCTATTGAAATCGGTGCAATGCATTTCTTTGCCGAAAAATATGGAGAAAAAGTGAAAGTCTACACAATCGGGGATCCGAACGGAATCTGGTTTTCAAAAGAGGTCTGTGGCGGTCCGCACGTGACACACACGGGGGCCGTCGGTAGTGTTAAAATAATTAAACAGGAGAAGATAGGAGCGGGTGTAATAAGAATATATGCCACGTTAGGGTAATCGCGGGATCAAAACCCCAAATATGAATTTAAAAGATTTTTTGACAACCAGGGAACATCCACCTGAACTTTATTGGTCGCTTGTTGTTGAGGAGGGATGGATTCAGGCGGGAGTGTGGTATATAGGCGAAACCGCGGCGGAGGTTGTGAGTATTAGTCCCGGGGCTGCATGGAGTGAGGAAGACGAACTTACCGGAGCGGTTGATGCAGCGCTTTCCAGCGCAATCCAAAAACTTCCGGAAAATTATAAAGAACCCAATAAAGCCGTTTTTGGTGTCTCTTCCTCTTGGGTCAAGGGTGGAGAAATTACCGAAGAGTATCTGGATAAGATAAAAAAACTTTGTACGGAGCTTTCCTTAAATCCGGTTGGTTTTGTAGTTCTACCTGAAGCAATTGCCCATTTATGTAAATCTGAGGAAGGATCACCTTTGAACGCAATAATTCTTGGTTTGGGATCGGGGAGAATAGAAATTTCGGTGTTTAAGCTGGGCAACCTCGTTGGGACAACGGAGGTGTCAAGAAGTGTTTCACTTGTTGAAGACGTTACGGAAGGCCTTTCAAGATTTGAGGGTGCAAGCCCACTTCCCTCGCGCTTTATTGTTTACAATGGAAAAGAAGGGGAACTTGATGAGGCGAAGGAATCATTATTGCAGGCTTCCTGGGAAGGAGTCGAAAAGATTAAATTTTTACATACTCCAAAGGCCGAAGTATTAAGCCCCGACAGAAAGGTTTTGGCTACCTGCCTTGCGGGGGCGGCTGAAATTGGGCACGTTTCTAAGGTTGATTCGAGGGATATTCAATTTTCGGAGGAAGGTGGGGGAGAAGGGGAAGAAGTAAAAACCACTCCGGTTGCGGAGGTCACTGCGGAAAATTTGGGTTTTGCAATAGGATCGGACATCGCGGCAGGCGCAAGTGAAATCGAAAATGTTGTTCCTCCGCGGGTTGTTGAGCCCGTGGCCTCTCCAAAACCAAGTTTTAGCCCCGGGAGAAAGGTCTCCGAATATCTGCAAAAAACCAAGAATCTTTTTCACTCCCTTTCTTTAAAAACAAACACGGGGCCGCAGGCAAAAAATAAAAACTTAGTCAGTATTTTAGTCGTAGTGCTTCTGGTAATTATCGGCGGCGCCCTCTACTGGTGGTTTATTCCAAAAGCGAATGTTGCCGTCTTTGTTACTCCCAAAAGATTTGAGCAGCAGGCCCAGTTATCTTTTAGCCCGGCCGGGGTATCGGATGCAGAAGGCGATATAATCCCGGCCAAGGTGATTACGGATACGGTTACAGGAGACAAAACCAAATCCACCACAGGGACAAAATTGATTGGGAATAAAGCCGCCGGAAGCGTTCAAATAGCAAATGGCAACGGAACCGCAATAAATTTGGCTGCAGGAACCCTTCTTACCTCCTCCGCAGGTCTTAAGTTTGTTACAAATTCACAAGCTTCGGTTTCGGGGCAAATTCTACCGGGTTCTCCGGGAACGGCGAACGTGGACGTTACGGCTTTCGATATCGGGGCCCAGTACAACCTTGCCAAAGAGGAAGTTTTTAGTATTGGGAACTATCCAAAAGCGATGGTTGCGGGAAGATCCCTCTCCGACTTTTCTGGTGGAAGCAGTCAGGAAATTTCGGCGGTGGGTGCTGACGATCAGGCAAATTTGGAAACAGATCTCAAAGGGGAACTGGTTCAAAATGCAATAAATAATATTTCAGCAAAAGTTACCAGTGACCAGGTTTTTGTGAACGATTTGGCGGGGCTCGATACCGTAAGCAAAGATTTTGACCATAAAATAGGAGATCAGGCGGATAGTGTTAAACTTTCGTTGAACTTAAATGCAACGGGAATTGCTGCCGACAGGGTTAAGTTAATTGAATACGCAAAAGGCGTTTTAAAAGATAAGGTTCCCTCGGGATATGTGCTGGATAGCGACCAGATAGATTTTAAGTTTAAGTTTTCTGCCGTGAGTGGTGGGAATTACTTATATGACGTAGCAATAGGAGCGAATTTTCTCCCCGAGATGGATAAAAGAAAAATTATTACCCAAATTGCCGGCAAGACGATAGCGGGAACCCAAAATTATTTAAATTCTATTTCGGGATTCGGGCATGCAGAAATTACTTTAAAGCCAAAATTGCCGGGACCGTTTGGTACTCTTCCCAGAATACCTAAAAATATTACTCTTACCGTAAGTGCCGAGCAGTAGTACAATAATCTTCATGACCCAGAAGACTATTTTGCGCGTTGCAGCGGTAATTTCCGGAATTTCAGGAATAATAATTCTTACGGGAGTAATTTATCCGATTATTTCTTACAACTCGACTTACTCGCAAAGTTACACAAAACTTATTTCCCCGGTAGCCGGTACAACGGAAAAAATTCAAGGAGTCGTAAGCACTGCGGAAACGGTGGGAAGTAAAGTGGACTATACCCAGGCAAGCAATTGGTTCCAGGGCGGAGCTGCGAAAGAAGATTTTAGTACTTCAAAAGTCGATTATTACACCATTACCATCCCCAGACTCAAAATTAATTCCGGGACTGTGGCAATAGGCGGTGAGGATTTAAGTAAAAGCCTGATTCAATATCCGGGAACAGCTCTTCCCGGAAAACGTGGCAACTCGGTTATTTTTGGGCACTCGATTTTACCGATCTTTTATGATCCGAAGAATTACATTTCCATTTTTTCACTTCTTCCGACTCTTAAAAAAGGAGACATAATATATATCAGTTATGACGGAGTCTCTTATACTTATCAGGTTGAAACTATGTTTGAAGTACTACCGACCGATATTCAGGTACTTGATCAGGATTCAACAGATTCCTTTTTGACACTTGTTACATGTGTCCCGCCGGGGAATCCGGCAAAACCAAAAAGACTAGTCGTGCGCGCGAGAGTAGTTCCACCACAATAATGAAAATACTTGGGATTGATTACGGTAGAAGTAAAATCGGGCTTGCCATCGCCGATGGTCCGTTGGCTGCGCCATGGAAGGTGATCAAATATAAAGATGCAAAAATTCTTGTGGAAAATATAAAGGAAATTATCCAAAAAGAGGGTATTGAGAAAACAGTTGTCGGGGTTTCGGAAGGCGAGATGGGAGAGGAATCGAAAAAATTTGCAGGGGAAATTGGAGCTATCACTTTTGACGAAACTCTTTCTACACAGGATGCGCAGGCTCGGAGCATGGAAGCCGGAATCGGGCAAAAGAAACGTCACAAAATGGAAGATGCCTACGCTGCTGCCATTATGCTTCAGAACTTCCTGGATTTTGTTAACGCTTGACCTGGAGTTTCCCATGCTATACTCTAAGTACCTATGTTAAAGAATGTAATTGCTCCGATTCAGGCCTGGCTTCTTTCTCAGGGACGGTGTGTCGGTTGCGGAACCGAGCTTTCTGAGGGAAAAAAGAAAAATACAAAGTTTGGTGAACAGGTCACCTGCATTAAGTGCGGAAGAATTTTTATTCACGACACCAAAACCAATAAATATAGAAGAGCGCTTCTGCAAGAAGTTTGACTTGAGATGAAAAAGCTTTTGTTTTTACCCCTACTGGTAGCGTTTATGTTGGCAGCGGCTGGCGTTTGGTTTTATATTAATGCCCAACCCGTCTCGGATAATAAAAATCCTAGTAATTTTATTATTGCCAAGGGGTCATCAGCTTCTCAAATCGGTAACAAACTTCAGTCTTCGGGAATCATTAAAAGCGCATTGGCCTTTAAGATTTACATCCAATTTGCAGGTCAATCCGGGAAACTTCAATCGGGTCAATTCAGACTTTCCCCGTCTTTTTCACTTTTCCAAAATATCAATTTTCTCTTAAGCGGTCCTGCTGAAATTTGGGTAACAATTCCGGAAGGACTTAGGCGCGAAGAGGTTGCGGCAAGGTTCACTACGGCTTTAGCTAAAGACAGTACATTTACCAATGAATTTTTACTTGACTCTAAGGGAAAGGAGGGATATCTTTTTCCGGACACTTATCTTTTTCCGCTGGACGCATCGGCCTCGATGGTTGTAAAAAAAATGACGGATACGTTTAATGCCAAGACGTCAGGTTTGGATCCTCGGTCATCCGGTCTGACTTTTGCCGAAGCGGTAACGATGGCCTCACTCATTGAGAGAGAAACAAGGGGAGAAGCGGAGCGCCCTATCGTAGCCGGAATAATAATGAATAGGATTAAAATAGGGATGGCACTTCAGGTCGATGCCTCAGTCCAATATGCGGTAGGGGATTCCGGAGATTGGTGGCCCACTCTGAGCCTGGCCGATCTTAAAATAAATTCTCCATTTAATACCTATAAATTTACAGGATTGCCTCCCGCTCCGATAGCCGGTCCCGGACTCTCTGCGCTTACTGCGGCATTTAACCCGGCGGAAACCGATTATATGTATTATATTCACGATTCAACCGGTCAAATTCATTATGCCAGCTCGTTGAGTGAGCATAATGCTAATGTTGCCAAGTATCTTGGAAAATAAAATCAAAGTGGGTGTTGACTTCCTTACAATAGATAATATAATCCGATCTTAGGCGTACATTAATGGTACGTTCGTCCCGCTTCAGTGAAAGGCGGGCATTTAGTGTTTCAAAGCCACCAATTACGAATGACATTTAAGAAACAATTCCGCAGAAATTTTGGGAAAGAAGAAAAAAATTTACCCGAAATTAATCTTAGCCAGGTTCAAAAAGAAAGCTGGCAGTGGTTTCTGGGAGAAGGAATTAAAGAAGAATTAATTGCGGTTTCTCCGATTGACGACTTCACTGGCAAAAATTGGCAGTTATCTTTAGGCGACCACTCTCTGGGCGAGCCTACTGTTTCCCCCAAAACGGCCCAGAAAAAAGGAATCACTTATGCATCCCCGGTCAAAATCCGCGCAACTCTTGTAAATAAAAGAACAGGAAAAGAAGTTACTCAGGATGTCTTCCTCGGGGACGTTCCCCAGATGACTTCTTCGGGAACATTTATTATCAACGGAATCGAAAGAGCTGTAATAAATCAAATTGTCCGTTCCCCGGGGGCCTATTTTTCGGGGGAGCTCGACCCGTCTTCCGGACGGGTTCTGTATAAAGCCGAAGTTCGCCCCTTGCATGGAAGCTGGCTTGAATTTGAAACCACAAGGGCGGATATTATCTATGCCAGAATTGACAGGCGCAGGAAAGTGCTGGCAACGGTTTTTTTGAGGGCGCTGGGACTGGCATCCGACCAGGAGATAGTTAACGCATTCGCTGAAATTGATAAAAATGCCGATCACAAATATATCACGGCAACATTAGCTAAAGATTCTACAAAAAGCCAGGAAGAGGCTTTAATTGAAATTTACAGAAAAATGAGGCCGGGAGAACCCGCCGTACTTGATAACGCCGAGGCACTTTTTGCAAGCCTATTTACGGATGGCAGGAGATATGATTTGGGAAGAGTAGGCAGGTTTAAAATAAATAAGCGTCTGGGGGTTAGCCTTCCTAACGAAAAAAGTACCTGGGTTCTGACAAGACAAGATGCGGTTGCGGCCGTTACCTACCTCATCGGTTTACAAAACGGCGTCGGGAAACTTGACGATATTGACCATCTTAGTAACCGCAGGTTAAGAAGGGTCGGGGAACTTGTTGCGGTAAATGCCTTTAGGGTAGGACTTCTTAGGCTCGAAAGAAGCGTAAAAGAAAAGATGAGCTTGATTTCGCCTGACGATAAACCGCTTCCGGCCACACTTATTAATGCCCGCCCGCTGATAGCTTCACTTAATGAATTTTTCAGAAGCAACCAGCTTTCAACGATTTTAGACGACACAAACCCCTTAAGTGAGGTAGATAACCTTAGGCGTGTTTCCGTGCTTGGAACCGGAGGAATAAATAGGGAAAGAGCCAGTTTTTCCATACGCGACGTTAATGCCTCTCAATATGGAAGGATTGATCCTGTCAGATCCCCCGAGGGGCCGAATATCGGGCTTGTCACTTACTTGGCGCTCTATGCCAAGGTTGACGAGTTTGGTTTTATTGAGGCTCCTTACAAAAAGGTGGAAAAAGCCGGGAAGAAGGTAAAGGTAACAGATGAAATAGTCTATTTAACGGCGGATGATGAAGAGGATCACTATATTACCCATTCAGGGATAGGAGTAGATGCAGGCGGGTTCATTACGGACAAACGCGTACCCCTTAGGTATAGAGGCAAATTCATTGAAGGATCCGCAAACTTGGTTGAATATATAGACGTGACTCCCAGAGAAGTGGTTGGAGCCTCCGCATCTTTGATTCCTTTTTTGGCAAACGATGAAGGAAATAGAGCCCTCATGGGAAGCAACATGCAATGTCAGGCGGTCCCCCTTGTCAATCCCGAATCCCCCGTGGTTGGAACAGGAATGGAAGGGATAATTTCTGCCGGAATGCAAAGAGTGATTTGTGCGAGACATGCCGGAGTTATCGAATATGTTGACGGCGAAAAAGTTATTGTAAAACTGGACAAAAAGGCTGATGAAGAGGAGCCAAAGAATATTGATATTGAGATTATCGAAGGCGGCAAAAAGGAAGTTTACTATTTGACCAAATTCAAGCGTACCGCTCACTCAACCTGTTACAATCAGATAGCAAGAGTGTCGCCCGGCCAAAAAATCACTGTCGGAGATCTTTTGGTTGACGGTCCTGCAAGTGAGGGGGGAGAGCTTGGATTGGGACGCAACCTAACAATAGCCTATACCAGCTTTGGAGGATACGGATTTGAAGACGCAATTCTTATATCCGAAAGACTTGTGAAGGAAGATCTTTTGACCTCGATTCACATTGAGGAATATGAGGCGGAGGTGGTTGACACTAAACTGGGTCCGGAAGAAATAACCAATGACATCCCCAATGTTTCCGAAGCAGAGCTGGGTAATCTTGCCGGTGACGGAATTGTTATGATTGGGGCAGAAGTCGGACCGAACGATATACTGGTAGGTAAAATTGCTCCGAAAGGCGAAACGGAACTGACTTCCGAGGAAAGACTTCTGAGGGCGATTTTTGGTGAAAAAGCGCGTGAAGTAAGAGACACATCCCTCAGGATTCCTCACGGCGAACGCGGAATTGTAGTTGACGTTCAGATTTTAGACAGAGACAAGGGGGACGAACTTGGCCCCGGAGTAATAATGAAGGTAATTGTAAGAGTCGCCCAGATTAGAAAGATTACCGTCGGTGATAAGGTTGCTGGACGCCACGGAAACAAAGGGGTTGTGGCCAAGATTTTACCGGTTTCCGATATGCCGTATATGGCAGACGGAACCCCTGTTGACATTCTCATTTCTCCCCTTTCCGTTATTTCCCGTATGAATCTTGGACAACTGATGGAGGCGCACCTCGGGTGGGCTCTTAAGACCAAGAATGAGAAAGGGGCTCTTCCTGTTTTTGATAAAATCGGAGCTGATATTATAGCAAAAGAGCTTGGCGAAGCCGGCCTTCCGGTTACAGGGAAAACAAGGCTTTTTGACGGCCGTACGGGAGAAGCTTTCAAGGAAGACACCGTGGTTGGGATTAGCTACATAATGAAGCTTATCCATATGGTTGAGGACAAGACTCATGCCCGTTCCACTGGTCCGTACTCATTGGTCACCCAACAGCCTCTTGGCGGAAAAGCTCAAATGGGAGGTCAGCGCTTGGGGGAGATGGAGGTCTGGGCGCTTGAATCTCATAGGGCAAGCCACACTTTGCAGGAAATGTTAACCATAAAAAGCGACGATGTTTTGGGCCGTGCCAAAGCATTTGAGGCAATTGTCAAAGGTGTAGAAATTCCGGAGGCGACAATTCCGGAAAGCTTTAAAGTGCTGGTAAGAGAGCTTAACTCGTTGGGCCTTGCGGTAGAACCAAAAGGCGCAATTATCGCCAAGGTTGATGAAGAAGTTGTAACGGAAGGGTCGGAACTTGCCAAGGCGGCCGGAGCCGAAATGGTTGCGACGGATGAGCTAACCGCAGATAAAGGCCCGATGGAAATAGAGGAGGTAGTAATTTAATAATTATGGAACAACTAGCAGATTTAAAGAATTTAACCGATTTTAAGAGCCTACTTATAAAATTTGCCTCGCCTGAGGAAATCCGTGCCTGGAGCCGCGGTGAAATCACCAAGCCCGAAACCATAAACTATAGAACTCTTAAACCCGAAAAAGACGGTCTTTTTGATGAAAGAATTTTCGGTCCCACAAAAGATTGGGAGTGTTATTGTGGAAAATATAAGAGGATCAGGTACAAAGGAGTTATCTGTGACAAATGTGGAGTTGAAGTCACACAGTCAAGAGTCAGACGTGAGAGAATGGGTCACATTACTCTGGCAACCCCTACGGCACACGTATGGTTTTTCAAAGGGGCGCCTTCAAAAATCTCACTTCTTTTAGGTGTTGCTCCAAGGGGAATTGAGCAGGTTATTTATTTTGCCAGATATTTGGTTACTGAAGTAGATGACGAAAAGAAAAAAGATGCTCTCAAAAATATTCTAAAGGCCAAAGATGAAAGGTTGGATGAGGTTGTGGAAAATTTCAAATCCAGGAAGGATGCGTTAAAAATTGAGGAAAAGGATGCAAAAGAAAAAATTGCGACTAAGATCAAAAATAAAGAACAGGCTTCTTTGGCAACAGCAGAGATTGAGTTAAACCTCAGAAAAAAAGAAGCAGCGGTTAATGAAGAAGAAAAGGCCACTACGAATAAAACAAGTGAACTTTTTGATAATTTGACGGCGGTCGCAAAAAGTTTACATCCTTTAAGCATCCTAAGCGAGGAGGAATTTGATGAACTTTATGAACATGAGGCTACTGATTTCTTTACGGCAAAAATGGGAGCGGACGCCATTCTTAACGCGGTTGAAAAAATTAATTTGGAGGAAATATCCAAAGTTCTGAGAGAGGAAATCGGTTCCATCAAGGGCGGAAGCAGCAAGTATGTAAAACTTGTCAAAAGGCTGAAGCTTATCGACGGACTTAGGCGGGCCAAGGTAAATCCTTCCTGGATGATTTTGAGAGTGCTTCCGGTTCTTCCTCCGGACTTGCGTCCGATGGTACAACTTTCTGGCGGAAGGTTTGCGACGAGCGATTTAAATGATCTTTATAGGAGAGTTATCAACAGGAATAACAGGCTCAAGCACCTGATTTCATTGGGTGCACCCGAAATAATTCTTCGAAACGAAAAAAGAATGCTTCAGGAAGCGGTGGATTCCTTGATTGATGCGTCTCAAAGAAAAGCAACAAGAAAAAGCCGCGGCAGGCAACCCTTAAGATCCCTAAGTGACATGCTTCGTGGTAAGCAGGGGAGATTCAGACAAAATCTGTTGGGCAAGCGGGTTGACTATTCCGGAAGAAGTGTTGTTATAGTGGGCCCAGAGCTCAAACTCACCCAATGCGGGCTTCCTAAAGATATGGCCCTTGAAATGTTCAAGCCCTTTGTCCTCCGTGAGATGATCGCAAGAGGTATCGCCCCTAACGTTAAAAGCGCCAAAAACATGCTTGACAGACGCCCTCCTGAAGTTTTTGATATCCTGGAAGAAATTACCAAGGACCATCCGGTACTTCTTAACCGTGCCCCGACTTTACATAAGCTTTCAATTCAATCGTTTTATCCCATATTAATTGAGGGAAGTGCTATCAGACTTCACCCGGCGGTTTGTTCCGGATTTAATGCTGATTTTGACGGTGACCAAATGGCGGTTCATGTTCCCCTTTCAACAAAAGCAGTTGAGGAAGCAAGAACCTTAATGCTCCCGACAAACAATTTGCTTAAACCCAGTGACGGGGGCCCTGCGGCTACCCCATCCAGTAAGGAAATCGCCCTGGGAGCATACTATTTGACAAGCGAAGATACCAGGCTTCCCACCTATCCGACAATTTTTGCGGATAAAGATGAAGCAATCTATGCCTACCAATCAGATTATCTTGAAGTCAGACAAAAGATTCAGGTAAAAATTGGCAGTGGTATTATTGAAACTACCATGGGCAGACTTCTTTTTAACGAAGTCCTTCCGGAAAATTTTGATTTCATCAATGAAGCCGTGACATCCTCGGTTATTAAATCTCTATTCGTTAAAGCATACGCTACCGTTTCCAGAGAACGTGTTGTTCAGCTGGTTGATGATGTAAAGGACTTAGGGTTTTTCGGAGGCACAATTTCCGGAATCTCATTTGGCATTTTTGATGCCAAACTTTACCCCGGAAAAGCAAAAGCACTGGAAGATGCCGATGGCCGGGTATCGGAAATTGAGGAAAACTTTAATCAGGGTCTAATTACTCAAGAGGAAAAAAGACGGCTTACCCAGGAAGTCTGGATTGAAGTTTCGGAGGATTTGGCCGATAAGACCTGGAATGAGATGGAGCCCACAAACCCAATTCGTGTTGTCATCGATGCCAAAGTCGGACGTGCTTCAAGAGACCAGGTTAAACAGTTGGCGGCCATCCGCGGACTCGTTGTCGATCCCATGGGTAAAATTGTTGAACTTCCTATTAAAAGTAATTTTAGAGAAGGACTTTCAGTTTTCGAATATGTCACTTCTTCCCGCGGTTCCAGAAAAGGTTTGACCGACACCGCCATTAAAACTGCAGACGCCGGATACTTAACCAGGAGACTGGTCGATGTAGCTCATGACGTAATAATCAGACTTGAGGATTGTGGTACAAAAGAAGGATACGAAATTAAAAAAGAATCCCGTCCTAATGTTTTTGCTCAGAGAATTTTTGGCAGATTTGTAGCCAAAGATGTTGCTCTTCCCAAAGGAAAGACGGTTTTAGCAAAGGCGGGAGAAATCATTAATGAGGCTACAGCCAAGAAGATTGATGAGGCCGGAGTCACCTCGGTAATTGTAAGATCTCCCTTAACATGTGAGGCCAGGTACGGAATGTGTGTAAAGTGCTATGGTTGGGATCTCGGAACAAAGGATACGGTAGAAGTCGGAATGCCTGTCGGGGTTGTTGCGGCCCAGTCTATCGGAGAACCGGGAACCCAGCTAACGCTCCGTACAAAGCACGCCGCCGGCGTTGTTGGAGTTGACGTTACCCAGGGACTTCCCAGGGTTGAAGAACTGGTCGAGGCTAGACTTCCGAAAGTTGTCTCGGCCCTTTCTGAAATTACGGGTAAAGCTCGTATAGTAGAAACAGACGAGGGATGGAAAGTCACTATTACTTCCAAGGGGACTCCTAAAGAAGAGAAAGAATATATTATTGCCAAGACCCTGGAGTTGGCAATCGAGGACGGCTCGGTGGTTGAAGCCGGACAGGCTTTAGCCAAAGGGGCTCTCGACATTAAAGACATTCTTTCGATTAAAGGATTAAGAGCTGCGCAGGAATATCTGGTCAGTGAGATTCAGAAAGTTTATGAATCGCAGGGGATTCCGATCAACGACAGACACTTTGAAGTTATAGCCAGGAAGATGAGCGATGAAGTAAGAATCGTAACGACCGGAGATACGCCGTTTTTGCCCGGGGAGTTGGCAAGCCGTGCCAGTTTTGAGGAAGAGAACGATAAAGTCTTGGCCGCCGGCGGGGAACCCGCAAGCGCCCAACAGGTTGTATTGGGAATAACAAGGAGAGCACTTTACACCGATAGCTGGCTTTCCGCAGCCTCATTTGAGCAAACTACCGATGTTTTGACGGAGGCTTCCTTACTCGGGCGGGAAGACAAGCTCGTAGGACTTAAAGAAAACGTTATAATTGGTAGGCTCATTCCGGTTACCGCGGAAAGAGCGGCGATGAATCAGGGTTAATATGCCAACAATTAATCAACTTACAAGAAAGGGTAGGAAACGGATTGTCAAAAAGACAAAAACCACGGCTCTAAAAAGATGGTTTAATGCCAAAGACAGAAAGTTTTCGGTAAGTCACTCCGCTTTTAAGCGGGGAGTTGTCTTGGCCGTCCGTACCATGACGCCCAAAAAGCCAAACTCGGCTCTTAGAAAAGTGGCCAGGGTGCGTCTTTCAAATAAACAGGAAATTACGGCTTATATTCCGGGTGAAGGGCATGAACTTGCGGAACATTCAATTGTTTTAGTCCGTGGAGGCCGAGTTAAAGATCTTCCGGGAGTAAAATATCATGTGGTTAGAGGTAAATATGACACGACAGGTGTGGCAGGTAGGCAGACGGGAAGAAGCAGATACGGAGCCAAGAAAGGACAAGGAGGGGCGAAAGCCGCATAAGCTATGGCAAGGAAAGGAACTGTAAGACCAAAAATTTTAGAGCCGGATCCGATTTACGGAAGCCGCTTGGTGACAAAACTTATCAATAGGAGTATGCGTGATGGTAAAAAGTCCGTTGCCAGGACCGAAATTTATGAAGCCTTTGAAATTATTAAAGAAAAGTCCGGGAGCGATCCTTTGAAAGTTTTTAATCAGGCTTTGGAAAATATTAAACCTTCAATGGAAGTTCGTGCCAGAAGAATCGGCGGAGCCGCGTACCAAGTTCCTGCTCCGGTAAGAGGTCCCAGACGTGAATCCTTGGCAATCAGGTGGTTGATAGCAGCCGCAAATGCAAGATCAAATTCCGATTTTCATACCTACGGTAAAAAACTTGCTGCCGAACTAATGGATGCGGCCAAAAGTGAGGGTGCTGCAGTTAAGAAGAGAACAGACATGGAAAGATCAGCGGAAGCGAATAAGGCATTTAGTCACTTTAGATGGTAGAGATAGAAGTTTCTTCTTTCCTGGAAACCATTTTATAGATAAACTAACTAACTATGGCAGAAGTAGCAAAGAAAAAAGCGGCAATAGTGGTAACGGCAACAAAAGACCGTAATGTTTCCTATGAAAAGATCCGAAATATCGGTATTATTGCCCACATTGATGCCGGCAAGACCACAACCACAGAAAGGCTTCTTTTTGAAACCGGAAGGACTTATAAATTGGGTTCCGTTGATGAAGGAACCACCGTTACCGACTGGATGGCCCAGGAAAGAGAGCGCGGAATTACAATTGTTTCCGCGGCAATTACCACTTTTTGGGATTTGAAGAAAGGCACTTCAGTCGAGTCGGGTCATTACAGAATCAACATTATCGATACGCCGGGGCATATTGATTTTACCGCCGAAGTTGAGCGTTCACTAAGAGTATTGGATGGAGCCCTCATGGTTTTTGACGGCAGAACCGGAGTCGAATCCCAATCCGAAACTGTTTGGAGGCAAGCGGATAGGTATAATGTTCCGCGTATCTGTGTTTTAAATAAGTTGAATCTAATTGGGGCTAATTTTGATGAATCGATAAAATCAATTCATGAAAGACTTGGTGCAAACGCTGCCCCCGTTATTATTCCTATCGGTCAGGAACACGAACATAGAGGTATTGTCGATTTAATCAAAATGAAGGCTTTTACGTATAAAGACATTGCCGATCATGAATTAACCGAAGAAGAAATACCCGCTGAACTTCTGGAAAGCGCCGAAAAATATCGGCAAGAACTTCTCGAAAGAGCGGCCGAGTTTGACGATGAAGCGCTTTCGCTGTTTTTGGAGGGAAAGGATCTCGACGAGATTATTCTTAAACGAGCAATTCGAAAAGGTGTTATAGCCGGCAAGTTCTTCCCGATTTTTGGCGGGGATAACAGGACCGCTGAAAGCCAACTGCTACTGGACGGAGTTGTGGAATTTTTACCTTCTCCTCTTGACCTTCCTCCCGTTGAAGGGATTGACCCTAAAACCGGAGAAAAAGATACACGCGAGAGAAAAAATGAGGCCCCTTTTTCCGGCCTTGCCTTCAAAGTTATGACCGACCCGCACGTAGGGAGACTTGTCTATGTCAGAATTTATTCCGGTACGCTTTCCGCAGGACAGCAAGTTTATAATTCCTCGGTTCAAAAGCCTGAAAGAATAGGAAAATTAGTTCTTCTTCACGCGGATCAGAGGGAATTGATAGAAACCGCCTACGCCGGAGAAATCGTGGCCGTTGTCGGAATAAAAGACACAACCACAGGTAATACATTGTGCGACTCAGGACACCCGATTATTCTTGAATCTATTAACTTCCCAGAGCCAGTTATCTCCTTGGCCTGCCACTAAAAGCGACCAGGAGAAAATGGGCTTAGCTTTAAGCAAGCTTTCCGACGAGGACCCGACCTTTAGAATTAAAAGTAACCCCGAAACGGGACAAACCATTATTTCCGGAATGGGAGAGCTGCAGCTGGAAGTACTGGTAGACAGAATGAAGAGGGAATTTAACGTTTTGGCAACAACCGGCGCTCCCCAGGTTGCATATAAAGAAACAGTTAAGAAAACCGGCGAAGGAGAGGGCAAGTATATCCGTCAAACCGGAGGCCGCGGACAGTATGGGCATTGTCTTATCAGACTCGAACCCATGGGGCGTGGCGAGGGATTTGAATTTAAGAGTGAAATTAAAGGTGGAGCCATCCCTCAGGAATATATTTCCCCTATCGAAAGAGGCATCAAGGAAAAAATGGAAAATGGAGTTTTGGCAGGATTTCCCATGGTTGATATGAAAGCAGTAGTCTATGACGGAAGTTTCCACGAAGTTGATTCAAGCGAAATTGCCTTCAAGATTGCCGGTTCAATGGCCCTGGAGGACGCATTCAGAAAAAGCGACCCGATACTCCTTGAGCCTATAATGAAAGTCGAAGTTTCAACCCCCGATGAATTTATGGGGGATGTAATCGGAGACCTTTCCAGTAAAAGGGCTCAGGTTTCCGGAACCGAGAAGCGCGGACTTATGACGGTTATAAACGCATCAGCGCCTTTGGCCGAACTTTCGGGTTATGCAACCAAACTAAGGTCTCTGACTCAAGGCCGTGCCAGCTACTACATGGAGCCTTCCCATTACGAAGAAGTACCGAGAAATATTTCTGAAACAGTTATTGCCAAAGCGGGCAAAGTTGAAATGCCGAGGGGGTAGAGCCAAGATGGCACTTGACTGCCTAATTAGCCTCGGATATAATACACACTTGTACACATATGGCAGGAGAAGCTAAGAAAAAATACGAAAGAACAAAGCCGCACGTAAATATCGGCACAATTGGTCACGTAGATCATGGTAAGACCACTTTGACCAGTGCCATTACTATGGTTTTGGCCAAAAAGGGTTTGGCTATCGCCAAGAAATACGAAGATATTGATTCGGCCCCGGAGGAAAAAGAACGCGGAGTTACAATTAACCTCTCCCACCAGGAATACGAAACAGAAAAACGCCACTACGCCCACATCGATGCTCCGGGCCATGCAGATTACATCAAAAACATGATCACGGGTGCTGCCCAAATGGACGGGGCTATTTTGGTAGTATCGGCCGCCGATGGGCCCATGCCTCAGACAAGAGAGCACGTTATTTTGGCTAAACAGGTCAATGTTCCGGCGGTCGTAGTTTTTCTTAACAAAGTTGACATGGTCGATGATAAAGAGCTTATTGACTTGGTCGAAGCGGACGTCCGCGAACTTCTCAAAAAATACGGTTACCCGGGAGATGAAGTGCCTGTTATTCGCGGAAGCGCCTTGAAAGCTGTTGAAGGGGACGCCGAGGCCGAAAAGCAGATAACAGCCCTGATGGAAGCGGTTGATAAATATATTCCGGAGCCCGTGCGCGAAGTCGATAAACCTTTCTTAATGGCTGTAGAGGACGTCTTTACCATCCAAGGACGCGGCACGGTCGTTACGGGACGTGTGGATAGAGGTAAAATCAAGGTTAACGAAGAGATTGAAATTGTGGGACTTAAGGCCACACAAAAGTCAGTTGTTACAGGACTTGAAATGTTCAGAAAAACTCTGGATGAGGCCATGGCGGGGGACAACATCGGAGTATTACTTCGTGGAATTGAAAAAGACCAGGTTGAGCGCGGACAAGTTCTAGCCAAAACAGGTTCTTTGACTCCTCACACAGAATTTGAGGCCGAAGTTTATATTTTAAGCAAGGAGGAAGGCGGACGCCACACACCGTTTTTTACGGGCTACAAGCCTCAATTCTATATCAAGACCGCTGATATTACGGGTGAGGCCACTCTTCCCGAGGGAATTGAGATGGTTATGCCTGGAGATAATGCCAAGATGAAGATCAAACTTATTTCTCCGGTGGCCATGGAAGAAGGATTCAGATTTGCAATTCGTGAAGGCGGACATACAGTTGGCGACGGTGTAATCACAAAGATAATCGCCTAAGGAAAAGCACATTAACCTAGATGGCAAGCTCAAGACTTAGAGTAAAACTCAAAAGTTACGATCATCGAGTTTTAGACGAGGCGGCAGCAAAGATAATCGATACCGCTTTGGCTACTGGTGCGAAAATAATCGGTCCCATACCTCTTCCCACCAATAGGACCATGATGGCCATCAAGGAATCTCCATTTACAGATAAAGACGCTCAAGAACACTACGAAGTTTTGGTGCACAAAAGACTGATCGATATCATCGATCCCAGTCCCAGGACTGTCGATTCCCTCGGCAATTTAGATCTCCCAGCAGGAGTCAGCATCGAAATAAAGATGTAGGCTAGCTAAAAATGAGCATCGAGATTACATACTTCGTTCACGGAACCACATTTGATAACGAGCAGAATATTTCTTCAGGTTGGAAAGATGTGGATATTTCTCAAAAAGGTACCGATCAATCAATTGCCCTTAAGGATCAAATAAAAGATAAAAAATTTGATGTTGTATTTTGTTCTGATCTAAAAAGAGCCGTACATTCGGCCAATTTAACTTTTCAGGGAGGTGTAGAAATTATTTCCGACAAACGGCTCAGAGAATGTAATTATGGAGATTTTAACGGAAAACCGTCCGAAGTTGTCGAACCTATGCAAGAAACCCACATTAGAGACAGATTTCCCAATGGGGAAAGTTATGAAGATGTAAAAGCCAGAATTTCAGATTTTCTAAATTTGCTTAAAAGGGATTATGACGGAAAGCATGTGGCAATAGTCGCCCATAAAGCCCCCCAGTTGGCTTTAGATATGCTACTTAGGGATAAAACTTGGGAACAAGCTTTTGCTGAGGACTGGCGCAAAACCAAATCCTGGAAACCAGGATGGGATTACATCTTAAATTGAGTTCCCCTCACGTTAACTTTGCACCAAAGGGGACTATCTACAACAATTGAAGCTCTCCAAAAATAGTTATAAATATAGGCAGGCAAGATAGGCTCAAAATATTTCATATACGGCCTTAGAATTTTGGCTAAATCCCAAATTAAATCCGGAACTTTGATTTGGTTATATTTTTTTCCTTTTCCAACTATGATTTTTTCAAAAATTTCCGATAGGGTTAGATTTTGGGTTGCTATCGAGATTATTCTTGGTTTTTGAGGGGCTGCCAAAGAAGATTTTAAAATAAATTTTGCGACGTCTTCAACATTAATTAAAGCCACTTTTCCGGGCCAATTTAGCCTCGAAAATAGCGAATTTTTGCTCACGAGACCTCTCAAAAAGTTTAAGAAACTGTTTTTTCTCGGGTTTTCTCCCCAAACAGTTGGAAGTCTTATAATCGTCAATTTAAATTTTTGTTTTTTGGCGGCTTCCAAAAGAATTTTTTCAGCTTCAACTTTTGTTTTTCCGTATCTGTTGTTTGTTGCGGGTTTTGTTTTTTCGTCAATTGGTTTATCCGTGTCTCGTCTTCCTGAAAAAATGGCCTGAGAACTTGTAAAAACAAAATGTGTTTTTTGGCCGATATTTTTTAGCTTTTTGATCAAATTACTGGTGCCGATATCATTACATCTCTGGTCGGATTTTGCAGTATCGGTTGCAGCCGCCATGTGGATAATTAATCTGGGACTGTCCGGAATTTTGCCGAGATTTTTGCCGGTTACCAAATCATATTTCTCCTCGTACAGAAAAAATATTTCTTCATTTTTATACCTTCTCTTAAGTAGCGGGGCAAGGTGACTTCCGATAAATCCGGTGGCTCCCGTAACGATAATCATTAGGCTATAATACCGCTAGGATGCAAAAACATAAATGGTTAATAATCTCCTTGGCTTTGGCCGTATTTTTGATATTTTTTCGTTTTGGCCACGGGATAATTCAACAGGACAATTATGTTGGTTACGCCCAAGCCCTCCCCGGTTCAGTCAGTAAAATTTCCTTTTTTGAGTCCCGTCTTTTTCCGGGACTACCGATTTTGATTTATTTGACTGCATTTTTTGTACGAAATTATTATCTAGCTGGCTATCTGATTATATCGCTTTCATTTGTAGGTTCCTATTTTTTGCTTTACAAAATCACAAACTCAAAATTAAGTATTTTGCCATTAGTTTTTCCGCCGGTTCTATTAAATATTGCCTCTTTGATTGATACGGAATTTCCCTTTATTTTCCTAATTCTTTTGGGGTACTTTTTTATCAAAAAGGAAAAATTTGCCTGGGCATTTGTGGCTATTGGCCTTTCGGTTTGGTTTAGGCTTGCGGGGGTTGCGGTAATAGCTGGCATTCTTATTTATTTTTTGGCCGAAAAGGATCTAAAAAAATTCGTTACCTACGTACCTTATTTTTTAATCCCTGTCGCAGTCTTCCTAATTTACAATGTTCATTTTTTTGGCCCCGCCAATCCCTTTTATCAGCTTTTTACTTACAAAGTGTTACACCCCGCCAGGATCAGTATTGGTGCGGTTCAACTTGGGGAAGATTTGATGCGTGCCTTTAGGTGGGGTTGGTATAGGATTCTTTTTTCGGGATTGGCATATATTGTTCTTTTTACTGTTTTGTGGCTAAAATCGATAAAAATCAGGAGTTTGCCATTTTGGATAATTACTGGAATTTATTTCTTCACCTTAACGGTCAACCTGGTGCCCTTTTTGGAAAACCTGGGCAGGTATCTGGCTCCTACAATCCCCTTTTTTTGGATTATTTTTCATAACAAGTTCAAAAGTAAAAAATGGATGTATTTTCTTCTGCCGATTTCGCTTATAGTGGTCGTCCTTTAGCCACTCTTGCGCGACCCTGCTTCATTTGATATAATTCCCCTCGTAACATGCAAGTGGTTATGATGACAATTAGCCACGGTTGATCTTCAAGGTAGCCTTTCCGGGCGCCCTTTGAAGGCGCCTTTTTTGTTGTTTACTGGCCCTGATCGACTGAAGGGAGTCGGACGGGTTCCAAAACCAAAATGATTAATACCATATTGGGCTCAAAAGGAGTCAGTTCACAGACCTTTATAGAAGGTTTTAGAATTCCCGTTACTAAAGTAGCGGCGGGACCTTGTGTCGTGACCCAGATTAAGAAAATGGAGCCGGACGGCTACTGGGCAATCCAACTCGGTTTTTCCTCGAAAAGAGCCAAAAATACTTCAAAACCGCTTCAAGGACACCTTAAAACAACCTCAAAAGATCAAAAATTTTCACGCTATATAAGAGAAATTAGGGTAGAAAAAGAACCGGAGTCTAAAGTCGGAGACATGATAGTAGCCTCAGACATTTTTAAACCGGGGGATGTTGTAGCCGTAACCGGGATATCAAAAGGCAAGGGATTTGCCGGGGTAGTTAAGAAACATCATTTTAGAGGTGGCCCCCGAACCCATGGACAGAGTGACCGAGAACGCGCACCGGGGTCAATCGGGCAAACCACAACCCCAGGAAGGGTTTATAAAGGCAAAAAAATGGCGGGGAGAATGGGTGGAATCCAATCTACAATTAAAAACCTTCATATTATTTCAGTTAATGCCGAAAGCGGAGAAGTTGAAATTTCAGGTCAAGTCCCGGGCAACTCCGGGTCTTTGATTTCTATCAAGAAAATCAAATCGGGAAGCCTTAAAGAGCTTGAACATGAAGTGGTTGCTCGGGTTGTTGAAGGTGAAGCTCCTGCCGGAGAAGCGGCGGCATCGGGAGAAGATCAGGAAAAATCGACCGAGGTGCCAAAAGTTGAAGCGCCTATGGCAGATGGGGTTAAAGAATGATATGAAAATACAAAAATTTACATCCAAGGGAGTAAAGACGACAGAGGAAACTCTACCTAAAGAGTTTAGTTTGAAGACCAATATGGCTCTTTTGGCTCAGGCTGTGCATGTTTTTGAGGAAAGATCTCATATAGGTTTAAGAAAAACTAAAACCAGATCCGAAGTAAATAGAACCGGTAAAAAGGTTTATAAACAAAAAGGAACAGGCGGAGCCCGCCACGGAAGCCGTAGAGCCAACCTTTTTGTCGGCGGAGGCGTTGCACTTGGTCCGAGGCCGGAAAGAAGGATTTTAAGCCTATCAGGAAAAATGAAAGCCCGTGCTCGGCTTTTGGCATACAGCCTAAAAGCTGACGAAGGAAAGCTAATTATGGTTTCGGGTCTTTCCAAAATAGAGAAAACAAAATCGGTCTCGGAACTTACGGGTGCTTTGACAAAGGCAACAGGCGACAAGAGGTTCACTTTTGTTCTTTCCGAAGCCGGAAAAGACAGTTTTAAATATTTCAGAAATCTCAAATTGGCAAATGCAATTTATTGGAAGGATGCAAACGCCTATGATATTTTTGACGGCGGGATGATAGTTCTAGATTCGGAAATTTTTGCCAAACCCACCCACACTAGGACTGCGGCGGGCAAGGAAGTACCGGCTAAAGCCAAGAAAACAACTAAAACCAAATGATCAAACCTATTTTTACAGAAAAAAGTCTAAAAGCAGCCAAATTTGGCAACTACACTTTCAGTGTAGAACCCAGAATGGACAAAAAAAGAATTGCTGCGGAGATATCTAAGATCTTTGAGGTAACCGTTACCGGAGTGAGGACTATTAAAACAGGCGGAGAAAAAGGAAGAAATGCCAGGGGTAAGAATTTTTCAGTGAAAGCAAGCAAAAAAGCGATAGTAACACTCAAAGAAGGAGACAAAATGGATATATTCGAGGAGGGTAAAAAGTGAAAAAATTAAAGACAATCTTACCAAAACAATCAGGGAGGTCCCGTGGTAGAGTCACCGTAAGACACCAAGGGGGGCGCGAGAAAAGGTTTCTCCGTCTTATTGATGCCAAAAGGAGCAAGAAAGACGTTTGGGGAAAGGTCTTGGCAATTGAATATGATCCCAATAGAAATGCCGAGGTAGCTTTGATATTATACGAGGATGGTGAAAGGCGCTATATCATTTGTCCGGAGGGGCTAACGGTTGGGGCCAAAGTAATAGCTTCGGATGTGGCGCCGGTTGAGGTTGGAAACGCTCTTCCCCTAAAAGCTATACCCGTGGGGACTGCGATTCATAATATTGAGATATATAAAGGCAAAGGCGGGCAGATGGTTAAGGGAGCCGGAAGTGCAGCTACCGT
>Ga0208958_1000860_pt1 | contig 33658 bp, 35 predicted proteins | sample RifOxyB1_FD_184032 | JGI IMG/M metagenome (GOLD analysis project Ga0208958, IMG submission 184032) | Soil microbial communities from Rifle, Colorado - Rifle Oxygen_injection B1 (SPAdes) | ecosystem: Environmental > Terrestrial > Deep subsurface > Rock core/Sediment | place: Rifle, Colorado...
CGGGAAAATAATTGACAATGAAAAAGGTGTGAAGTGGATTTTCAAGACTGATGAACATCTTAAAAAAATTATTGAGAAAGATTATAAGTTATATGGATTTTGATTTTTATTTTTCAATCTAAACTTTTATTAGCTTTTCTGTTTATGTTTTGTAATGAGATTTAGAATAAGTGAGAATGATAAGAGAAGAATAGAAACTTTTGTAAAAGATTATTTAACTCCTTGGAATATAGACCATCTTTTAGCATTAAAAGAAACTACTGGTTTGTCACAAGAAAGATTTGGTTTAAACCTTGATTTTAAAATAAATGCTGTTTCTTATTGGAAAAAAGGTGGTAAACTTATGCCTCAACCTATGCCTGGAAATGTAGAAAAATTAGCTAGAGAATATGCAATTTATGCTTCTGAACATAAAGACGTTTATACTAATTTTTTAAGATTAGAATTTTTATCTGGAAATTATTGTTAAATTTTTATTTTTGAATTTTGTAATCTAAACTTTTATTAGCTTTTCTGTTTTTGTTGATTAATGATAAATGAACGTGAAAGAAAACTATTATGGGAGGTTGTTTTTGATATTCTTAATGAGGCTGACTCTAAAAGAATTAATGCACTAAGAACAGCAACCAGATTAACTCTATTAGATTTTGGATTAGAATTGGATATTTCTCCAGACACTATCTGTAAATGGGAATATGGAAAAAGAAAACCTTCTTCAGAAAGTATGATAATTTTTATTCCTAACTTTCTTGATTATATGTCTCGGAATGAAGAGGCTTATAGAAATCTCTGCAAATTAATCAGCCAATATGAATTATAAATTTTAAAAATAAATAGAAATAAATGATACTATGCATAGGCGGTAAATATAGGTTTGAAGTTATTAGTAAACGCCGGCTGAACATCTCGTTACCTTGATGCTTACACCGCATTCCTATCAAACTCATCTTCTATGAGTACTTCTTTTGTCTATTTTAAAGGAGGGTTTCTTCCTTAGATGCTTTCAGGAATTATCCTGTATGGCGTAGCTGCTCTGCCTGCCTTATCAGACAACAGATCACCAGAGGCCACGAATCGTTGTTCCTCTCGTACTAAACGATTCTTCCCTGCAGACAATAAACACTTCTAGTAGATATTGAACAAACTGTCTCACGACGTTCTGAACCCAGCTCACGAGCCGCTTTAATTGGTGAACACCCACACCCTTGGACGCTTCTGCACGCCCAGGTTGCGACGAGCCGACATCGATGTAGCAAACCGCGCCGTCGATTTGAACTCTTAGGCGCGACAACTCTGTTATCCCCGAGATAGCTTTTCTGTCATACCTAGCTCCCATCAATTGAGAACATAGGGGTTCGCTAGACCCATGTTTCCATCCTGCATTACATATTATTAGAAATACAGTCAGACCAGCTTTTGCTCTTGCACTCTCCAGAGGATTTCTAAACCTCCTGAGCTGATCTTAGGGCCCCACTGATATCTTTTCAGCGGGGTGCCGCCCCAGCCAAACTATCCACCTAATGTTGTTCTATAGCAGTTAGCTGCACAAAACCCGGAGGATGGTGTCTCATTTTCGTCTACACTCAAACTAGCGCCTGAGCTTTAGCGACTACCATCTACGCTGCACAACAAGTTCCGTGTAGCAGCATTAGGATATAGTAAAGTTCTACGGGGTCTTTACGTCCCACTAGAAGTCTCTGGCATTTGCACCAGAAGCGTGTGTTCGGGGGATTCTAACTAGGGACAATGGAAACCTCGTTATGCCATTCATGCACGTCGTCATTCAAACGACAAGGTATTTCGCTCACATCTGTTACTTAGACCTTTTTTTAAAAAAGGCGAACATACATTTCTATATGTTTCCTCTAATCGCTTAGAGGGTCGGACTATATCTTCATAAGCAATTTAATTACTTATGTTTGGCATATAGTCTCTGAGGATTCTAAAATTAGCAACTATTTATTTTTTAGTTTCTTCTATGAAACATTTTGAAAGAAGTCTGTCTAATGAATCATCGAATGCTATTTGGATAAATTCTTGCGGAGGAACCGCATAAAAATCCATTTTTGACATATTTGATGTAAAACGTGGTATTCCAGATTCAAAAACTTTAGAAATGGGAATCCATAACCATGTTTTATAATCTGAATCTTCATTAGATAAAGCATACCAGATATTTAAATTAAATTTTCTTTGAATTGAAGAATATTTTTTTGTTTCTTCGCTGTCAATTGGATATGTTTTATATTCTGAATTTAATTTTTTGTATTTTACATCAACAAAAATGAATCCCAAATTAGGTATTAAGACTAAAAAATCAGGTCTTTTTCCACTGAAATATTTTTTAAATGCAATAGATAATGTTTGTGTATCTTGTTGCAAATATAAATAAGGAATGTTGTGTTTATTTAACCATTCTTTAAATTTTATTTCAGTTTCAGAACCTTTTTTCTTATCTTCTTCGACTATATTCATTTTAAAATTAAAACTTCTTTATTTATAAATGTGCTCGATTTAGTCTTTCCTGCTGATTGTCCGCACTCATAGCATTTTCACTTATTTGTTATTTAAATATTTTTATAATAAGTAGCTTGAGATTCTCGGATGTTCCAGCATATAGCCAAATTTTGTTAAGGCAACTTTAGTGCTTACCTTAAGAGAATTATAGTTATTCCCGCCGTTTACTAGCCCTTAGCACTCTTGAAAGAATGTTTGAGGTACTAGCACTGGGCAGACATCACCTTTTATACCAGTCCTTGCGGATTTGCAAAAGGTTATGTTTTTGTTAAACAGTCGGGCTTCCTTAGTCATTGTACCCTGTAATCGCATCATTGAAGATACGAACGCAGGGATCCCTTCTACCTAGGCCACGGGACTAATTTGTCGATTTCCCTTAGTTAGATTATTCCCTCTTACCTTAGGCTTCTCACCTAGGGGCACCAGTGCTGGTTCTTGGTATGAATATTTAGTATTCTATTAATTCTTTTTTCACTGATCTCAGGCATTGACTGAATTCCTTGCGAAACTATTCCAAGATTTAATCTGGTTCTCATCCTAAAGATACTCCCCAGATTTATTCAAGTTAACATTTACGACAGTAAATGTCAATCTAGCCCGAGATGTCAAGGATTAATATTCTGTTGCCATTATGTAACTAAATAGTACAGGAATTTTAACCTGTTTCCCTTTCCACAATGTCCTATTAGGAATTGCGTTAGGATCAACTTACTCTCAGCTATTCGATATTGCTGAGAAAACCTTGCCCTTTCGGTATCAGAGATTCTAACTCTGTATAGATCCTACTACTACCAAGATTCTCATCATTACGAGGTTCATCGATCCTTACGGAAAGACTTTTGCCCTCGCAAAGCGCCTACCTACCACATTACTCAAAATAGAGTAAGTCCACAATATCGGTAAATGATTTAGCCCCGTCCATTTTCAGGGCATAAAACCTTGACAGGTGAGCTATTACGCTTTCTTTGAAGGATTGCTGCTTCTGAGCATACCTCCCTGCTGTCTTTGGTGTTACACACCTTTCGCCCTTTAGCACTTAATCATTTTTTAGGGACCTTAATTGTAGTTTGGGTTGTTCCCCTCTCGCAACAGACGCTTACCGCCCTGCTCCCGTTTCCCGAGGTCTACGATATTAAGATCTTTTGAGTTGGACGAAGAGGCGAGGATTTTACTCCCCGTAACTCTAAATCCGTAGCTATACAACCTTAATTATCTCGCCCGAGACTTGACTGCGGCCAAATTCGGTAGGAACCAGCTATCACCAGGTTCGATTGGCTTTTCACCCCTAATCCAAAATCAGAGGAACGTTTGCACGCAGAACCCCTTCTGGCCTCCACGATATTACTACCGCTTCACCATGTCCTGGATTAGATCACCTGGTTTCGGGTTGTAATCAAGTGACTTAAAGCATTTTCATACTTCACCCCTCGTAAACTGCGGGTTATTAGTTTCCTTTTGGTTTCATCTTGTAAAGATTTAACCTTGCCACTTGACTAGACTCCTTGGTCCGTTATTCAAAACGTACGATACAACTCCTAAGAGCAGTATCTAACTATAACCGTTAGGTTTCAGGATCTTTTAACACCCTATTATGGGTTCTTTTCAACGTTCTATCACTATACTAGATACGCTATCGGTCTTAAGAAGTATTTAGGGTTGGAAGTTGATGCCTCCCAATTTCAGGCCCAATATCAAATGAACCTTACTCTGGAAATCTGCACATCTTTTCAATACAAACATACAGGACTTTCACCTTCTAAGGTATTCCATTCCAGGAAACTTTTATTTGTATGAGGAAGACTAAAAGCAGCTCCAATAACACCACATTTCCTTTATATTTCTACAAAGGATTCAGTTTGCCCTTTGCTGCGTTTTCTCGCTGATACTAACAGCATCTCTATTGATTTCTTTTCCTGCGGGTACTAAGACGTTTCAGTCCCCCGCGTTCCCGATCATTACTGATCATCTTGCGATATGAAGTCACATTGAAGTATCTTTGGTTCAAAGGCTGCATGCGCCTACCCAAAGCTTATCGCAGCTTGCCACGCTCTTCTTCAGCTCTTAAGCCGAGTCATCCACCTAACGGCGTAGGTCTATACTTACCGCCTATGCACAGCTATCAAAATGATGTGATAAACTGCTCAGCCCAAAAATGTTTTATTGAGCCTCATTGTAAGGATTGCATCCTTCACGAACCTGCGCGAAAAATGTTTCCTTTTTTTGATACTTAAATTCTTTTGAATATCAAATGGACTCGTCGGGATTCTTCGATAATAAGGGTTGCACCCTTTATGAACCTGCACTCTTCGTACAAATCCTATTTATTTTCGAACCCGAGATCCCCCGCTTGCAAAGCGGATGCTCTACCGGACTAAGCTACGAGCCCATCTATTAAAGCATAAGCAATCTAGGATATGATAAGACCAATTGTGATTATAAAAAAGGAGGTGATCCAACCGCAGGTTCCCCTACGGTTACCTTGTGACGACTTAACCCACCTCACTGAACTTAGGTTCGAAATAATCAAATAACTAGTTCTCGCCTAAATACTGCTCGGTTGGCTTGACGGGCGGTGTGTGCAAGGCACAGGGACTTATTCACCGGGCCATTTTGAAGCCCGATTACTAGGGATTCCAGTGTCATGAGGGCGAGTTACAGCCCTCAATCTAAACTAAGGAATGGTTTAGAGGTTTTGCTTCTCTTTTCAGAGTTGCATCCCATTGTCCATTCCATTGGTGCGCGCGTGTAGCCCATGGGATTCGAAGCATACAGACCTACCGTTGCCTACACCTTCCTCCTTGTTTCCAAGGCAGTCTCTACATTGTGCTCAGCCATTCAAAAGAATCTGTAGCAAATGTAGATATAGGTCTTGTTCGTTGCCTGACTTAACAGGACACTTCACAGCACGAACTGACGACGGCCATGCACTATCTCTCGGCTCGTCAGGTAAAACCTTTAATCTGACCTTCATCCTGCCGTCGCTCATGGTAAGATTACCGGCGTAGAGTCCAATTGAACCGCACACCTCACCCCTTGTAGTGCGCCCCCGCCAATTCTTTTAAGTTTCAGTCTTGCGACCATACTTCCCAGGTGGTGAGCTTAACGACTTCTCTACGGCACTGCACATTCATATAGAATATGCAACACATAGCTCACAGGGTTTACTGCTAGGGCTACTAGGGTATCTAATCCTGATCGTTCTCCTAGCCTTCATTCCTCACTGTCAGACCTGTTCTGGGCAAATGCCTTCGCCATTGGTGGTCCTTCAAGGATTATAGCATTTTACCGCTCCCCCTGAAATACCTCTGCCCCCTCCCAGTCTCAAGTCTAGTAGTATCTTCTGCACACTGTTATGTTAAGCACAACAATTTCACAGAAGACTAACTAAACCAGCTACGAATGCTTTAGACCCAATAAACGTGGTTACTACTTGTGGCGCCGGGGTTACCGCGGCGGCTGGCACCGGTCTTGCCCACCACTTATTCGCCAATCTGTTTTCAATTGGCAAAAGCTTTACATGAGTAAAGCACTTGGAGTTCCCCTATCACACTTTCGTGCATTGTAAAGGATTCCTGACTGCTGCATCCCTTAGGACTAGGGCCAGTATCTCAGTGCCCTTCTCGGGGTTAGGACTCTCATCCCCCCTATTGATCACAGGTTTGGTGAGCCTTTACCTCGCCAACAGCCTAATCAACCGCCGACTCACCTTTAGGCTCGAATTTCAAAGATAATACATTCCAGTAATTATCTCCTATCGAGTATTACCCTCAGTTTCCCGAGGTTATCCTCGACCTAAAGACAGATTATCGACGTGTTACTGAGCCTTCTGCCGAGACTTCTTGCGAAATCTCTAACTTGCATGTCTCACTGAACTCCAACAGCAGCAACCTCCCGCAAGATCAACGGGAATTATATTTATTGGTCGCATTATTATTAAACTTTTTTTTTAAAAGAATTGGTCTTATCAATTTTCCTTTGCTTATGCTCATACTCAATGCAATATTAAGTACTCATAAATCTATCGGATAAAACCTCACTTAGATGTCTATTTTTTCTTTATTCTTGGTTTATAAAGATTTTGGTACATTTTTGCTGCTTGGAAGTGAAAATAGAATTTAGTTAACTTTTTTATTTTTTGAAAGAATTTTTTTAATAAATCTTTAAGATATTAATTATTATAATTTTTTAAATAAAATGTTAAAATTAAAAAAGAATTTAACCTTTAATATTTGACAATGGATTAAATGTAAGGGTTGCACCCTTTACGAACCTGCTAAATTACCCCTTAATATTTGACAATGGATTGAATCTTGCTACTAATTTTGAGATTCCTGCTTTTTCTAATGTTGAAATAACTTCTGAAACATCTTTATATGCGAAGCCTGCTTCTTCTGCCAGTCCTTCATAAGAAGCTGTTTGTACATAAATTCCTTTTGCTTCCATTTGCTTTTGCAAATCTTTTCCTAGAATTTGTTCTCTTGCTTTTGTTCTTGACATTGCTCTTCCTGCACCATGTGCTGTTGAACCAAATGTTTCATCCATTGCTTTTTGAGTTCCTGCTAATAAATAACTTGAAGCTTCCATTGAACCACCTAATACAATTGGCTGTCCTGTTTTTTGAAAAATATTTGTTAATTCTTTGTTGTTTGGAGAGAAAGCTCTTGTAGCTCCTTTTCTATGAACTATTAATTTTTTTATTTTATTATTAATTTTATGCTCTTCTAATTTTGCAATATTATGAGCTACATCATAAACTAAATTAACTTCAATTTCTTTTTGAAAAATTTCTTTGAAACATTCTCTGATTCTATGCAAAATAACTTGCCTATTAGCGAATGCCATGTTTGCTGCACAAGCCATTGCTTTGTAATAATCCTGGCCTTCGTCGCTGTTTAATGGAGCACAACCTAATTCCCTGTCTGGAACTTTAATATTATATTTTTGCATTGCTTTATCAAAAATTTTTAAGTAATCTGTTCCTATTTGATGACCGAAACCTCTAGAACCACAATGAACCATTAATGCTACTTGCTCTTTTTCATGAATTCCAAAAATATTTGCTGATTCTTTATTATAAATTTCTGAAACATATTGCAACTCTAGAAAATGATTTCCTGAACCCAATGTTCCCATTTGACTAAAACCTCTTTGAAAAGCTTTGTCTGAAACTTTAGAGTGGTCTGCCCATGGAATTGTTCCTGAGCTTTCTGTTCTTTCTAAATCTTCTTTGGTTGCATAACCATTTTTTTCACACCATTTGCTTCCTGTTTCCATTACTTCAGTAAATTGATCTTTAGTTAATCTTACAAAACCTTTACTTCCTACTCCACTTGGAACTTTTTTGAATAATAAATTTGTAAATTCTTTTATATTCGGCTTTAATTCTTTTAATGTTAAATTTGTTGAGATTGAGCGAATACCACAATTAATATCAAAACCAACACCGCCTGGTGAGATTATTCCATTTTGTTCTGGGTCAAAGGCTGCTACTCCCCCTATTGGAAAACCATAACCATAATGTCCGTCTGGCATACATAGTGAATATTTTTGGATTCCTGGAAGGCAAGCTACATTTGTTACTTGTTCTATGACACCTTTATCCATTTCACTTAATAATTTTTTAGAAGCATAAATTCTTCCTGGAACTAACATTCCCTTTTTGTAATCTTGTGAAATTTCAAAGATGTTTTCATCTATTTGCTTGATTTCTTTTATGGTTTCCATTAACTTAGAAAGTTTGGAATCTTTATAAAATTATGTTAATTTTCTGTTAAAAGATCAAATGCTTTTTTTAAACCAAATATTAAGGAATTACTATTATCTGTATACCAAAGATAATTATCTTTTTGCTGGGTTAGTAATTTATTAGCAAATGTAAGATTAATTTCTAAATGAGAAGCAGGATATCTTGAACTTATACCCTCTATTACATTTAATGTAAATAAATGGTGCTTAAGGTTTTTCCAGTCTTCTTGTGTTTCTAATTTTTGATAGCCTTCTATTTCTTCTATTTCTTTTTTTAATTTAATATCTTTTTCTTTTTGCCATTTTAGTTCATGTTCTGCAAATGGGAAGGAGATTAATGTCAACCTTTGCCTATTTTGTAAAAAGTCAAGGATCATACTTTGTCCTTCTTCTAAGAGCAAAATGATTTTATAATTCTCGCGAATAGTAACTTCATCTTTTTTTAATTCTTTTAATTTAATACTAATCTGGGTTAATCTTTCCCTGAAAAATTCTTCATCTCTATTTACAGAATTTGTTCTTTGATTATAATAATAATTTGCTTCTTCTAGAATTCTTCCCTTTTCTTCATTTAGCTGCTTTTTATTTTTAAGCCATACAAGAAGTTCTTGAACTAATTTTTTTATATTATCTAATGTTTGTTCATTTGGTTTTTTATCATACCTTTTTACTTCGTCTTCTAAATTTGTAACCAAATCATATAAATCAGGTAAACTAGGCCTTTTTATTGTTTTTTTAATAGATGTTAAAACTCTTTTAGGAAATTGCATTATTCTATGGGGTTATGGTTTCTTAAATAACTTTCTATCCCTTATTCTTTAGCAACTTTCCATAGATATTCAAAATAATTTTTATATGATTCTGCTACCTTTTGATGGTCTATTATTGTTCCTAAAGGATTATCAACCCACATAACTAAAGCTATTTTATCATCATAAATGTAAGTTGAAACAGAAGAAGTAAATTCTTTTGGAATAAACTTTATTTTTGTTAATTTAAGCTTGGTTGGCTTGATTTTTATATTTGCTATTATTCTCATCTTAATTTTTTTAATTAATCTTTTTTTATCCCATTGAGGGTAATAATATTTTAAATATTCCTTAATTTTATTTTCTGCACCAAAATCAAGAATTTCTGTTTTTGATTTTAACATGTCTTCAAAAATTGTTTTTAATCCTGCTTCTCCCTTAAAACTTCTTATTTCCTGCTTTTGCTTAGGTAAATCAAATTCTTTCATTAAGTTAGGAATTATCTCTTTGGACTTTTTTAGATTAATTTCTTTTTGCTCTATTATACTATATAATTTGTCTGGATTGGCTGCTTCAAAAAACATTTTATTTTCTTTTATTATCTGACTAATTAATCCTTTTTCTCTCAATCCTCTTAAAGCATCATAAACTGAAACTCTATGAATCCCTGATTGTCTTGCAATTTCATTTGCAGAAGATGAACCTATTTTTATTAATGTTAAATAGCATTTAGATTCGTTTGGACTTAAACCTAGATTTTCTAATTGTTCCATATTTTAGACCTAATTTGATTTAATATAAATCTTTCTCTTTGTTGTAATCTAGGTTACTACAATATATTAAATTCTATTTTTGTTGACTACTTTACTATGGCAAATATTCCAGTAATTGATAGAGAAAAAATAGAATCAACAAGAAATCTAGCGGAAGCTGTAAATATTTTATTTGGACTTAATTTAGAAGGCAGATTGTGTATTTTTTCCCAAGAAGCAATGATTGGAGAGACTGCAAGAGCTTATGATGAACTTGGAAGAACAGTAAGAAGTGATACTTACAGAAGAATTGCAAAAGACTTTAAGCTAAGAACTGGATATTATGGTAATCCTAATGGGGCTAAAATTATTTATGATGTAGGTGTAGGCTCTGGATTATTAGCAATTGAATTAATTAAAGAAGATGCAATCGTTTATGGGATTGATATTTCTGGAGATATGTTAAATTTAGCATGAACTAATTTTAGTAACGCTAGGATTTCTATAAACAAATTTTGCCTTATTCATGGAACTGTTTATAATTTAGATAAATGTCCCTTACCTAATGCTGATTATGTTATTTGTAGAAATGCATTGCATAGATTTATAGAGCCTGAAAAAGCATTAAAACAAATGATAGATAAACTAAATGATGATGGAGTTTTATATATAAGAGATTTAAAACGAAATGCTGATTGGGAAACAATTTTGAAAAGAATAGATGACAAAAGATGGGAAACTCCAAGTTTAGTTCTTGATTATATTGGTGCTATGGCTTCTATGTTGACTACAGAGGAATTAGTTCAGTTATTAGTAAGATTAGGAATAACTAATTATGAAATTTCAGATGGAGACTATAGAAATGGTTTAATTTCCAGTAATCCAGATAATCTTATAGAATTTGAAAAAGAAACAGAATATGTTGCTGTTATTAGAAAATAATAAATTTTTGTTTTCTTATATTCTCTAAAATATATATTAGAGTTTTATATTTTTTAGAAGCATAAGTTTATTAAATCAAAAGTGCAAGAAAATGGTAATGATGAGCAAAATAAGGGGTTTTTTCAATAGTATTTTTTCTAAATTGTTTAGGGTAAAAAAAACAATTAAATTAGGATTTTATGGACCTGTTAATGCTGGTAAAAGTTCACTTGCTAACAGGATTTCCAAGGATTTTACAGGAGAAGAAATGTCTTCTGTTTCAAAAGTTCCTCATGAAACAAGAACTATTATTCAAAAAGAGAAAGTAAAAATAAAATATAATGATAAAGAAATGGATTTTAATTTAATTGATACACCTGGTATTGCTACTAGGATTGATTATGAAGATTTTTTAAAATTCAAAATGAATGATGAAGAAGCTAAAGAAAGAGCCAAAGAAGCTACACAAGGTGTTATAGAATCTATAAAATGGCTGGACCAGGTTGATTGTGTTTTAGTTGTTTTAGATGCTACACAAGACCCTTATAGCCAGGTTAATATTACTATTATTGGAAATTTGGCTGCAAGAAATACACCAATATTAATTGTTGCTAATAAAGTTGATTTGAAATCATCTAAGATTCAAAGAGTTGAAGATGCTTTTCCACAGTATAAAGTTATTGGGATAAGTGCTATGACTGGAAAAAACATGGATGAACTTTATAAGGAGATATTTAATCTTATCAAAAAATAAAATGTTAACATTACAATTTATACCTGGTTATGAACTAAATGGATTGGAGGTAAACCAAAAGATAAGAAAAATTTTAGGTTTAGTCAGGAAAGACAGGATTCTTGTTATTGAAGGAAGACTTTCAAGTGAAGAAGAAGCTTTACTTATACAAAGAACAATGGAAGAAATTTCCAAAGAATTTAAAGGCGTAGAAATTTGTTCTGTTGATTACAGAAAAAATGAAAAAACTTTACCTCAAAAAATAAGAGAAATGCTTGCTTCAATGCTTTTGGGCGGGAGAGAAGGATTTTCTATTGTCGGGCCTGCTTCTATTGTTAGGGAGATTAAAAGAAATCCTGATAAGATTGAATTGTTGTTTTCTAATAACAAAAGATAGATTTTTAAGATTTTTTAGTTTTAGTTTTTAATGGCTGATTGTTATTACAGGGATTTGGAAGAAGACAGAAAGTTTGTATTAAGAGAAGGTTATGGATTTTATGTTAAAACTTTTACAAGAATAAGACAAATATTAGAATCTCAACCTCTTAAATGGGAAAAAACTTATGGCAATTCAGTTATGCACAGAGACCCTGCTACTGCTCATACTTTTTTTATACCTGATGTCGGAAAATTAGAATTTCATGTTGGAACTAATCCTTTACAAGGTGAATTGTATAAACCTTGGTTTACTGCTGATTTTGATTTTGGGTTTAGAAGAGATGATGAATGGTTACCACCACTTAATATTTTAATTCATTATACTTATGATAAAAAAATTCAGTATAGCAGATTAATTCTGGAAGAAGATGGAAAATTTAGGAGAAGAAGAGTATCTCTTGATTTGGAGGGAATTCCCTCTGTTCAAATTGTTTATGAAAAGGTTAGTGAGGCTGGATTTTATATTAATTTAATGCCAGATATGAGAGATACATTAAGAAGTGTCATAAAGCAGTATATGCATCTTTTAGGAGATTTAGCTATTGTTAATTTTTTAGAAGAAATAAATAAAATATTAGAACTTTCTAGAGATTTACCTGAATGGGAGAGACATAACCTTGAAGGTCTAATCTCTGATACAAGATTTGCTTATGCTACAAATCAGTTATTTCTTCCAACTTTTTTACAATAATTTATTTTTCTTTTTAATAGTGTGTTAATATATAGTTTAAATTATTAATATAAAATGATAGATAATGTTTTAAATTTTAGTTAAATTAAAAAAATTATGAGGCGAATGCATAATCATGGAAATCCTATTGAACCTGTTAGATGTATTCCAAATGCTTCTGTTGCTGATTTAATTGAGAATTTTGGAAGAACTTGTTTTGAAGCAAGAAATATTGCAGATGGTGCAAAACTTTTAGAGAAAATGATTAATGAAGGTGATACTATCTGGTTAGGTGTTGCTGGTGCTGGTCCTGCAGGTGGCTTGGGAGGATATATTATTGATTTAATTGAAAAAGGTTTTATTGATGCAATTTGCTCTACTGGTGCACAAGTTTATCATGATGGACATTTTGCTTTTGGCTTGCCTGTTGTTCAAGGTAATCCACATGTAGATGATAATGCACTAAGAAAAAGTGGGGATGTAAGAATTTATGATATAAGAATTAGAGAAAATGAAACATTGATTGCACAAGATGAACTTTTTAGAGAATTTATTAGAAATCTTGTGAATAGCGGAAATTTACCTAAGGTAAGATCAACTGCAGATTATAATCACTACTGGGGAAAGTGGGTAAATGAAAATGCACCTCATCCTGAAAAATCATGGGTTGCTGCTGCTACAAAATATAATGTCCCTATTTTTTTAGATTCTGAATCAAATCATTCAATTGGAATGAACAATGCGGCTATATACTTAGAAACTGGAATTGATGTTTCTTTAAATGCAAGTTTAAGTTTATTACAAGGAGCTGCTATATTATACACTAATCCTCAAACTAGTTTTTTTGAATTAGGTGGAGGAGGTCCTAAAAACTGGATTCAAACATTAGCTCCTATGCTGAGTCAAATATTGGGAAAAGAGTTCAAAGGTGCTAAGAGAGGAATTCAAATTACAACTGCACCTGAATTTGATGGTGGATTATCTGGATGTACTTTTTCAGAAGCTGTTTCCTGGGGAAAATATGAAAAGGCTAATGAAGGGCTTGTTCAAATACATGCAGAATATAGTGCTGTCTTTCCCATATTAGCACAATATGTTTTTAATAGTTGCAAAGAAAGAAAGCATTCTGAAATATATACAAGGATTCCTAAAACTTTATTTGATTTAAGATCTTTATTGGTTTAATTATTTATTGTAATAAAATAGAGTTTTCTTTATAGGAATGTTTTTATATTTAATCATATACTTTATGTTAATATGAATACTAATCTAAAGAGGTGTTATCCGTGCCTCATCAATGCGTAAAATGCGGAGCAATGTATCCTGATGGAAGCCAAGATGTCCTAAAGGGCTGTCTTACTTGCAAAGGCAAGTTCTTTTTTTATGTGAGAAAAGAAGCTATTGAAAGCTCTAAGTCATTCATAAGCAATTTAACTGTAGAAGATAAAAAACAGATTGAAGAAGATGTTTATGATATTATGGGAATAATTGAACCTGAACAACCAGTTATATTAGACATTGAGAACATAAGGGTTGTAAAACCAGGACAATATGAAATAAGCTTGATTGATATTTTTAAGAAGAAGCCTGTTGTTTATAGAGTTGGAGAAGGAAAATACATTATTGATTTGGTTTCTACTTTTAAGAATTTAAAAAATAACTAAGTTTCTTTTAAAAAGAACCTTAAGTAAGAAATAAAAAATAATTAAGCTGCTTTTCTTGCGAAATCTTGTTGGGCTGCCTGAGCTTCTGAAACCTGCAATTCTTGTTTTTTTTGCTCACTAAATTTTCTATAATTGCCTATATGACCCTTCATATTTTCTTCTATTTTTAATGCTCTTCCTTCATTGAAAATCTGCAAGGATGGAAGAAGAGAAAGTAAATCATTTAAAGAAGAAGGACTTGTAACTTTAAATGAACTGAAAAGTTCTTTTAATCTTGAAACTTCCTGATAATAATTTCTTATTAAAGTGTAATTTTGATTTGTTGCTTCTTTTGTTTTTTTAATTGCATCTCTTATTGAAAAAATTATCCTGTTTGATCCCTCATTACTTGGCTTAAATTTTGCTAATGAGTTTTCCTCTTTTGTTAAATTTCCTAAAAATCCCGATATAACTGGCATTAATCTTTGAGATGCATTTTCTTCTTTATCTATTGTTTGAGCTAATTTTTGAACTTCTTCATTTACTGCAGTTGCTAGTTCATTTGTTCTTGCTATTACTTCTGGTGTTCTTGGTTGTTTAGCCATTTCTGCTTGCAATGCTTTTATTAAATTAGATAAATTTGATTCTTCATTTTGAATTGCAGATATATTTTGACTTTCTTCTGCTTCTGCTGACTGGATATTTTGTTCACTTCTTTTTGTTAATTCTAAGTTTTTACCTAAACCGTTTATTGTGTCTTTTAACAAATTACTACTTGCATTAAATAATCCTGAAAATAATAGTTTTATTATTTTTATTATTACTATAGCGAATAAACCAATTAAAACGCCTGATGCTGGATTTCCTGTTAAGACGTAAGATAATGCTCCAAAAATTAAAAGCCACTTAACCCATTTTAAAAATCCACCTTCTCTTAAATCATAAATTCCATAAATAATTAATAATAATGCGAACATTAAAAGATATGCTCCAAATCCTGGAATTGTTGAAACTAAAGAATCTGCATAACCATAGGATGTACCTTTTGCCACAGATAATATAGAACCTGTTGCACTACCTAATGTAGAACCTAAAGAAATTCCTGTCTGAGTTAAATCACCAAATAAAGGCATAAATATAGCTATTTGTTTCTATATATTAAGCTTTTCATAAAAGCTTAAGCAAAAGAAAAATTTAGCTTTTCATAAAAGCAAGCAAAAGAAATTAAATAGTTCCTATATTTGCTGCATAGGACTTTAAAAGAGTAATAGCCAGAATCCAAAAAATATTGTACAATACTGAGAAAACTGTTCCGATTATACTGGTTACTAGACCACCTGTTGCTATTCCATTCGGAAATACTTTCTTTTGTTTTACAGAAAGAACAATTCCAATAATTCCTGCGACCAAACCCATTATTGGAACCCAGCAAAATACTATGCTTACGATTCCAAGAACTAAACTTGTAATACCTAAAGTATTAGATTTATTTTCTACCATGATTAAAGTACTATTATTCCTTTTATTTAAATGTTTCTCGTTTTTTAATTATCCGAATGATTTATAAATTTGAAATTTATTAGTTTTACATGCTAAAGAATTTTGGTACATTGTTTTCTGAAACATGGAAAGAATATAAATTAAAATTAAAATTGTTTCTTAAAATTTATTTTACATTTTCAATTTTAATACCTCTCTTATTATTGGTTGTTTTTGGGGGATTGGCTGGAATTGCTTATTATTCTGATTTAATATTTTTAACTTATATTTTTGCTATCTTAGGAATATTGGCAATAATAGCAGTATTTACTGTTGGTTCAGTTGCTTTAATTTATGCTTCATTATTTGCAAAAGATTCGAAAATTAGATTGGGTAAAGTTAGAGAAGATAGCATTAAATTTTTCTGGAGATATCTTGGACTTATGATTTTTATGATTTTGATTGTGTTATTTTTAGCAATACTTGCTGTAGGTTCATGGTCTTTGATTATCTTGAGCTACTGGACATTATTATTTTCAATACCATTTACAATTGCATTAATTGTACTTTTTATTGGTCTTGCTATTTACTGGACATTTTCCTGCTATATTCTACTTGATGAAAATACAAAAGTGTTCCTTTCTTTAAGAAAAAGTTTTCATCTTGTTAAAGGAAAATGGTGGAGAACTTTTGGGTTTATAATCTTGGTTGGATTAATTGTTTTGGGAGTGTATATAATTATTGGAATATTGCAATTATTATTTACACCTTTGATGCTCTTAGGAACAAATGGTTTAATTTTTTATAATGTTATTTCTCTTATTTTTAGAGTAATTGCATCTGCATTTATTACACCATTAAGTATTTTGTTTGCAAAGAATCTTTATTTGGATATGAAGAAGAATAAAAAGAAAAATTAAGATTGGAGAGACGCTTTTATTTCTTTAAATTTAGATTCAATATAACTCCTAACTTGATTTGTTGAATGAAAATTTGTACAATCTGAGCAGTCCCAAACTTTTCCAGAACTATTCCAATTAACAGGAAAATATTTTCCTTGAGGACTGTTAATTCTGCATTTGCCTTGATCTGAAGAACTGTCATAATTTGGACAGGAACATAAAAAACAACTGAAATTATCTGCTTCTATTTTCGGATGACATGATTTTAACATTCCTTCTTGCATTTGATAATAAGGACATTCTTTAGGGTGCTTTTTGCTTCTTGTTGTAAAACTTGTTTCATTTAAAACTCTTTCAATGTTTTTTCTTGTAAATTCTATTCCTGCTTCTCTTAATTCTCTTCCAATTGTTCTAAAATGTTCAATTTCCCAATTACGAAGAAGATTCTCAGTCATGCTGATTATTTTAAAAAAGAATTTATAATAAATGTTATTGTAAAAAATAGAGATTAATGCCTGTAGATTTTTTCTACTTTTTCTATTTGCTCGTAAATATTTTCTATTAAATTGTATTTTTTTGCCTGCTCTAAATCAACCCAGGCATAATCGTTTAATTCATCTTGATTTAAGGTTACTTCTCCTGATTCATATTCTGCATGCAAACTAACAACTATTGTAGAAAATCCATTTGGTCTCATGAAAACCAAGCTTGAAACATAACCAATATTATTTATTTCTAGACTTGTTTCTTCTTTTATTTCTTTTTTTAATGTTTTTTCAAAAATGTTTAACCAGTGAGAACTTGTATCTTTTTCTTTGTTTATGAAATCTTGATGTTCTATTTTACCGCCAGGAACACACCATTTGTTTGGAAAGTTTTTCTCTTTAGAACTTCTTTTGCAGATTAAGTATTTATCACCTTTTTTTATAATTCCTGTAACAGAAACATAATGCACTTTTTCTAGATTATCCATAATCTAAAAATAAAAAACCAATATTTAAATAATCCCTCAAAATCATTTGACTAGTAAGGGTTGCACCGCACTTTCTTAGAAAGAACCTGCGCTAAGAATTTACGAACCTGCCAAAAAATAGGCACCCTTCACGAATCGCACTTTTTTTCTTGCTAAGAAAAAACCTGCACTAAAAAAGAAGCATTATGAAAAGAAACCTGCACTAAAAAAGAAGCATTATGAAAAGAAACCTGCACTAAAAGTAAGGGATTCTCCCTTCACGAACCCGAAAACTCAAGAAAAAGCAAAGAACTTAAAACATGAAAACCAAAATTGAAAAGGAACGAAAAGAAATATTCAAGCTTTTTTTGAAAAGCAACAAACTGAAATTTGCTGAGATTGAAAAATTATTGAAAATAAGGTCTAATTTTCTTGCTTATTACTTGAAAAACATGCAGAAAGATGAACTTATTGATAAAAAAGGAGATTATTATTGTTTAAATAAGAATGCTGAAAAATATTTACCTGTATTATCCCAAATTAATGATGTTGGACCTTTACCTGTAATTTTAGTTGGTTTAATTAATGAAAATAAAATTCTTTTAATGAAAAGAAAAATAAGACCTTACAAAGATTATTATGGGTTAATTGGCGGGAAGATTAAAATTGAAGAGGATTTCAAAGAAGCTTCTCTTAGGATAATTAAAGAGAAAACATCTTTAAGCTCTGAGTTTATTTCATTAAATTCTGTTTTTCATGAAAGAGTTTTGGATAAAATTGTGAAACATAGTTTTATACTATTCTTTTCTAAATTGAAAACTTCTGAAATTGAATTTAAAGAAAGTTCTTATGGGAGCTTGAAATGGTTTGATTTAGATAATTTAAAAGGAAAAATAATTCCTTCTGATTTATGGCTTATTCAAAATAAACTAAATTCTAAAATTGATGTTAAAAGTGCTTTTTTAGTTGAGAAAAATGGGAAATATAAGTTAAATTTAAATTAATTTCTTTCTAAAATTCCGTCTAAGTATAATGTTCCTGTTTGAAGCGGTTTTATTGGCCATTCTACAATTCCGATTATTGGACTTGGTTGTTTGTATCTTCCAGGATATCTTTGTGTGATTTGATACAATGTTATTTTTGAAGCTGGTTTAAATTCAGGGATTGTATCCCCCACTACTAACTCTGTTGGGTGAGGAACAAAAACTTTTTTTATACTATCCTGTTGTGTTCTTACTCTTAGTATTTCATATTGAAATTCTCCAACACCTGAGATGACTTCATTTCCTGAATAAGTATAACTCAATATTGCAAATGCATCTTCATCTATTGAAACAATAACATATTTTGCTGTTTGAGCATGGACTTCTGGAATCTGCTGAACTGGCTCTTGATTTTTACTGCAGGAGCTTAAGCTAAATAATAAAACAGATGCAAGTGTTGTTAATTGTTTTAATCTCATATAACATTAAAATAAGAAAAAGTTAAAAGGCTTTTGATTTAATTTGTGTTTCTGAAAATTTTTCTTCAACTATCTTCCAATTTATATTTTTTAGAAACTCTTCAATGTATTTTGCTCTGTCTGGACCATAGTCATGATAGTAAGCATGTTCGAATACATCTAAAGCTAATAATGGGATTGAGCCTATTACAACACCATTATTATGGAAGTCTGTCAAATAGTTATGCAACTTTTTATCTGAAGGGTCATAGCAAAGAACTGCCCAGCCTAATGAAGATTTTGCAGTTGCAATAAAGTCTTCCTTCCATGATTCAAATGAAGAAAAATCCTGAATTATTTTTATTATTATTTTGCTGTTTTTATCAAAAGAACCGTCGCCATTTAAAGCATCCCAATAAATTTCATGCAAAATCATTCCTGATGCATTGAATGTTTCTCTTCTTTTTAATTCGCCAAAATCAGAATGATTGGGATTTGCTTTTGTTTTATCTGCTGTTTTTAATCTTTCTTCTATTTCATTTCTTTTGTCAACATAGCCCTTATGGTGCTTTTGATGATGCCACTCTACAACTTGAGAAGAGATACATTTTATTTTTTCCTTGTTTAAGATTGGTTTTAAATTATGCATTTTATCCTCCTAATGTTTTATCGCCTGGTTTCCAGTTTACAGGACATAATTCTTTTGTTTGCAATGCCTGCAAAACTCTTAATATTTCATCTGTGCTTCTTCCTACATCTAAATTTGATACTACAGAGTATTGAAGAATTCCTTCTGGATCAATAATAAAAGTACCTCTTAATGCTTTTCCCTCTTCTTCTATTAAAACATTATAATTTTTACTTAATGAATGGGAGGTATCTGCTAATACTGGATATTTAACTTCCTTTAATTCTGATTCAATCCAGGCTTTATGAGAATTAACTGAATCTGTACTTGCTGCTAATATTACTGCATTTTGCTCTTTAAATTCATCTTCATATCTTGCTAATGCCTTTAATTCTGTTGGGCATACAAATGTAAAATCTCTAGGATAAAAATTAAGAACAAGCCATTTACCTTTATAATCTTCTGAAGTTATTTTTTTTATTTCTCCATTTTCATAAGCTTCTAAATTAAATTTTGGAGCTGGTTTTCCTAACATTATCATTTTTCCTCCTATTTGTTACATTTTTCACATAAACCAAAAATATTAACTTTTTTTGGCTCGAAATTTTTTAGATTTAGCTTTAATTTTGGGATGTCTTCTATGCTATGGCAGTTTGTGCAAATTAAATGATCATGAATTTCAGAATTGCCATCGTATTTTTCATAATTCTCCATGTTTATTTTTTCAATTGTATTTTGTTTTGCCAAAAAATCCAGATTTCTGTAAACTGTACCCAGACTAATTCTTGGAAGCTTTTTTTTTACTTTATTATAAACTTCACTAGCATCTGGATGGCTTCTTGTTCTTTGGAGATAACTTATAATTTCTTCTCTTTGGTTTGTGAGTTTCATTTTAGTAACAATTACTAAATAAGAATAATTCCTATTTAAAGATTTCTAAACTTAAAAGTATATTAAATTTGAAATTTTTCAACCAAAGGTTTTTAAATGGTGCTTTTATTACAACGGTGCTTTTAGAATAAGAAGCCTTTGAAAAAGCCTATGAAGAGTCAAGCTCTTCAATTATTAAGCAAAGCTTAACACTTCAGGGAAAAGAAAAATGAAAAGAAGAAAATATTTTGGATTGGCATCAGCTGTATTATTAGCTATGTCTGGATGTACTACTAGTAGCTATATAAATGAATTGACTGCTAGGAATGCAAGATTTGGAAATGTAGAGAGAACTATAAATTATCAGGTTCCTAGTCGCAGTTATGCTGAACCAAAAATAGAAACTAAATCCGTTAGTAATAAGATCCAAGATTATGGAGATGAAATAAAACATGCTGCAAAAGAATTTCATTTATCTGAATCATTTTTGAGAAAAGTTATAGATATTGAAAGTTCTGGAAATCATGCTAGTTATTCACATAAGGGTGCTATTGGTTTTTTTCAAATAACAAGAGGAACTGCAAGATATTTAGGAATAAATCCTCACAATCCTGTACAAAATATTCATGGCGGAGCTGCATATTTGAGAATGTTGCTTGATAAATATCATGGAGATAAAGAAAAAGCAATTGCTGCTTATAATTGGGGTCCTGCAAATTTTGATAGCCTTTTAGCACACCAAGGAGAAAACTGGCAATCTTATCAAGGTGGAGAGGCTACTTTAGGACAAAAAGACTGGAAGCTTCCAACTGAAACTAGAGACTACTTAAGAAAGATGGGAATTATAACGCCTGTTCAAAAAACAAATAATGATTCTACAACTTATGCTGCTGCTAAACCTGACACTAGTTATTCAAATTAAGCTTAGAAAACTATTAAAATGAGAGATATTTTATAGTAGAATGAATGTTAAATTAATTTTTAAATTTCTTTTTATATTTTATTTGTTATTACTGTCTATAGCTTTAATAAAAAATTCATCTTTGACCTTATCACCTGTTTTTGGAAGTTACATAGACAATATAAATTCTGAACCTAAATTGTTTGCATTAGGGTGGTTTGCTGCATCCATAATACAGTCTGCTAGTGCTATTGTTGCTATATGCGCTGCATTTTTAAGTGTAAAAACCATTTCATTATATCAAGCTGTTTTTATTTTAATTGGGGCGAGTGTTGGCGCTACAATAACAGCATTATTAATTTCTATATTATTAAAAGCCAAGAACAAAAAAGACTTCAGGCATGGTTTTGAAATTGGACTGACTAATGCTATTTACAATTTGTTTTTAGGAGGAATAATCTTTATTTTAGAATTTTATTTTAAATTGTTTTCTTCTTTGGGAAATTATTTCAGCTTATTATTCGGGAAAGTTGAATATTTACAAGCAATTCCAAAATTTCTTGATTATTTAACTGATTGGATTTTTTATTTATTGCAAGTAAAAGACATTTATATTTTCATTCTGGGAGTTGCACTTTTAATAATAAGCTTAAAAATTGTAAGCGGGATATTATTGGAATTAATAGGCGAGGAGAATTTAAAAGGATATATTCATAAATATTTTAAAAAGAAGAAATATAGCTTTTTAACTGGATTGTTAATTACTTCCTGCCTGTTAAGCACAAATATTACTGTAACTTTGCTTGTTCCTCTTGCTATATTAAGATTGATTAATTTATTTCAGGCGATTCCTTTTATTATTGGGGCTAATATTGGGGTATTAATGAATACCTTAGTTGTTGTTTTAGCTGTCGGAAAGCCTGAAGCTCTTTCATTGATATTTATATTATTGATTATAAGATTATTAGGGGCTGTAATATTTTTGAATTTTCCTGAATTTTTATTTAATATTACCAAATATATTTCTAAAACTAAGTTACATTTATCCAGAAAAATAGCTGTTATAATCTTAATTTTGTTTATTATTCTGCCTTTAATAATAATATTGTTATAAAAATAAAGCTTTTAAAGGAAGACATTTTCAATATTTTATTGGGTCCATAGCTCAGCCTGGCTAGAGCACTGATAACTATAAAGTTAGTGCAAGTCTTATATGACCTATTCAGGTACTAGGAGAGCCAGTGGTCGCCGGTTCAAAAGAAGCTTTTTCTTTGCGAAAGAAAAATCTTCGATAAAAAGAAAGCAGAATGAAAAAGCTTCGGAAAGTCCGGTTGGGCCCACTTTTTATTTTATTAAAAAAATATTTAAATAAGCTGACTTTATTATTTTTAATGAAAAAGAGAATAATTGTAATAATCTTGGCTTTGATTTTAATTTTTTCTATCCTTGGAGTTTATGGTTATAACAAAATAACTGGAAAAGCTGTTTCTGAAAATGCTATACCTGGTATTGGACCTAGTTCTAGTGATATTAATTGCATGTCTTCTTGCATGAAATGTGTTTCTCCTGGTGTTGGATGCACTGGAGATTCTGCTACATGTTTATCTCAATGCAATGTACAAAAACCAGAACAAACAAGCGAGGAAAAATGCGTTGAAACTTGCGTTACAAAAAGTTGCAGTGAATTTGATTTTACTTGCCAGGCAAGATATCAAAATGATTGCGATAAAGAATGCGGAATGGTAAAAGAACCTGAGGCAAAAAATGAAGAAGAACAGTGCATAAGAGATTGTGTAAATTCTCATGCTTCTGGCACAATATGCAAACCTAGTGAAACAGGAGAGCAAGGAAATGATGTATGTCAAATGTGCTCAAAACAATGTGTTCATCTTTATAATGGACCTTGTTTAGATGATGCAAAATTAAGAGCTAAAGAAAATGAATGCAAGTCACAATGCGAACATTGCTATGGGGAACCTGTGATGGGTGATTCTGGTGAAGGGTGGGAATGCATTGTTGATATGAAATGCGGAGATGCTACTTCTGAATTTGGTGATGAACCTGGAACAGGCGAAGGAATTGCTGTTAGCATAGGTAATGTTTTTGAATCAATTGGAAATTTCTTTTCTAATTTATTTGGCGGAGAAAATACTTCTGAAGAACCTGCTACAAGTCAAGAATAAATAATTTTAATTTATTAATGTAATATTTCTTTTTTAGCGTAGGTTTTTTCTTTAAGAAAAAAAGTACTGCTCCTGCCGGGACTTTCGGTGTCTTTTAGTTTTTCCCGAAGGCTTTTTCTAAAAGGCTTCATTCGAACCCGGGTTTCGGCCTTTCTTCTTAGGATTTTTTCTTCCCCTAAGGCTTCTTTTCTAAAGAAGGCTTAATTGAAAGGGCCGAGTGATTGACCGAACTACACTACAGGAGCTTAGTGTAAATTCATTTTAGAGTATTTATAAAACTTCTTTTTAGGTTAAATTTGAGGAATATTTTAAAGATGATTGGATAATTCAAGAGCTCTTTTTTGCTCTTTCTTTTCTCTAAATGTTCTTGCTACATAAATTTTCTTTTTTGTTTTTGGGTCCATTCCTGTATAATACATGCAGGTTGAAACAGTCATTGGAGTTGGTGTAAACAACTGGACTGATTCTGCATTTTTTAATGTCTTAATTTTATTACCTAATTCTTTTGCTTCTTTTAATGAACTTCCTGGATGTCCTGTCATAAAGTAAAATGACAGTTCTCCACATCTTAATTTATTAAAGTCTGAGATAAATTTTGATAAATTACCTTTGTTTTTATTCATTAATTTTAAGACATCCTGGTTTACATGTTCTGGTGCTATTTTTAATTTTCCTGAAATATGATATTTTACTAATTCTTTTAAATATTCTTCATTTACTAAATCATATCTTATACCACTTCTTATGAAAACTTTTTTTACACCTTTGATGCTTCTTAATTTTCTTAATAAATTGATTAATCTTGAATGAGATTTATTTAGTTTAGTACAATCAATGCAATCATTTGAACAAGCACTACAATCCATGCCGTACATATTAGCTGAAGGACCTCCTAAATCATCTATGTTTCCTCTGAAATTCTTCATTTTAGTTATTTTTTCTACTTCTTTTTCTATTGACTCTTCTGTTCTTGAAATTATTTTATCTCCTGATAATAATTTTAATGAACAGAAATTACAATTGCCTATACAACCACGATGAGTTACTATTGAAAATTCAAATCCTTTTAGTTCATTTGAATTTATTGTTCTTGTAAAAGGAAGCTCATAATATTCATCTAAATCTTTTGGAGTGTAAATTGGTGCTTTAAATTGGAGGACATATAATCCTGATGTTTTTTGAGCTAGATTTTTGTTATTATCTAATAAATTCTGCATATCACAAAATTTTATTTTTGAATCTAAAACTTCTTCATGACTTGGGAGTTCTATAAATTTTGGAGGTAAATTTGTTGTTTTAATACAGGTTCCCTGGATTCCAAAAAGAGGTTTATTTTCTTTGATGTTTGAGGCTATTTCAAGAATTTGTTTTTCACCATTGCCATAAACTAAGATGTCTGCACTAGAATCTATTAAAATTGATCTTCTTAGTTTATTTTCCCAATAATCAAAATGAGTAAATCTTCTTAAGGAAGCTTCTATACCCCCAATAACTATTTTTACATCTTTGAAATTTTTTCTTATCCAATTGCAATAAACTAAAACTGCTCTATCTGGAAGCTCTTTTTTGTAGTTTAGATATTTATCCTCTTCTCTTGGTTTATTTAATGGAGTATAATTTCTTAACATTGAATCAATTGCACCTGAGCTTACTCCAAAGAATAAATTTGGCTTTCCAAATTTTTTTATTTCTTCTTCATTTTTTGGAATATCAATTACAGCTACGCTATAATTATATTTTTCCAATAAATGTTTTAAGATAGAGATGCCACTTAAAGGATGGTCAAAATATTTTTCTCCTGAAATTAAAATAACATCATAAGTCATGATTTAAGATAAATTTATGTTGTTTTAAATGTTAACTAATGTAAAATTAAAGGTTATTTATCCCATTTTTTTATTTTGGGATAAATTTTCGACGAGAATAAGCTTTAAATAATTCTTGTTTATATAAAATAAGAGTGGGAGAAATACTTAAATCTGAAGTGACAAAAGAAGGATTGGTTTTGTTAAAAATTTCTATGCAATATCCTGAATTTTTGGATTTGAAAGGACATTTAAAAAATATACACCTTTTTTCTGAAGACTTAATTGAGGTTCATTCTCATTTGTCTTTAAGAGGAAAACATGGAGCTACTAAATATTTATTGATTCCTAAATGTTTAAGGAAAAATATCAAGTTTAAAACTGATGTTATCTGCCAGAAACAAGAAAGCGATAAAGAGATTTTCTTTATTTATGTTATTAAGAAAAAGTCATTGTAATCAGAAGCTTTTTAAAAGAAGATAGTTAAAATTTAGTTATAGCGGGGTAGGGCAGCCAGGAGTGCCCGTCGAATCCAAGAAAATGGATACGGAAGGCTCATAACCCGGAGGTCGGTGGAAACATAGAAAATGTTGCCGAATTCAAATCCACTCCCCGCTATACATATTTTATAATATACATATTAAAAGGTAAGTTTATCGGACAGGTGCGCGCACCGCCTTTATATATTCTATTATCTTTATTTTATTATGTATCCTAATATGAAAAATCTTGCGGAATTAACTGGAATTTTGCTAGGGGATGGTAGTCTAAGCTTAAGAGATAATAATCCAAAATCAATTAATAGATTAAAGATAACTCTTAATTCTCAAACTGATAAAGATTATACCATTTATATTTCTAAATTATTGAAAAATTTATTTGAAATCGAACCTATTGTGAAGTATAGACTACATGAAAATACTGTTGATCTCTTTATTTTTAGAAAACATATATTATTATTTTTAATTAAAAATTTGGGTTTAAACTTATCACCTAAATGGGAAAGAGCTGTAATACCTAAAATATTTCTTTTTGATGATCTAGACCTTTTTGTTCTTCGGGGATATTTTGATACTGATGGTTCTATAGTGACTGCAAATAATAATGGTACTCTTTATCCTAGATTAGAAATGAAAATTTGCCCGTCACCAATGCAATCCCAATTTATTGATATACTTACTAAATACAACTTTAAATTTGGAGTTTATGATATTGGGAATGGAAAAATCAGAATTCAGTTAAATGGTAAATCCCAGTTAAATCAGTGGTTAAATCTTGTGGGGTTTAGTAATATGAGACATATTAGCAAATTAAGCAGATTTAATCTCAATAATGTTCTGTAGTAATGTTTATAAATGTACTAAAGTTGAAAAAAATATGATAAACGAACAAGCTGTTGTAGAAGCTTTTGCAAAGATAAAAGAGGAGTTCCTAAACCTAAGAAAAGAAATTAAGGATCTCAAAGAAAGGGTTGAAAATATTGAAAATGGATTTTCTTGCGAAGAAGTCGGTTCTGAAAAGAAAAAAATTGAAATAGGAGAAGAAGAGTTAGCTGATTCCTATTATTAAAGCCTTCTTTATGAAAGAAGCCTTTGGGGAAGAAAAACAAAAAACAAGAAAAAATGAAGAGAAGTTCAAGACGTTGGAAAAAGAAAGGTCAAATGCGCTGGAAATGGCAAAGAAAGCGTATGAGAAAAGAAAAGAGAAAGAGACAGGGTAAAGTATAATAAGCCTTCTTTAGAAAAGAAGCCTTAGGGGAAGAAAAACCTTAAAGCAAAAGGGAAAAAAATTTTATTCTATTTTGTAACTACTTTTTAATTAATAAAAAGTAAAGATTTATATATTCTTTATTTTAATTTACTTTATGGTAAGATATGGCATTGTTGGAGATATTGAAAAGAATCCTGAAGGATTAGTTCATGCTGTTAATACTTTAAGAGATAAATATCATGTTGATGTTCTTATTGGTAATGGTGATTTATGTGATGTTATGGAAGATGAAAGAGATACTTATAATAATGGTGCTTTAATCTGGACTGCTTTTATCCAATCAGGACTTGAATCTTATGTTATTCCTGGAAATCATGATAATTTTTCTGGTTTCGGAAGACTAAATAAAAATTTTGCATTGCATAATGCTGTAAGACCTACTGCTTTTGAATACGGTGTTTATAAGATTAGTAAAGGAAATCATGATTTAGTTTTTATTCCTGGTTCTGATTTTGTTGTTCCTCATGGATATGTTTTTGGTATTGAAAGAGAAAGTGGAATTTATTTGAGAAAAAGAGATACATTTGAACCTATTTCACAAGAAGATTTAGAGTGGTTACAAAAAACCTGGGAGCACGGAGGTTCAAGTCCCCAAGATTTTATTTTTTATACTGATTTAAGAGAAATATCTAAGGTTATTGATGGAAAAAGACCAACCATTGTTTTTTCTCATGTGCCTAGAAAATTTGAAGGTTTAAGTGATTCTGTTGATTCTGGACATGGAATTGAGGTTTATAGGGTTAATTTGGGAGAAAAGAAACATGAAGATCCTGAACTTATGAAATACTTTATTGAGAAAGTTGATTATCACATTTTTGATGAAAACTTGCTTAGAAGACTTAAACTATTGGGTTATTTAGTTATGGAAGATACTGGTTTTGTTCAATCTCCTGAACCTAATGCTTCTAGGATAATCTTGCCCTCTCAATTTAGAAAAGAGGTTCCTATAATTGGACAAAATGAAGCTTCTAAAACTCCTTTTTCAAGTTCTGAACAAGGATTACAATCTATAATTGACTTTGCTGAATATCATAGTGAAGGTAGAAATATTGTATATGTTGCTGTTGAGAGAAAGGGTGGGAGAGGAAGCGAGGAGTTAAAAAATGAGTTTGAGAAAGCAGGTGTAAGGATAGTTGTTAATGGTCATTTTCATCACTTTTGCAGTCATGATGAAAAAGGAAGGTCTGTAATGCCTGGCGTAGTATCTGATACTTTGTTTATAAATCATGGAAGTTTTGATGATAAAAGTGCTGTAATTTTGGAGGTCCATGACGATGGAGAAGTTAGCTACGAAAGACCTATTATTTAGATTGTCACTTTCTAATGGTAAAAATAGAAAGGTTTATAAATAAGCTCTACATGTAGAATATAGACAAAAAATGGAGGAAAACTAAAATGACAAACCCAGAACAAACACAAACAAATGTACCAGCACAACCAGCTGTTCAAGCACCAGTAGACGATACTGCTTTTAAAGCTTATAGTAAAATGTTATATACTGAGACAGGTGCTCAGTTAGCTAAAGACTTAAGAGAAGGAGTTACAAGTTTTTTAAAAAATATAGCTAAAGTAGGAGAGGATGGTTTTAGATATGTATATGAAACATTTTATGCTAATCCTATTTATGATCTTGAAAGAACTAAAGATGCAAATAGCTTAGCTGAAAAATTATATAGATTAACTGCTCAATTTAGAAATCAATTTGATACTGCTGTAGGTATTGGAGAAGCTACCAAAGCAGGACTTATAAAATCTGCAGATGCTTTAGAAGATCCACAGTCTAGATCAAGTTATTTTGCAGGATTAGGTAGAAAAATAACAGATAACTTTAGACAAAGAGCGGGTGGATTAGAAGACAGAATGGCTCCAGCACAAGCTTAATCTTTTTAATTTCTTTTTTCTATTATTTTTCTCATTGCAGCTACTAAATCCTGAACATCTTTATGATGCTTATCATATTCTTTGCCTGAGATTTCTTTAACTTCTCTATGCATTATTCTTTTAGCTAGAATGTAAATATCTTCCATTATTGAAACATATTTTTTATCTAATAATTTGTTTTTTACTAAATGCTCTTCTAAATAATGAGAAACAAATTGAGGTGAAGGCGGGACAATATTTAGTGACATTAATGCTGAATGGGATGCATTTATTGCTGCCCAATATAGCTCTATAATTGAGTTTAATGAAGAAGTATTTGCTTTTGATAAACTATCATAGCTTAATTGAAAATATGTAAATACTGACTCTTTTGAAGGTCTAATTCTGCCTTCTTCTAACAAATGCTGGAGAGGTTCTAAAAAACCAGTGTCTATTAATGCTACTCCACTTCTTAGCATGTTAATTGCTACTGGGTCGCCCGCTCTGACATATTCCCAAAATGAAGTTAATTTCATTGACTGAACATGAATTTTAGGGGAGATATCTAAAATAGCTTTTTCAACTATAATCTTATAGGTTTCTAGAATTTCTTTTGACAAGTAAACATGAACATCATCTATTATTATTAAAACATCAATATCTGACTTTGGTTTTTTTTGTCCTTGGGTTGATGAACCAAATAACATTAATCCTGAAATAAAAGTACCAAATTCTTTATAGACTCTTTTTGCGAATTCTCTAGAAATATCTAAATCTTCTTTTGATACATAAGGAATATTTTTTCTTACTTTTTTTTGAACTTTAAAATCCACTATTTCACCCTCTTTTTTTTATTGATTATATTGTTTAATATATAAATTATTCTATAGGTGTCTGAGACCAGAATCTCCAAGATTTATGCTCTTCCATTAATGAATGATCTGGTGCATATTCTCCTACAATATAACTTGGGGAATATGTTTGGCCTACAAATGAGTTTTCAATATCTGTCCATGAACTTGAAGAACCATCTATCTTGTAAATTGGAGATTTCATTGCATGAAGCATTGCTGTCCAGGCTCTTACATCTTGAGCACCTGGCTCTACTATTAAATTTCCCTTATAACCTGATTCTTTCATTAATTTTGTAAATTCTATTATTGGTGCATTACCCTGGCCTGGGTCAACATGCTCATCATAATAACCAAAGTTATCTGAAATATGAACATGGCCAATAATTTGTGCTTTGTTTAGGTCAGTAACTTGTTCTTTTAACCATTTCTTGAATTCTTCATCTGTTCCTTTGAAATATTTTTTCCAGGTGTTTGCATGTCCAATATCAAATGTTGCTTTGATATGTTCTGATGCATATTTTTTTGCTTCATCCATTGATATTTTCTTTTTTTCGTGAAGCATGATTGCCATTTCTTCTCTTGATTTTAAAATTAATTCTTTTAATTCCTGAGGATGTCCACCGTAGCCTGTTTCTGGAAAAATATTTTCTGGTGCAATAAAAATTGGTTTTTCTGTTTTTAATTCATAATGATCATCTCTTGATTTTCTTGATTTTTCAAATGCATATATTCCTGCTTCTGCCAATGTTTTTGCACTTCTTTCTAAACCAACATCTTCTATTGAGGCAATTGTCCCTTCTTTTTTTTCTCCTGTATCTGGATCAGTGTAACCTATTTGTCTTTTTTGCTCCTGACTTCTTCTTTGCATTGAATCTGAAATTTCATAATAGTTATCTATTTGTTGTTTCATTTGTTTTTCTGCTTTTTCTATATATTTCATTGGATTGTCTATATAATCTTTAAAGTCATTGCTATATCTATTTGGAACATGTAATCCAAGTTCTCTTGCTTTTTCAATTGCAAATTCTCTTCCATATTCTGGATTTTTTTCATTAATTTTTTTTAGTCCTTCTATGACATTTTTTACATCTTCAAAACTTTTTTCTGTTTCTTTTCCCATCATTGCATATCTTTTTGCTTCTCCTTCATTGTAGTTTACTTCTTTTGCAATAAAATCTTTGTAAACATCTTTTATTTCCTTGCCTTCTTCATGCATTAAAGTATAAATTGATTTATTATCAAATCTTACTAAACCTGTTTCTGGGTCTCTTACATAAATTTCAGAATTTCCATTTTTTTCAAGATCTGGCTTATTTTTGTATTCATCCTTTATTCTTGGTGTAGGAAGAATCATATCTTTTTTTAATGTAACTAATTGCCCTGTTTCCCTGTCTGCTAAAAATGCATAACCTTTTTCTTCTTCATCTTTAAATGCTTCAAATTTATCTGGCTCTCTTTGAGAAACAGTCATTGGAAACTCTCCTGAATGAAGAACAACAGGACCTCCTGAAGCAACATCTGCTGCAAAATCAATTGTTCTTTTTATTTCTATTAAACTTTTATTTGCCTGCTCTTCATTAAAACCTTTGTCTGTTATTCCTGCAAATCCCTGCATAGATGGTGTAGCGTGAGTAGATAAGGTGACATCATTTACTTTTGCCATTAATTTCAATGCTTCTCTTTCATGCATGCCGTAAACTTCTGGAGTGTATTGACCTTGGCCTGCACTTCCTTTTTCTTTTCCTAAGAAACCTAATTCAATTTTAGAAGCACCCTGGAAAATTCTTGCTTTTAAACTTTCAATCTGGTCCCTCATTGGTGGGGTAGAGATACCTATGTTTGCTGGAGAATAAGTTTTATCAAAAGTATGATTATAATCATTACTGAATTTTACCATGACATCATCCTATGAGCTTTTTTATATACATCATAAATCAAAAAACTTATTGCTTTTGCTGTTCCTTCTGCTGATTTTTGACTTAATACATCTTTATCTATTTTATCTACGTCCATATTTTTTCCTATTAAAAATTTGAAGCCAGAAGAAATATTTTTTGTCATGTCTTTTAAATCTTTTATTGGCTGGGATAATAAGCTAAAATCTATTTTATTTGCTGCCTTTACTGTTTGCTTTTCCAGTCTTTCTACTATTTTTTTTAATTCATCATGAGTATAAGAGTCTATATCTGGTTCTGGTCTATGTTTTAAAATTTTTATTGATTTATCGTATCTTTCTAATAAAGATTTTTTTTCTTTTGCAGTTACATCTTTTGCTTCATCTAAATAATCTGTTAATTCCTTCCCCATTGATTCCATTGCTGAATTTAGGGATGCTATAATTTCCAAATCTTCTTTTTCTATTGATTTTCTATATTCATCTACTTGATTTTTTGTCAATGCATAGGCTTCTATGTGGATTTTAGTCAACCCCATATGAATTGCTCCTCTTTGCTGTTCATTCTGGTAAGCCATTTGAGGAATAGCTGTATAATCAAATTTTATTCTGACAAAAGCCCTGTATAATTTATTAGCTTCCCACTTCTTTTTTTCATTATCTCCTTTGAAATCTCTTTCACTTGCTGCTAAAAGTTCCAGTTCAATTTTAGTTGTGTTAAATGCGCGAACCAACTCTGGTTTATTGCCTAGATTATCCATTTGCAATGCCTGGACATTTTTCAAATAAGGCCTTATCCAGTTTATGTATAAACGCATTGTCTGATAATGCTGGTTCAAATAAGCCAGGACAAATCTTCTTCTTGTTGTGATTTCTTTTTCTGTTGATTCTTTCCAGACATAAAACTGGTATAATTTTCTTTTTAATAATTCTTTTATTTTTGAGTTTAGACCATAGTTATTTGTTGCTTTGTCTACAAACTGATCTATTCTTACATCTCTTTTTTTCTTATCTTTTCTTTCTTCTTCTGTTAATACTGGATTCATTTTAAAGAATAAATCAGGCAATGTAATGAAACCAATATCTCTGGAAGCTAAACCTAATACTGAACCTGGATTTTTTGCTCCACCTTCAACCTGGTCTATCCAGATACTCTTTAATGCTATTGCTGCTGATTCATCACCTGAATTAATGTCTACATAGTATCTTCCTCTTTCATCCATTATTCTCATTTCTCTTACTATCTGGAATAAATCTTTAGTCATTTTACCTAATGTTGCCAAATATTGAGAAACCTTTTCCTGTTGTATTGATTTTCTTTGTTCAATCATTCCAAAATAAGCTGAAGATTCTGTTGCATTGTAAATATCTTTAATTTTTTCTATGTCCCTGAATTCACAACCTGATGGCTGATTATTTCTTAAGAAATTTAATATCCAAAAATAAGGCGATTCTACTCCTGCATTCGGGTCTTCTAATTCTAATACATGAATAATATCTAGTGGTTTACCTTTTATTAATGGATTTTCTTCTGGCATAGTTCCTCTTTTTTCAGTATATTTATATATTCTCTAATTTTTAAACTTATTGATGAAGCTTTTTCTTTGTCCTAAAAGACAATGTCTTTGGGACCCTGAAAACAAAAGTTTTCATGGTAAAGAAAAACCTAAGAAGAACAAGTTCTTCTAGTATTAAGCAAAGCTTAACACTTCAGGAAAAAGAAACATTAGCCTTTAGGAAAAATGAAAATAAAATACATAATTTTAATTATTATCCTTATAATTTTAGACCAGGTTACAAAGTTTTATTTTGGATATGTTCATAATAAGGGCAGTGCTTTTGGAATGTTTAAAGATTATTCACTTTTTTTAACTATTTTTTCCATAATTGCTTTAGTTGTTTTTTCTTATTTGTTTTTTAGATTTAAAAAATATAAAATTGCTTTAAGTTT
>Ga0208958_1000863_pt1 | contig 33603 bp, 45 predicted proteins | sample RifOxyB1_FD_184032 | JGI IMG/M metagenome (GOLD analysis project Ga0208958, IMG submission 184032) | Soil microbial communities from Rifle, Colorado - Rifle Oxygen_injection B1 (SPAdes) | ecosystem: Environmental > Terrestrial > Deep subsurface > Rock core/Sediment | place: Rifle, Colorado...
CTCTCGCTTGTATTCTGCTTTGAAGTCGTAATCTTGAATTTTTTTTACTAAATCTTTTAAATTTTCCATCCGAAAAATTTAGCAAACTTAGTACATTTGGCCCACTTTTATTTTACATAATTGGTATAACAAAGGAGGATTATGAAAAAAATTAAGTAAATAAGAAAATTAAAATTCATGACAAAAAAATGGACTCTCCAAGAGAGAGAAAAAAATGCATTGAGCAAAAGAAAATTACAAGGGTGAGGAGAAAGTTTATGGGTACACAGACAGGTAATAATCACGGGTCAGAGATAAATTTGACAGGACTTCTAACAATCAGCGAAGCAGCCGCATATTTAAATATAAAAATATCGCGACTGCGAATGGCAATCTTCCGAAAGGAAATTGATTACATCAAGCTTGGGTGGCTTATTCGCTTCCGGCGCAATCATCTGGAGGAGTGGATAAACAAACGGACGTGCACAACAAGCAGAGGTGTGCTATGTTAGCGGCTTGCAGCTCTTTAACAATTAAATATTGGCAGACGACAAATGCTTCCGATTCACCTAATCAAAGGAGAATTTATGGAAGTCATTAAGAGAAAAACAGGAACTCGCTATCGCGAAATGATCCGCATCAGCGGCAACGTTATTAAAGGCCCGGCATTTTTAAGAAAGAGTGATGCCAAAGAGTGGAAGTCTCGCATGGAGATGGAAAAAAGCAAATGCGCGGTAAATGGTGATAGTGAGTACATCAACGTTAAAATTACATTCGCTGAATTTGCTAACAAGTGGCTGGAAGAAAAAATTAGATCCAACTGTGCGGCCAGAACCTATGAGCACTACACTACTGCATTGCGAGTGCATCTACTTCCAATGCTGGGAGAAATATTAGTACAGCATATCCGGGAAGAACATGGACGCAAGCTAGTGACAAAATTGCAAGACTCTGGGCATCGTCCTAAGGGCATCAACAACATCGTTGGGGTGTTAAAGAGTATCATGAACTACGCAGTGAAGAAGCACTATATTTTCAAGCATCCGTTTGAAAATATCTCCAAGCAGCGCGCCGATTTGACCTGCGAGGCTTATTGGACAAAAAAGGAGATTGAGCAATTTTTCCTGCCAAACAGTCAACATGAGCTTTATGCGCTATTTTTTACGGCCATACACACAGGAATGCGATTGGCCGAGCTTTGTGGCCTTTGCTGGGATCGGGTAGATTTTGGCCTCAACCAAATTACGGTGACGAGGATGCGTGACAAGGTTGGATTGCGGGAGACCACCAAAACCAAAATGAAGCGCATTATTCCAATGGTCCCGATGGTAAAGAACTTGCTGTGGGGATTGATGAAAAGACAGCTTAATCCGATTTACGTATTTGCGAAAGAAACTGGTGAGGAAGTCGACTACGGACACGTCTATAGGGCATTTAAACTGGCCCAAAGGCGTGCGGGGATAAAGCGGTTAATTCGCTTTCATGATCTGCGGCATACCTTTGCTTCGCAGTTTATGATGAACGGTGGAAATCTTTTTGACCTGCAAAAGATTTTGGGCCACACCAAGATAGAGATAACCATGCGCTATGCGCACTTTTCACCAGAACATCTACAGACGGCCACTAGATTTATGGACATGGGGCTTGCGGTTGATTTTTCTGAACCACAAAGTGAACCACGGCCAAAACTAGAGGCAAATTTGGGAGAGGATTTTTTGCAGACTGAACCACTATTGAACCACAGAGCAAAAATGGGCGAAATCTTACATTTATCCAGGCAAGCTAACTAACTGATTCCAAAAACAAAAAAGGGAACCTTTCGGTTCCCTTTAATTTATTTGGTGCCCAGGAGAGGACTTGAACCTCCACACCTTACGGCGCCAGATCCTAAGTCTGGTGTGTCTGCCATTTCACCACCTGGGCATAATCACAATATAGTGCTCGTGTTTACAGATCTTATTTCTATTGAACTGTGCTCTTTTTTACTCATTTATAATAAAGCTGACAAGAAATATTTTATTTTTTGAGTTGTTAATGCCGCTTATTCCTGGCCTCGTAATCATCTATCAAGTTTTTATATTTTTCGAGCTTCTTTTCTAAAGATTGCAAGTTATTCTTATATGCTCCGTTTTCAGAACGTAGAACCATAACCTCTTTTTTACTGGCCATTAAATCGCCCTGTGTTTTTGCACTTGCTCTCACTAGTTTTTCGTTCAATATCTCCAATTGCTTTATTTTATAATCAGAAGACTTATTGGCGGCCTCTTTTGCTTCTTGCGCATTAATGGCAGATGCTGCCGCATTGTTTCCAACAACGGCGCCAGATTCGAGATAAACAATTTTCTGGCTTAATTCTTTTATTTTTAAACTTTGCTCTTTCAAGCGTTGATTTGCCATACTCTGAGCACTTTCCAAGCGAGCAATCAACGCACTTTTTTCACTGTCCCCCACTCCTGCTTGTTCAATCACAATCTCTCTAGATCCGATACCTTCGGATGACATTTTGTTTTTTATAAAGTGAAACTTATCTTCTAATCGCTTTAGCCGCTCTCGAAGTTTTTCATTTTCTTTTTTCTGGTTGTCCAGCTGCTGAACAGCGAGCATATAGCTATCTTTTGCCTTAAAGACGTCCCCCTCACCAGGAACTGTTGTCTGTTTTTTTAATTTTTCTAGGCTTTCGTTTAATTGTGCAATTTGATTATTAGATACTTCGATAAGTCCGCGATAAGTATTATTTTCTTCCACAATTCGCTTATACTCATTTAAATCCAAGGCACTTCCTCTTTCCAAGCGATCCTTTAGCAATTCATCCAACTGCGCTCGTAATTGCTCCATCTCTCCTTCTCGTGCCGCAACATTTTGATGAGTGCTTTGCTTTAATCGCTCAATTACCAAGTCTCGGCCTTGAATTTTTTTATTGGCCAGTTCCAACTCCTCCAGCAAATTTTTATCACCATCATTGGCACCGGCCCCTAGTGCCGCATTTGATTGCTTAAGAGAGTTATTTTCAATTTTTAGTGCATCAACGACTTTCGATAAATTACTAATTTGCACACTTTTTTTTGCCAATTCTTCTCGCAAACGAAGTTCGTTAATTTCTGCGCTATAGGTGTTAGCGATTTGCTGTAATTCTGCAAACATTTTCTCGTTAGCAAACAGACCTTTGGCATTTTCGAAGACACCATCAATCAATATTGCGGCAGTATCGTTATCAACATCAAGTATTTTTGAAAAAATTTCTAGCATATCGCTTCTAATTTCTTCTACCGTTGCACCTCGGTCTTTAGCTGCCCTTGCTTGCGCCTCCACTTCGGCCACAAGTAGTCCTCGCTTTTCATTCCAAATCTTCTCGTTAATCTCATACCCGTGATCAGTTAAATAGATAATATCTTCGACATCAATATCATCACCAGCACCATCGGCGAGATCACTAACTGTTTCCCTTCCTCCATGAACACGGATAATGGATTCATCAATACGTCCATCTTTTGGATCACCATGAATACGAATTATTTCATCTTTTAATACCTCTCTTTGTCCTTTTACAATAACTTTACCGCTTTGCAATAATTCATTGACCCCATCAATGTCAATTTGTTCAAAAGTCTTTGAGACACTATCAAAGTATTGCCCCCTAACAATTTGATCCTCTGCAATTTTTTCTTCAGTTTGGGCCAAAGATTCCTCAATGCTCGTTATGATTTCCGGATTAACCAATGCGCGTAAAATTAATTCATAATCTCCACTAGTTAATTTTTTGACAACTTTTTCCTGTGGATAATCTACTAAATATCCCGCAATATCTTTTTCTGTAATTGCATTTATATCCTTACTGTAAACTTCTTTGCTCCTGCAATCTTGTATATATTTAACGATTTTTTTTAAAAGCATTGGAAATTTAGCAATCCACAGTGCACTGCTTATTGCTAAGTCAAGACGCCCTGTGGATACTTCCCCAGCAGACATCTTCTCTTTAATTTTTTCTTTAACCGCATCTATGGCAACCTGTGGTGTTGTTTTTACCTCATCCCACTCTTTTCTAATTTGTCCAAATGAATCAATATTATTAACCAATAGCATCGGGTAATAGTTAGACTTATTTACAACTCTTCGGTCTAGCCAAACAGCTGTTAGAACAATTTTAGAGGAACTCTTTAAAAAATAAATATCAAAAACATTTGCCATTGCTGAGCACATTTTGAGCAGAAATTTATGCATCTCACTGGAGTTGCCGCTATCAAAAGAGTTATTCACATGATCAGAGACAAAATTTGTTGCTTTGGCAAAAATCTGAACCAAAAATTCATTCTGGTTTTCCCCATACTCAACATCGTATGGAAGATCTACTAATTTGAATCTCTTCAGATTTGCCAAATAAGATACAACGCTGACGAAATAATTTCTAATTGCCAGAGAGTCAAATCCTTTTCCATCCGATTCTCTAGATAATAAGTCAGCATAAAAACCAATACTTTCATGTGAATCTATTTTGATTGTTTTAAATTCTTTAAAAATGTCTTCATAGGCATTTTCAATTTTTAGCGATGACTTTTTTGACAACATCCTTTCAACAATTTTTGCAGCAGACTTGGTCTTCAAAAAGGATTCATTAATAATTCCCTTTCCGTTGTATCCTAAAAAATCCATCTTGTTTTCCACATCACTTAACGCGATAATGGGGATATTTTTTGCCAATGTTCCATATAAATCATTGTAGCGCGCAAATGAGCCCATATGACTTTTAATAAAAATATATGCTAAATTGCTATCTCTCAATTCTTCCGCGGACGAAACAATAGATAATTCGCTGACCTTCACTAGAGAAGATAATTCTTCTGATAAATCTCCCGCCAAGTTCAAGACAACTCTTTTACTGCTCATTTAGTTGCTTCCACAATTGAAGGAATAGGAGATGGGTTTTCTTCAGCACCTATGCCCTCCATCACTTTTATAATCATTTTTTTAAATCTTTTTGTTATAGACTCATTCAATCCAAAAACTTCGCTCTCATAAACAATTTTTTTAAAAAACCCTTTTGCATCATTTAGCTCATAATTAAAGCAACGATATGGAATTACGCTATTTAGAAATATTATTAATTCTTCCACATCTGACATCTCATCTTCATTTATTCTTAACGGAAATCCATTGCCATTAATTCGTTCATGATGAATTGTTATGTTTTTTAAAATTCCCTCACTATGAAAAAATTTTCCACACCGCTCCCTGGCCAATCTAGCACCTCTAAAGGTGTGTTGCATAAAAGGCCCGAGCTCTGGCCCAGTATCCTCTCCAACAATCAAAAATGCCACCCCATCTCCCGGGGCCGCCCGTTCAAGCTCTGTGGCCTTATTAAGGTTGAAACTGTATGAATTCTTATCAAAAGCAAAATCAAATAAATAGCACAATCCATATATGTCCTGAAGCGTTTTAAAATCTGTGTGTCCAAGTGCCAAGGCCGAAAAAACGCCAATTGTCCCCACCAGAGCGGCACGCTCAAAGATCATTTGACTTGTTCCTTTCAATATTTCTGACATCTCTTCGTTAAACGTATAAAAAACCTTTTCACCAATTTGCGTCAGGTCTAAAAAATTGGCCTTCTTGTCCGCTCTCCAATAACTTTCTTTGAACCACTCCAATATTTTTTTTCTTAATTCAACTCTCTCCAATTCATTTATTGCATTTTTTAATTGCTCAAAATGGCCACTCACTAAATCTACCATTTCCGTACTGGACATCCATTTGATGGCCAAATCCATTTTTCGCTCTTTAAACTTTGTCACGGCCTTAACATCCACCGCCTCTCCGGCCCTCAAAACCTTAATCAGCTTACCGCTTTTCTTTTTCCAATAAATTTCTCCAGGGGTAAATATCATCTCCATAACGCTTTCAATCGAAATTGGATAAACTTCGGCCGGTGTTACTGCCAAGTTCTCCACAAGGGCCAACTCCTCCGTGGAATTTTTGATATCAAATAACTCATCAAAGTCTCCTAAAAACTTTGCATTCTCCTGACGATCTCGTTCCATCTGACTCCTCATTTATTTTGTTGTTACCTTCTCGGAATCACTGAAATTTTTTATTAAGAAAACTATAATTTAAATTAAAAATTCAAAAATACGAATTAATTGTAGACTGAAATTGTCGGAGTAAAAAAATATAATTTCAAATTTTTATATCAAAAATTAAAATCTGCTTACAAATGAATTATCTGACCACTCTTGTTGTCCAATCATTTTGTGCATAATCTGTCCATTTTGATCAAAAACATAGGTTTCAGGCACTTTCACCGTACCAAATTTGAGCATAACGTCACCTTCGTTATCGCTGGCAATTATAACATTTTTAGGAATCTCAATATTGATTTTTTTTATAAATTTTAAAACCTCAATCCGTTCATTCTGTGCCGCCACCAGTAAAAACATTTTTTTAGATTCCTCTACTGATTTTGCATATTTCAATAAACTCGGCATTTCATCCAAACAAGGAGCACACCATGTTGCCCAGAAATGTATAAACAGTGTTTGGGATGTTCCATTTAAAATTGTATCACTGCTAACTATCTCTTGTTTACCATCAAAAGCATATGTGCCATTAAGAACATTAAGTGTGAATGCTGGCATTTTCTGTAAAATAAATCTAGCGGCCGGGTTATTTAGTTGCTCGTTAATCCCTTTCTTATAATCCGCATAGAAAAAAACTGAAAAGCTGATCGCACATAACGCAATCAGCTTATATATGGCCACTAATTTCATGATATTCTTGTGCCTTTTGGCAATCTCTACTATACCAACGAAATAGAACTCATCTGTGAGTTGTCACCAACTCTTCCATCAGCAATCTGCAACACTCTTGTATAGCCACCTGCGCGCTCCTTATATTTTGGAGCTACTTCTGCAAAAAGTTTATGAACAGCATTTTTGCTGTGCAATTTTTTTAGCGCAAGCCGCCTATTGGCCAAAGTATCATTCTTGGCGATAGTAATAAGTCTTTCAAGAAAAACTCTTACTGCCTTACACTTGGCGTGAGTGGTTTTTATTTTCCCATGATCAATAATCTCCGCCGCTAAATTTCGAAGCAGAGCTTTTCTATGTGCCGGTGATGATCCAATATTGTACTTATAATTTTGATGTCTCATAACTTATCTCCTATGCTCGGAATCACTCCCCTTGCTTTATTGGCCGTGGGTAGTTGACGCCTGCAGTTCCTTCTCCTGCGATTCTTTAATTTCTTTAATTAGCCCGTCTACTTTCATTCCAAGCCCAAGGCCCATTCCCGTTAGTATTTCTTTGATCTCATTTAATGATTTTCGGCCAAAATTTTTGGTCCTCAACATCTCGCCTTCTGTTTTAGATACCAACTCATAAATGTACTTAATATTGGCATTTTGTAAACAGTTGGCAGATCGCACCGAAAGCTCTAACTCAGAAACTGGCTTCATTAGAGCATTGTTGGCGGGTGAACTTGATTGGGTCGGCCGACTATCGGTCCTGGCAACTTGATCTTCGTCCTCAAAACTCAAGAATACTGCAAATTGATCACGCAAAATTTTTGCAGAAAAAGCAATTGCATCACGCGGATCAATTCCTGCGTTAGTCCAAATTTCCATTGTCAACTTGTCATAATCCGTTCTCTTCCCGACACGACTGTTAGTAACAGAAAAATTAACCCTGGAAACAGGAGAAAACAATGTATCGATATAAATCCAGCCAATTGGCAATTCAAAAGTATCTTTATTGTCGCTAGCAGAGACGTATCCTTTGCCTCTAGCAATTTTCAACTCCATGCTGATAGAGCCACCAGAGGAAATGTTACAAATAACATGCTCCGGATTCAAAACCTGAACATTAGCATTTTCGCTAATATCTCCGGCCTTAACAACACCTTCGCTGTTTTTCTCTAAAAATAAAACCACATCCTCAGTTCCCTTAATCTTAAATCGAACTTCTTTAAGGTTAAGAATAATTTCTGAAACCTCTTCTTTGACGTTATTAATGGTGCCAAATTCATGGTCAACGCCCTGAATTTTTATTGCAACGATACCTGCCCCCTGAAGTGATGAAAGCAATACTCTTCGGAGAGAGTTTCCAAGCGTCTGTCCGTAGCCACGCTCTAGTGGCTTAGCAACAAATTTACCGTAATTAGTTTTATAATTATCACTATCAACCTCAAGTGCCACTGGCCGAATCATGCCTGTCCAATTTTTTGCTACATATGCGTCCATTTAAATCTCCTTAACAAAAATTTTATTAGGAATAGTATTTCAGTAATCAACGTATTGTCTGCATTTCAGACGATTACTTACCGTACAACTCAACAACCAATCGCTCCTCAATCTTCGAGGTAATATCATCGCGTTTTGGTAGGTCTCTAATAATCCCTTTAAAATTATGTTTATCAACTTCAATCCAAGCAGGAACTTCTCTCATTGCATTGGCCTCAAGCGCACCAACCAACTTAGCGGACTCTCTTGAGCCTTTAACCAATTCAATGATATCACCCTTGTCGACTTTCATTGATGGAACATTTGCCTTCTTGCCATTAATAGTAAAGTGTTTATGCTTGACCAATTGCCGAGCCTCTTTTCGAGAGGAGGCAAATCCGATACGGTAAACAACATTATCCAATCTTCTTTCTATTAGAGCCAATAAATTTTCACCTGTAATACCTTTCATGCGCGTAGCAAGCTGGAAAACATTTCGCATTGGCCGCTCTTGAATACCATACAGTCTTTTTAATTTTTGCTTTTCGCGAAGCTGAACGCCAAAATCTGAAATTTTAGCTCGCCTCTGGCCATGTTGGCCGGGTGGATAACCTCTTCTTTCAATCGCACATTTATCTGTATAGCAACGAGATCCTTTCAGGAAAAGTTTCTCACTTTCGCGTCTACAGAGTTTACAAACAGAACCGATGTGTCTGGACATGTTCTTCCTCCTCTAGTTTTGATATTAATTATATGAACAATTTAATTTCGCTTATACCCTTCTTCTTTTTGGTGCTCGGCATCCGTTATGAGGAATATGACTTTTATCAGAAACAGATGTAATTCTAAGTCCTGCTCCAACCAATGCTCTGACAGCATTTTCTCTACCGGCACCGGGGCCTGTAACTCTAACTTCTACACTGCTGAGTCCATGCTCAACTGCCTTTTTTGCAGCTTCAAGCGAAGCAGTTTGTGCAGCAAAAGGAGTTGATTTTTTTGAACCACGGAATCCCAACTGGCCAGCACTGCTCCAGGCCAGTGCATTACCACTAGTATCAGTGAAGGTAACAATCGTATTGTTAAAAGAAGCTTGTACATGGCATACTCCATGAGATACATTTTTTTTAACCTTTTTCTTTGCGACTTTCTTTACTACCATATAACTTCCCTAATATTTTTTATTAACCGATTAATATTACTTCAATTGCTTAACAGATTTTTTACCAGCGATAGCTACGGCTTTGCCTTTTCTTGTTCTCGCGTTGGTATGGGTTCTTTGTCCCCTAACAGGCAATCCTTTTCTGTGACGTGCCCCTCTGTAGCAGCCTACGTCCTTTAGTCGTTTAATATTAAGTCCAATCTCTCGCCGTAAATCACCTTCGACAGTATAATTGTCTTCAATGATTTTTCTGATTATTTGAATTTCTTCTTCCGTTATATCGTTTGAATTTTTATCATTCGCTATTTTGGCCTCTGAAAGAACATCCTTTGCGGTTGTCGGGCCCACGCCATAAAGTGATTGTAGCGCAACCACCATTGCTTTATCTCTAGGTATGTCAACTCCAAGTATTCGTGCCATTTTTTTCTCCTACTAACCTTGTCTCTGCTTATGTTTTGGATTTTTTTTGCAAACAACTCTTAAAACGCCTTTTCTCTTGATGACTTTGCAATCCTTGCATATCCCTTTCACTGATGATCTAACTTTCATTTTCCTACCCTTTAACCTTGTTTATGGCCAATCAACAAATAAATCAGCCCTTGCTTCTATATACTATTCTACCTTTCGTTAAGTCATATCTACTAACTTCTACAAGAACCTTATCCCCTGGTAAAATTTTGATAAAGTGCATTCTCATTTTACCGCTGATATGAGCAATAATCTTATGTCCATTTGGCAACTTGACTCTAAATTTTGTATTCGGTAAAAGTTCCGTAACTTCGCCCTCAACCTCTATTACTTCGTCATTTGCCATCTATTTTTTTTCCAACGTTAGTGTGTATATATTAACCTTGCACATTTGTGCAAGTGCAAACTAAAAAAACACTGATTATAATATCATTTTTAACTTCTCTTTTAGTTCTGCATAAACTTCATTCGGCGTTTTTGATGCGTTTACTTCAATCAAAACCTTCCTACCTCTATAATAATCCAACACCGGAGTAATTGTAGAGTTATAGACAGTCATTCGCTTTTTTACTACTTCCTCGGTATCATCGCTTCGCTGTATTAGTTCTCCGCCACAGCTATCACAAACAGAGCTATGCTTTGGCGGGTCGAACGCTAAATTAAAAATTCTGCTGCATTTTTTACAGCTTCTGCGGTTTACAATCCTTTTTTGCAAAGCATCCATGTTTACGTCAAAGTAGAGAGCGTAAAATTTATGCTTAACCAGATCAAGTTGATTTAGTGCTTTAACTTGATCAATATTTCTTGGATAGCCATCTAAAATATAACTGCTTTTATTAAAGTCGCAATTAGCATTAAGCAGTTCCAGCATCGTTGGATTGTCAACCAACTTGCCCGTTTCAATTGTTTTTTGAATTGCCTTGCCTAAAGAGGATCCTTTTTTTACTTCGGTACGCAATAATTCGCCAGTAGAAACATGTAAAAAGCCGTAGTCTTCAACCATCTTTACTGCTTGAGTTCCTTTACCCGAACCAGGAGCACCTAATAAAATTATATGAGGATTCATCAAAACCTTCTACTTCCTGAATATTTACCACGAGACTTATAAGCAGAAGAATAGCGATCAGCATATAAAAATGATTGGACATTCATCATTACTCTTATGGCAACGCTGACGAGAATTAACATGGAAGTTCCACCAAATCTAGTCTGGTGATCCATTGCAAAAGTAGGAACTATACAAACAATTACTAAGAAAATAGCACCAAAAAATGAAACTCGAAAAAGAATAAAATCTAAATATTCTTTTGTTTTAGAACCTGGCCGAATTCCCGGAACAAAGGCGTTATTTTTTTGCAGCATTTCAGTTATTTTCTTGGTTTTAAACTGAATAGGTGCATAAAAATATGTCATATATACGATGAGGCCGGCAAACAGGAGATTGAATAATAATTGCCCAGGATATAGTGATTGTTGGATAGTATCGAGATATGGCTTGAGTGGATTTGTTGGAGAGATAAAATGTGTAAATGTCGCAGGGGCGGCCAACAGAGATGATGCTAAAATCGGCGGCATTACCCCCGCAGTATCAACTCGAACTGGCAATGTCTGAGTTCCGCCGTACACTCTGTTGTGAACTACCTTTTTTGCATATTGAACAGGAATCGCCCTAAATGCACTCTCAATGTACGCAACAAAATAAAAGGTAAATATTACCATGGCAAAACTAATCAGAAGCTTTATTCCTAAAATCTCTCCACTGCGATATAAACTTATCGTCTGTGCGACTTCCGATGGAAGCGCAACAGCAATACCTGCAAAGATGATTAATGAAACACCATTTTCTAAACCATACTCGGTAATGCGCTCTCCCAGCCATAATAAAAACATTGTACCAGCAGTTAGTGTGATCATCGTGCTAATTCTAAAAAGCATCCCGGGGTCAGGAATTACCGGCGCGCCACTAGGTGCCTTGAATGTTTCAAAAGCTGCTGCCATCCCGTATCCCTGAACACTGCAAAGAAGTACTGTAAAGTAGCGAACATAGCGTTGTATTTTTTTATGGCCATCTGCATCTTCTTGCAATTCTTGTATCTGCGGAATGACCTCTCCCAGCAAGCTAAAAATAATTGATGTGGTTATATATGGCATAATCCCAAGTGCTACAACCGAAAATCTCTTAAATGCACCACCGCTAAATGTATTAATTAAATCAAAAAAACCGCCCGACGCATCAGAAAAGTATGCCTTAATGGCAACCGCATCTACTCCGGGAACAGGAACTTGGGATGCTATCCTGAAAACTACAAGTAGCATGAAAGTAAAAAATATTTTTGTTTTGAGCTCTTCGAGTTTTCCATGAGCAATAGTCATCGTCTATCCTTTCCTTGCGCAAAAAAATTAAATATTATTTTCGTTTAAAACTTTTCCGCCGGCGGCAGTTATTTGCTCTAGCGCAGTCTTGGAAAATTTAAAAGTGCCGCTAAAAACAAGCGGAGCTCCCAATTTGCCGTTTGCCAAAATTTTAATTGGACGTTTTTTGTTTGCGCCACTCAATAATCCACAAGCTATCAAAGCTTCGCGAGTAACTTTGTTTCCATCAAATTTATTGGCGGCCAATTGCTTGAAATTAACTACCGCAAAAATATCCTTAAATGGATAATTTTTAAAACCTTTCTTAGGAAGACGCATGTAAATAGGCATTGAACCACCTTCAAATCCAATGCGAACATGGCCACTTTTCCTGGCTTTTTGTCCCTTGTGTCCCTTTCCTGCCTGCTTACCTTGTCCAGAGGCCAACCCTCGGCCAATTCTTTTAGTATTTCTGTTTGCCCCTGGCGAACTTTTTAAATTATTTAGCTTTAACATCTTTTCCTCATTCTATTTTTCAACAATAGTGAAATTATTTTTCATTTATCTCTACGAGATGAATAACTTTTTTAATCATACCGCGAACACATGGAGTATTTTCCAGAGTTCTGGTGCTATTAATTTTTCTTAATCCCAGCCCTCGAACATTGGCCTTTAATTTTTCTGTGATCCCGTTGGTGCTTTTTTTTAATTTAACTGTTATCGTTTTTTTTGCCATAAACCACCTTACCTTAAATCTTACTAGCTACTTAATCCGCAATCCTTTTACGTCTTTACCTCTTGCGGCAGCAATTAATTCCGCCGATCGCAATGTCCTTAGTGCGTCGAATGTTGCTTTAACAACATTATGGGAATTCGTTCCTCTTAATGATTTCGTCAATACGTTCTTTACTCCGGCCAATTCTAAAATAGAACGGCAAGCACCAGCTGCCTTTATTCCGCATCCCTCTGCTGCTGGTTTGAATAGAATGTAGCCAGCATCATGTCTGCCGAAAACCATATGCGGAATAGTCCCCTTGTCTAGTGGAACGAGCGTCATCTGCTTGCGAGCAGCTTGAATGCCCTTTCTTATCGCTTCAGGAACTTCTTTTGCTTTACCAAGTCCGTAGCCAACATTTCCTTTTTTATCGCCAACAACAACCAAAGCAGAAAATGAAAATCTCCTACCACCTTTAACAACTTTTGCTACTCGGTTGACTGCAACAACCCGTTCCTCCATTTCAGGATCGAGATTTGGGTTCGGTTTCTTCGCAAACGATTTCTTAGAATCGAAATGCTTTTTACCGCTTTTGGCAACAGGTGCATTTTCTGTTTCTCCACCATTTTCTGATTCAACTACTTCATTTGATTCTTCACTCATGAAATCCTCTTATGTCCTGTTATACATTTTCCAGATCATATACTCTGGCATTTAAATTTTTATTCCTGCGCCTCTTATGCTGTCTGCCAATGCCGCCAATGCTCCAGTATATCGACATCCACATCTGTCAAACACGGCTTGTTCTATTTTTTTTCCCTTCAACCCCTCAGCAATTTTGACTCCAATGCTTTTGGCACTTTCCAGTCCATTACCCTCCGCTGTAGCATTTTTACCAAATGTCTGTACGGAAAAAAGTGTCTTTGAAGTGCTATCATCAACAACTTGCACAAAAATATTTTTATTGCTTCGATTAACACAGATGCGCGGACGCTCTGCAGTCCCAATCAAAATTTTTCTCGCTGACAATCTTCGTCGTTGTCTTCTTTTTTCAGATACATCTTTAATTTTTCCAATATACTTTCTCATTTATTCAACCTCTTAGCCTGATACACTCAGTCTCATTTAAAATCTATTTTTTAGCCCCAGCCTTTCCTGCTTTTCTTAAGATAGTTTCTGTAGCGTATTTAATTCCTTTGCCCTTGTATGGCTCTGGTGGCCTAAAAGAGCGAACTTTGGCCGCAACAAATCCAACCAGTTCCTTATCCATTCCGGTAATACTAATTAAATTTTTATCTGCCTTTGCGGTAATTTTAGGGGGAAGTTTGTAGTCAATTTGATGAGAATATCCCAAGCTCAAATTAAGAGTATCCCCGGTAACCTGGGCCTTATACCCAACACCTGTGAATTCCAATTCCTTAGTGAAGCCCGTAGTCACACCAACAAACATGTTACTTATTAATGCACGAGCAGTACCCCACATGGCAGAGCTTTCTTTCGTGGAATCACTTGGTGTAATTACTACTGTCTTATCTTTTTTTTCAAATTTAATCATATCAGAAAAGTTATGAGTCAACTGCCCCTTTGGCCCCTTAACTGAAATGCTATTTTTAGTAATCTGAACTTCAACTTTCTCTGGAATCACTATTGGTTTTTTTCCGATCCGTGACATATATATCTCCTACCACACACTACAAAGTACTTCGCCGCCAACCTTCATTGTCTTCGCATCTCGGGAAGAAAGAATTCCTTTGGACGTTGATAATATTGCAATGCCAAGTCCACTTAAAACTCTTGGCATTTTTCCGCAGCCGCGATACTGGCGCAATCCCGGAGTTGAAACTCTCTTTAGGCCAACAATCGCACCTTCTTTTAAAGCAACTCTGATTGTAACGTCGCTTTGACTTTTTGCCACAATTTTAAAAGAACGAATATACCCTTCATCCTTTAAAACCTTGCATATAGCGGCCTTAATTTTGCTAGCAGGGAAATCAACTTTCTCCTCTCCGGCCTTTATGGCGTTTCGTATTCTTGTCAACATGTCTGCAATTGGATCTGTCATCATAAAAAATATGCTCCTCTAAATATCTACCAGCTTGACTTTGTTACGCCAGGAACCATCCCTTTTAAGGATAGTTCTCGAAAACAACAACGGCACAGTCTGAATGTCCGCATGTATGAACGTGGCCGGCCACAAACTTCACACCTGTTCTTTTGCCGAGTACTAAACTTTGGTTTTCTTTTCGACGCTACAATTTTTGCTAATCTTGCCATTTTATCCCTCTTGCTATTTCTCTCTAAAAGGCATTCCCATCTGTGTCAACAGCTCTCTACCTTCTTCATTATTAGTTGCCGTGGTTATAATTGAAATTCCCAGCCCACGAACTTTATCAATTTTATCGTAATCAATTTCCGGAAAAATAATCTGCTCTTTTAGGCCAAGAGTATAATTTCCTCGTCCATCGAAGCATTTCGGGTCAACACCTCTAAAATCTCGGACCCGTGGCAATGATAAAGAAATTAACCGGTCTAAAAACTCATACATCCGCTCACCGCGTAATGTAACAAATGCGCCAATTGCTTGGCCTGTCCTCAGCTTAAACTGCGCAATTGATTTCTTTGATTTAGCAACGACTGGCTTTTGGCCGGTTATGGCAGCAAGATCGTCCATAATGTTGTTAACAATCTTTCCATTAACAACACAGTCCTTTGTTGTACAATTAACAACAATTTTTTGTACTTTTGGAACCATGTTGACATTGTCGTACTTGTACTTTGCCATCATGCTTTTTGTAACATTTTCTTTATAGTGTTTACTTAACCTGCTCATCTTCATTTACCTCAAAAAAACTATTTGCTTATTACAGTGCCACATGCAACTGCAACTCTAACCCTTTTTCCATCTTTCTCTTCAATCCGCACTCTCGTCGGTTTATTAGTCTTTGGACTCAGAAGGGCAACATTGCTAATATGAACTGTTGCTTCTTTCGTTGTAATTCCTCCAGTCTGATTATTTTGAGTCGGCCGCATGGCCTTTTTTACAATATTCAGGCCCTCAACAATAACCCTGTCCTCGCCAAGAATTTTCTTAATCTTGCCGGTTTTTCCTTTATCTTTCCCTTTGGTCACCATAACTGTATCATCAATTAAAATTTTTCGCATAAATTCCACCTAACTCTTAAAGCACTTCTGGTGCTAATGAACAAATTTTTGTAAAATTCTTATTCCGAAGCTCGCGGGCAACAGGCCCAAAAATACGAGTACCAACCGGTTCATTTCCTGCACCCAGAATTACAACACTATTGTTATCGAAATTAATATATGTTCCATCCTCACGCCTTATAGGGTACTTTGTTCGGACGATAACCGCCTTCTTTACCTCGCCCTTTTTCATTTTTCCACCTGGCAAAGCATCCTGCACAGAAACAACAATTATATCGCCCAGCGTGGCAGTCATTCTTTTAGATCCACCCAAAACCTTGATGCATCTAACTTCTTTCGCTCCAGAGTTGTCTGCCACTTCCATTTTTGTCTGCATTTGTATCATCGCTAACTCCTATGTTAGAAAATCCATCTTAAGGTTTAGAGGATTTTCAATAACTCCCATTTCTTCATCTTTGAATGTGGCCTAGACTCAATAATCACAACTTTATCACCGGTTTTGGCACTATTATTCTCATCATGTGCATGATATTTTTTATCTTGCTGAATAAACTTGCTGTACTTGGCGTGCATAAATTTCCTACTAACATTAACTACAACTGTTTTGTTAGGCTTATCGCTAACAACCACGCCTGTTAGTTTTCTTTTAAATTTCTTTGCTTCATTTGCTGTTACCATAAATTACTGCTCTCTCTTTAATTACGACTTTTTATTCTTTCTGCTATTTAGCGACGTAAGCATTCTAGCAATGTCTTTTTTTGCCTCGTGAATTTTATGAGGTTTTTCTATTCCCGAAGTTACCTTCTGCATTCTAAATGTGAACAGTTCCTTCTTTAATTCACGAACCTTGTTCCCGATCATCTTATCATCAAAATTATTAATCTCACTCATCTTCAACATATAATTCCCCAAGTATCACGTGACAAAAAAATATTTCGCCACTTATAGGTCAATATCACTACATTAATCAAGTTTTTCTTTCGAAATTATCTTTGTTCTAACGGGAAGCTTGTACTTTGCTAGCTTCAAGGCCTCGTGTCCGATAGTTTTATCTACACCACCAACCTCAAACAGAACTCGGCCTGGACGAATAACCGCTACCCACTGCTCCACGGCACCTTTTCCTTTTCCCATTCGCACTTCCGCTGGCTTCTTTGTAAGTGGCTTATCTGGAAAAATTTTAACCCATAGTTGTCCAACCCTTTTAGTATGTCGCGAAATGGCAATACGTGCTGCTTCAAGTTGTCGACTCGTTATATAGCCACAGGTAGTGGCCTGAAGAGCATATTCACCATACGCAATCGTATTACCACGACTGGCAGCTCCCTTCATTCTTCCCTTCTGTTGTTTTCTCCACTTAACTTTCTTTGGACTTAACATGGTAACTTCCTCTTCATATACCTCGGCATAAGGTAACTATTTATAAATCTCGCCCTTGTAGACCCAGACCTTAACCCCAATAATTCCATACGAGGTAGAGGCTTCTGCGGTATTATAATCAATATCTGCTCTCAAAGTGTGGAGCGGTACTTTTCTCTCTGCATATCCTTCTGTTCTGGCCATCTCCGCTCCAGCCAAGCGGCCAGCTGTTCGAACCTTAATCCCCTTAACTCCAGCTCTAAAAGCTGCTTGCATAACTTTTTTCATGGCCTTTCGAAAGGCAACACGCTTTTCAAGTTGTGCTGCTATATTTTCAGCAATGATTTTCGCATCAGCGTCTGGACGCTTAACTTCTGATATATTAAAAATCAACTTGCCCTTTATCATCTTATTAAGATCTGCTCTGATCTTATCAATACCGGAGCCTTTTTTACCAATCGCCACACCAGGCTTAGCGGTATAAACCGTAACCTTAACCTGATCAGAAGCACGCGATATCTCGGTACGTGAAACGGAAGCACTCTTCATCTGCTTTTCGATGTATTTCCGAATTGCAATGTCTTCTTGCAGCATTCTTGCATATCCATCTTTTGCATACCAGTTGGAGTGCCAACTTCTAATGTAACCTAATCTAAATCCATACGGATGTACTTTTTGTCCCATTGCGTCCTTCCTATGCTTCGTTTAATTCCACTGTTATATGGCCAGTTCTTTTTCTAATTCTATATGCACGGCCCTGAGCACGAGCTTGAATTCGCTTCATGGTAGGTCCTTCATCAGCAAAAATTCTACTTATTACCAAATTATCTAAATCATATTTTCCAGATTCAGAAGCAATGGCCAGTCCACTATTAATCAGCTTTGTGAGAACAATTGCAATTTCTCGCTTCTCACAAAACCGCAAAATTTTCATTGCTTCAGAGGCCTTCTTTTTTCTTATCAGATCACAAACTAGGCGAATTTTTCTAGGCGCAATCTGTACCATTCTATTTTTTACTATAACAGACATCGTAATCTACTCCTGTATATTATTCCGGTTTTTTTGCTTTCTTGTCGCCGGAATGGCCATGGAAAGTTCTAGTATGCGAAAACTCGCCTAATTTCATTCCTATCATGTTGTCGGTAACGTACACCGGCACAAATTTCTTGCCGTTATGTACCGCAAATGTCATTCCAACAAATTCTGGAACAATTGTTGATCTTCGCGACCATGTCTTAATTACCTTTCCGGCCTTATTACTATCATTTTGTAAACTCATGGCCTTTTTGATCAAATGATCATCTACAAAAGGCCCTTTCTTTAATGAACGTGACATAGACTGTTTCCTTATTTTCTTCGTTTAACGATAAACTTATCAGTTCTCTTATTATTTCTCGTTTTATAGCCTCTTGTTGGTTGGCCCCAAGGAGTAACAGGATGACGTCCACCAGACGTACGCCCTTCACCACCTCCGTGTGGATGGTCAATCGGGTTCATTGCAACACCCCGAACAGCTGGTCGAACACCTCTGTGCCTATTCGCTCCCGCCTTTCCAATAACTCTATTTTCATGATCCAAATTTCCAACTTGGCCAATCGTTGCACGACAATTGTCGCGAACTCTTCTTAATTCACCAGAAGGAAGTCGTAACAAGACTGTCTCGCCTTCTTTGGCCATAACTTGAACATATGATCCCGCAGAACGTGCCATTTGCCCACCTGCGCCAACGTGTAACTCAACATTGTGAACAAGAGTTCCAATTGGAACATCTTTTAGTTGCTTAGAGTTTCCTGGTTTAATGTCCGCATCATTTGATGAAATGATCGTATCACCAACATTCATCCCAAGTGGTGCCAAAATAAAATTCTTCAACCCATCAGCGTAGCACAAAAGAGCGATATTACATGTTCTGTTCGGATCATAAACAATCGCTTCAACTTTAGCAGGAATATCAAATTTGTTCCTTTTAAAGTCAATTATTCTGTATTTTTGCTTTGCGCCTCCACCTTGGTGACGAGTTGTAATTCTGCCGTGATTATTGCGGCCCGCTTTGGATTTAGTTGCTACCAATAGTGAACGCGGAACGTTAGCATCCACTGTTAGATCAGCAGAGTTTAATACTGCCATTTTTCTTCGTGACGGAGTCGTAGGTTTAAATTTTTTTATCGCCATATATCTTCCTCAAAATCAGCAGGTTTAGACAACTATCTAAACACCCTTAAAAAACTCTATTCTTTGTCCTTGTTTCAATTGAACAAAGGCCTTCTTATAACTTCCAGATTTTTTAAATCCGTGCCCAGCTCTTTTTATTTTGCCAGGAATAGTAGATGTTTTCACATTCAAAACTTTAACATCATACAATTTCTCAATTGCCATTTTAATCTGGTTCTTATTTGCTGCCACATTTACAATAAAACCATATCGGTTATAATTCTCGGAAGCAAATGATGCTTTCTCTGTGATTGATGGTTTTATCAAAATGTCTTCTAGGTGTGCCATGGACTACTCCAATCTCTTCAACAATGTTGTTAGAGCATCTTTTTCAATTACTAAATTTTCATATTTAACAGCTTCATAAACACTAAAGCCCTCAACTGCCATTCCCTTGCCGTACTGCAAATTTTTTACTGCCCGAAGCGCTAATGAATCCGCCTTCGTTGTAACTAAAAGCGCAGGAAGTAAATTGCGGCCACTCAGCATTGTCTGCATTGTTTTTGTTTTTCCATCGGATGCTATTGTATCCACCACTAGCAATTTTCCCGATTGAAGCTTATCCGCAAGAATGGCTTGAATTGATTTTAGCATCATTTTTTTATTAACTTTCTGTTCAAAATCACGCGGCTTTGGACCAAAAGCTACTCCACCACCAGGCATGTGAGGTGCTCGACTACTTCCTTGGCGGGCACGACCAGTTCCCTTTTGTTTAAAAGGTTTCTTTCCGCCGCCAGAAACTTCTGCTTTTGTTTTTGTGCTAGCGTTACCTTGTCTGCGACTGGCCAATGTTGCCTTGACCACCTGATGGACAACGGGAACATTTATGTCCTCGGGACTCAAGCTTACATCCGTATTGATCTTTCCTGCTGCTTCAAATTTTGAATTTAATACCACTATCTCTGTCATATCGACTCCTCACTACCCTTGCTTTTTGATGGCCTTAGAAATTTTCACCACACCATTTTTAGGGCCAGGAACTGATCCTTTAATAAGCAGGTAGCCATTCGCCATATTTACTTCATATACAATATTGTTTTGCTGCGTTTTGGTCACACACCCCATGTGTCCAGGCATTTTTTTCTCCGCAAATACTCGCGCAGGAGTTGCACGATTTCCAATTGATCCTGGGCGGCGATGAAAATGCGAACCGTGGGCAGCTGGTCCACCTTGAAAATTAAATCGCTTCATTACCCCTTGAAAACCTTTACCGATACTTACTCCGGTGACATCTATATATGTTGAGGGTTTAAAAGACTCAATTGATATTTCTTTCCCTAGGTTTTCAGCACTAACGCCGTCAACCCTGATCTCTGCGCACTTTGAAAAGCTTTGCTTGATAGATGCTTTCGCCAGATGTCCCTTGACGCTCTTATTAACTAGCTTTTCGCGCTTCTCGCAGAAAGCGACTTGATAAGCCTCGTAACCATCTTTCTCTTTAGTTTTGACTTGTGAAATTACATTAGGGATTAATTTGATAACTGTTACGGGAACGTGGTCTCCAGATTCACTAAAAACGCGCGTCATCCCAGCCTTAATTCCATAGAACGTAGAAAGTTCTACTTTACTTTCCTCTGCCATCTTTTCCTCCACAGCATCACCCTGTTCTCAGGGATGCATGCATGGTTTATATTCAAACTAACTCAACTTTAACTTACCTTAAGTATTAATACTTAATTTCAACATCAACGCCTGAAGATAGATCCAGCTTCATTAAGCTATCGACCGTCTGCTGCGTAGGATCTAAGATATCCACCATGCGCTTGTGTGTTCGCATCTCAAATTGCTCGCGTGATTTCTTGTCAATATGTGGAGATCTAAGAATCGTAAATTTATTAATTTCGGTTGGAAGAGGAATTGGCCCAGCAATCCTGGCCCCGGTTTCTTTAGCGGTTTGAACAATTTCATTAACCGATTTGTCAAGCAAACCATGATCATAAGCTCTAAGCTTTATTCTAAGTCGGGTGGCTCTCATCTGTATTACCTCGAATTAATAAATGAAAGTTGATATTTATTTGCGCGCCGTAACTTTGTCAAGCATTTATTTTTCACAATTAACAAAAATGTACTTATTTCTCATTTTTTCTTGTCTGGCCATCGCCAAAGCAGCGGAAGCTAAATATACTTGCTCCACAACTATTCACTGTGTGAAATACGAAGGAATTCCAACCTATGCTAAAAGACGAAATACTTTTCACTACGGCAATGCTTAAAACACTTGCTCGGGCCACCATTATTACTCAGATTTATGCTGTTTTAACGGTAATTTTAATTATTTCGATTTTTTACATTGAACTTTTTCCAGATCCTGCAATGTTACTTTATCCGGAGGCAGTTACTTTCGCAATTCTTCTGGCATACCATTTATATAGACTTTTTCGACGGCCAGTTGAGAGTGATGGCACATCTATTCCACGGAGAAAGCTCTTTTTTGAGGTTTTTTTTCCCATTATTATTGTTTCAATTTTTACGATGCCGGCGGCAATTGTGAATATTTTCGATTTCAATTATGACCGAGGCGAGGTGTTTAATATTTTCAAGCTACTTTTTCCAGTAATTCTCACTATTCATGCGGTAGATGCCGGACTTAAGCATCGGGCGTTCATTTTTAATGATAAGACAGATGGCGAACTACGTTAGTAGATTATTTTCGGAACAACTTCTCGTAACACTTCTTTTATTTTAACAATAATAATCTCTTGATTCGGAGCCCCACCCCAACTCGAATATTCTTTGGCCGACAATCGTTGTTCAAAAAATTTATTTTGTCTTTCCACCTTCACAGAGGCAACATCAACGCCCCCAGCAATAAGTTTCTTTAATTTAAAGTTGTACTTTATTTCCAGGTTTTTATCATTTAGACGCATGTCACAGGTAAGTGCCTCTACGGCACTCATTTCCTTTGATGCGCCTGGCGGAGAAAATTTAATTTCCACATGCCCTTTTTTATATTTTTTTGCAGTTGCCTTAAAGCGGAAAAAATTTTCAAAAATTGTAATAAATTGATCAATAGGCTCGATAACATCTACACACAACTCAAGACTGGCGTTGACCTTATTTGCTTCGATTGCCCCATAGGCCAAAAAATAACCTCCGGATTTATCCGTAATGTTGCAATCATCTTTTAATTGGAATTCCCAGGGCGTATGCAGCATATCGCTAGCAGCAATTATCACGTCCTGTAAAAATAAAATATCCTTTTCTATGACAAGCCCCTCTGCATTCCCCTTGCGAACATCTTTATACTCACCGCTGGCCAGAGAGAGCTTAATCCCTGAAAGTTTGAAGCTTTCATTGCTATGGTTTTTTATGATGAGCGCCCCTTGTACTTTATCTCCCTGGCGCCATCTCTCGCCAGAAACATTCAAGGTGTATTCCAACGGTCTATCAAACATTGTTCCCTTCAAAAAAGGCCTCCACTTTATTTAAAATTTATCGCACATATTCTTTGGGAAAATTATACTGATTGGGATGTGCGGACAAGTATTCATCAAATTTTCTTAAAAATTCTGTCGTGTTTTTTAACGGTAACGCTTTGTCGAATATAAAAAACTGTCCACCTTTTTCTTTGCAATTGAGCAAATAGGTATCAATAAAATCTTTTATCTGGAAATGGAATTTAACTTTCTTTAATTTATTAGATTGCGGCCGAGAAGAACGAGAACTAATAAACTGCAAGAGTTTTTTCTGATGCCCTGGATAGCGGAAAATAAGTCCAGCATCTTTATGCAGTGATTCGATAGGATAAACCAGATATTGCTCTGGAACAAGGTGGTTAACTATCAGAAAATCTCCAATTTGATTTTTAAAATTGCTGGATGATAAAGCATCCATCTCTTCTTCCGAACGATTTTTGGGGCGCAGATCTGGCAAGTGCGTTTTCCATAAAAATTTGATGATGTCGTTTCTCATTTTGACATCCAGCTTCATAAAGAAGCTATTAAAGTGAATTAGGCACTCGATAAACGGGCCAAAAATTCTAATCGTGGTAATTTCCCAATCTAAAGTCTTTATCTTTTTTATAATAAATCTTTTATCCTCTTCACTATTATTGGAAGGAAGTGCGAACAAAATCACCCCATCATGTCCTTTTACCGTTACCAAAAAAGGAGATTTTAGTGCTTCCAAGCGCTCCTCTAATTGTTTAATCGTGGCAGTCTTGCTCTTTAAATGGATACGATCTAGTTCGTAGCGATTGCGAGGATAATATAGGTGATTTACCTTGTTTATATTTTTATCAATGAAAATATTTAAGTAGCTTAGGAGAAGCTCAGCCGTTGCCATGGCATCATCTAGTGCCCTGTGCGCCTTCTTGTGCTTAATCCCTAATATTTTACTCATATAGCTTAAATTTGAGTTCATCAAATTCGGAATGAGATATTTAGTCATCATGTTGGTGCAGATACTTTTATTTGTCATAGGGGGACGCGACAATCTCGTCAATACCGAATTAAAAAAAGGTATGTCAAAAGCAGTGTTATGTGCAACCAAAATGGAGTCCTCCATAAAATCCAAAATTTCGTCAATCACTTCTTCAATCTTCGGCGCATTTTTCAAATCCTGAGGATGAATAGACGTCAACTTTTGAATAAAATCTGGAATCTTTTTATCTGGCCTAATTAAAAACTTTTTCTTTTCGGTTATTTTTAAGTTCTCAACCCGAACTAATCCAATCTCAATGATGTTATCGTCTTGGTGGCTTCCGCCAGTGGTCTCTAAATCAAAAACACAAAATTTCAACTGAGACAACATCTCCTGCGCCAAATTTTTTTTGGCCACTCTATCTAACATCTCATGTTCTTCATCTGAACGATCTTCGATATGAACTGCTTCATCCTGTACAGTATCCATTTATTAAATCCCGTGAAAATTATTTTCTTAAATGCTCCGGTGTAAATGCTTCAGGGAAAAGTTCTGTAAATTTATAAACTCGCTCATTCCCTTCCTTGTCACCGATTATTATTTCCAAATCATTGGTCGCAAATTCACTAATCATCTGGCGGCACATCCCGCAAGGCGGCCAACCATCTTTCGAGTATACATATATTTTACTTAATTTAGTAAAACCATTTGAAACGGCCTTTAAAATGGCCACTCGCTCGGCACATATGGTTGCCCCATAGCTACTATTTTCTACATTGCTGCCACTAAAATATTTTCTCTCTACCGTTAAAACAGTACTTCCTATTTTTGCCTTCGAATACGGTGAATATGCTTTCTGCGAAGCATCCATGGCCATGTCTCGCATTAATTTGATGGTTTCTTGATTATCCATTTCCTTTATTCCCAATTTCGCCAATAAATCCCTCTAATAAATCCTTAAATAAATCCATAACCTTCAAGGCCTGGGCCTTTACATCTTCATGTTTTAATTTAACATTTTCAATCCCGGCGGCCATATTAGTAATGCAAGAAATTCCCGCAACCCGTAAGCCTAGGTGGTTGGCGGCTATGGATTCAGGAACAGTACTCATTCCAACCATGTCAGCGCCAAGTATTCGCAGCATTCTGATTTCAGCAGGTGTTTCATATGTTGGCCCTAACACGCCAGCATAGACCCCTTTTTTTATCCCAATTTTTTTATTTTTTGCCACTGTCTGTAATGTCTGCAACAAATCTAAATCATAGGCATGCGTCATATCTGGAAATCGTGGCCCTAACTCTGAAATATTTGTCCCCACTAATGGATTTTTGGCCATCATATTTATATGATCTTCGATTATTACCAAATCCCCCGATACAAACTTAGTATTTATACCACCGGCAGCATTTGTTAAAACTAAAACCTCAATGCCTAACATCGCCAATACACGCACAGGGAAAACTACCTCTTCCATTGGTGCGCCTTCGTAAGCATGAAAACGCCCTTGAAGTATAGCAATCTCCACATTTCCAATTCGGCCAATAATCAAGCGTCCCTCGTGGCCTTCCACTGTAGTATCTCGGAAAAAAGGAATCTCTGAATATGGGATTATGGTTGGATTTTCAACTATATCTACGAAGGCACCAAGGCCAGATCCTAAGACGATCCCTACTTGCGGCCTTGTTTTATGTAATGCCTGGATGTGGGTGGCCGCTTTTTTTATTTGCTGGAACATTATTTTTTACTCCACTTTGTTTGCACTTCAATTATCAACTTCGCTGCTTTCTTAGAATGATTTTTGCTAAATTTAAAGGTCGTTGTTAAAATTGCTTTTTTAATTTTTTTCACAACCATTTGCTGCTCTTGATGATGATATATCTCGGCCAGAAGATCCCCTTTTTTAACTCGCTCTCCCAATTTTTTAGCAATAATAATACCCGTAGAATAATCAACTTTATCACTGGCCTGTTTGCGGCCGGCGCCAAGATCTACACAATGCAATCCCAGCTCAACACCATCAATTGCCGCTACATATCCATCTGTGCGGGCCTCCACTTTGGTAATACATTTGGCCACTGGAAATTTTTTATAATCATCAACCACTGAAGAATCACCACCCTGTGCCGCAATCATTTCTTTAAATTTAGAGAGGGCGGCCCCAGAAGTAAGTGCGGTCTGTGCCTTTTTAACTCCTTCTTTGTGGGATTTTGCCAACCCGGCCAAATAGACCATTCCTCCGGCCAATTGCAAAGAAAGATCCGTTAAATCACGCGGGCCTTTTCCTTTTAATGTTTCAATGCTCTCGATAATTTCAAGACTATTTCCAATCGCATTACCCAGAGGCTGTGACATATCGGTTATCATAGTAGTAATATTTTTTTTAAAGCGCAAAGTGGTCTCTTGAATACTGCGGGCCAGTGCCCTTGCTCGCGGCAAAGTTTTCATAAACGCCCCAGAGCCAACCTTAATATCCATCATAATACCACTGGTTCCCTCTGCTAGTTTTTTACTCATAATAGAAGCTGTGATCAAGGGAATAGATTCCACTGTCGCGGTTACATCTCTAAGGGCATATATTTTCTTATCGGCAGGTGCAATGTCTGCAGTTTGTCCGATCAACACCACTCCTACTGTAGAAAGCAGTCTAGAAAAATCCTCTAGTGGTAGTGCCGTACGAAAATTAGCAATAGATTCAATTTTATCAACAGTTCCTCCGGTATGCCCAAGTCCTCTCCCCGCGATCATGGGAACTTTCACGCCACATGCCGCCGCAATAGGGGCCAAAATAAATGAGGTTTTATCACCGATTCCGCCGGTAGAATGCTTGTCGATAACTTTTTTATCTTTGAAATCTAATACTTTTCCAGAATAAAGCATCGCATCTGTAAGGGCGGCAGTTTCTTTACTACTCATGCCCTTTAAATAAATGGCCATTAAAAGCGCCGACATCTGATAATCAGGAATTACTTCGTTAGTATAGTTTTTAATAAACCAAGTAATTTCCTGCGACGACAGTTCTTCACCATCTCGCTTCTTTTGAATTATCTTGTATGGCGAAAAATCATTTTGTTCACCATCAACTGATCTGGCCATCATCTCTTGACTCATTGGCAAAAACAAAGCATTGTTAATATGTCAGTAATATACTGTCGCTCGCTTGCACGTGGCGAGCGCACATAAGATTATTAATAATATTCCCGCAAAGGTAAAGCGCTAAACTTGGGGAACAATTAAAAAATAAAAATGATGGTGGTGGATGTGATCCAGAAAAAAGTTAAAATAAATAGTGCGGCCAAAATCATACTTTTTTTGTCATTCTTTATTTTAAATCAAACTTCTTTTGCGGCAATGGCAGGAAAATCTGATTTTAACGTACTGGATGATTCTATGCGAGATGCGCAAATAATTATCGGAACTGCCGCCGGCGGAGCAATATTGGGACTGTCGACATTATCTTTTGTGGACGTTCCTGAAGAACATCTCAAAAGTGTTGTCGTTGGTGCGGCCATTGGGATTATATTGGGGGTCGGTATAGTTGTTTACCAACAGGCAGGGAAGAGCCAAGAACTTTATTTAAAAAACGCAGGGAAGCAATCATCTGCAGCTCCTGCGACATTTACCACTCCGCTACGCATGGCATGGCACAAAAGTGAAATGGAGAGAGAAATATTATCTGATCAGACAACTCGGAATACTATCTTTGTGCATAGCTTTTCGTTTTAGAGTCAAAAGGAACCGTCAATGCCCAAAGAGCTAATCATCAATCAAACATTGAACGAATGTCGGGCGGCACTGTTGGAAAATGGCGAGATTATAGATTTTGTCATGGACCGTAGCAGCGATGACAACGCCGGCATTCCAAGCCTAGGCAATATATACAAAGGTAAGGTGTTGCGAGTGTTACCGGGCATGCAGTCAGCGTTCGTAGATATAGGTTACGAGAAGGCCGCCTTTCTTTACGTCGACGATGCCTACATCCCGACTCTGCAAGAGCAGCGAGATATGGCAAAACTTATCGCCCAAAATGGCCTAGAAGAATCGGCCAGAGAACGACTAGGAGAAGTTATCCCGGATGAACTAAGCACTCTCTCTGAAACCGTAAACATGGGTTTTTGTAAAGATCGACCAATTGAAACCTTTTTAAAAGAGGGCCAAGAAATTATAGTGCAAGTGGCAAAAGAACCGATATCTACCAAGGGCCCTCGCGTGACCAGACACATAACTTTGGCAGGACGACATATTGTATATATGCCATTCATTGAACACACAGGAGTTTCTCGCCGAATCGAAAATGAAGAAGAAAGAACACGTCTTAAAGAAATTATTGAAACCATTCGTCCAGAAGGAAAGGGAGTTATAGCCAGAACAGTGGCAGAAGCACAATCATATAAGACATTGAAGGCCGACTACAACATGCTTGTTAAAATCTGGAAAGATATCTTGAAGCGCACCGAAAAAACTAAGGCGCCCATCATGATATACAAAGATTTAAATTTCGTTCAACGAGTTCTGCGCGACATAACCGATGAAGATTTGGCCAAAATCATTGTCGACACCAAAGAAAATTTAAAAGAAGTAGATAAATTTGCTCTTAAATATATGCAAACCATAAAGGGGAAATGCGAACTCTATGATGGCGAAACCCCCATTTTTGAATATTTCGGCATCGACCTTGAAATTGAACGGGCCTTAAGCAATAAAGTTTTTTTGCGCTCAGGTGGCTCCATTAATATTGATCAAACCGAAGCACTGGTATCGATTGATGTTAACACCGGGAAGTATGTCGGAAGAAAAACATTAGAAGACACCATCCTCAATACAAACCTAGAAGCAGTTAAGGAAATTGCCTATCAATTACGGCTACGCAACTGCGGCGGTATAATCATTATCGACTTTATCGACATGCAAAAAGAAGAAAATCGTGTTGCCGTCTATAATGCACTCCTTGAGGCCCTAAAAAAAGATCGCGCCAAAACCAACGTTCTTCCAATATCCGCACTTGGCCTGGTTGAGATGACCAGAAAAAGAACTCGCGACACCCTAACAAGGCTTCTGACCGAAAATTGCCCCCACTGCGAAGGTACTGGCAAAGTAAAAACAATTCTTACCGTTTGCTATGAACTCATTAGAGAATTATTAAAAGTTTTAAAGAAAAGCAAAGGATCCAAAGTACATATCTACGCTCACCCCGAAGTCTCGGCCCGATTATGCGGAGAAGATCTAGATATTATTGAAAACCTAGAGGACGCCTTTGGGAAAAGCTTAATAATTCGTTCCGAAAATAATTACCACGTAGAACAGTATGAGATTTTTCCTCAAGAATACTAACTGTGGCCATAGACCTATTAATTCTTACTGGTTGCCATAAAACACATTTGATGTTAGTTTCGATAAAATTTTTGCGGTTTTCCCATTGCACTCATGCCTCTACATAGGCTTTTTGTTCTGGGACCGGTTGTAAAAATCATAAACTAACTACTCGCTCTCGTTGAAACAGTACGAGGGCTTAATAAAAATAATCCAGGAGGTTATTATGATTTATGAACTGGCCATATTGGCCCATGCGGATGTAATCGACGACAAGATTGCGTCTTTCACTAAAATGATTTCAGATGTCGTAAAAGAGAACAACGGTGACGTTCTCATTCAAGATGATTGGGGAGTGCGCACCTTCGCGCAGGCCACCAAACACGGTGTTACCAAAGGTCGCTACCTCTACTACATTTACAATGCTGATACTACTTGTAATGTAGAGATCAATCGCCGTCTAGGCATCGATGAAAAGGTTATCCGATCACTTTTTGTTAAACTTGGCGAAGACGCAAAGCGCGAATCCATCGTCAAAGCATACAAAACTCCCTTTTCTAAAAAGTATCATGGTTCGGCCGCCGCTCCCGAAGCAGCCGCTACTACCGGAGAAGAAGATTTCGAAGATCCAGAAGCAGACAAACGCAAATTCTCTAAGCGCCGAAGCTGTTGGTTTACTGCTAAAAAAATTACTCCTAGCTGGAAAGATCCTGCTACCTATTCCTGGTTAATTTCAGAATTTGGTAAAATTTCCCCTGCTAGAGTAAGTGGTATTAGCCGTAAATATCAGAGAAGAATAACCTCTGAAATAAAAATGGCCAGACAACTTGGCATTGCCAGTTATCTTTCAAACAGGATTGCTGAGTAAGCAGAAGCGTTTAATCATAGACGACAGATATTGGTAGAATATGAGCAAAACAGAACAAAAAACAACCTCTCCGGAAACTTCCAATGCGGAAGCCTCTCCGAAAGAGAACACGGCAACTCACCTGAGGAATCTATTGCAGATTCAAAACTCGTGGGGCCGCTGGTTTTTTATGGGACTAACAAGCGTAATACTATGTACACTAGGCCCTCTTTCTATTTTTGCTCCATTCCCTCTACTTTCCGTCTTTTTGATCTATGGCCGCCTAAAGGGCCACATCCTGGGACTTGGCATCTTGCTACTTCTTGTTGCTTTTTCTGCTCAATTAGACCGCTCTCACCTAATCATGGGTATTTTTTTGATGAACTTTCTTTTCGCTGCTTTATTAGCAGAGATAATATTACGTCAAGAACATCCCATTACCGGACTGTTAAAAGCTGGGGGGGGAATTGTTCTCATTGTGGCCGCAATTTTTACGATGATTTATCTTTCCAGTGATTTTTCGCTAGAAAAATATCTATCTACGGCAATTTCGGAAAAATTAACTCAGTTCAAAACGGAAAATGCAAAACTACTAGAAGAAAGCGGAGAAGAAGCGGCAGTATTAAAAGATCTACTGGATAAACCTGAGCGTTTAGTCGCGGACGTTATTCCTTGGCTACCATCGATGGCATTTGCAACTATTTTTATATCTTTGTGGATAAACCTATTCATGGCACTGCAAAACATTCGGGCGTGGAGATTTTTCACCCCCTATAAATATGCACTTAAAGAACTTGTCTACTTTAAGGTCAATGAATATCTGGTATGGCCGCTTATTGCTGGACTGGGCCTTGTTTTGGCAGGAGAACATTTTGTCGGGAAGTTAGGAATGGCCTTTGGCCAAAACTTACTAACCGGCTTAAGTGTTTTTTACTTTCTGCAAGGATTTGGTGTTTTATTAGATTTTTTAACCCATGTGAAGATTTTCGGATTCATGCGCTCTTTGTTTATTGTTTTTACAATTTATTTGGAGTGGAGAATTGTCGTCATCATCGGGGTTTTCGACTTATGGTTTGATTTTAGAAAATTCTTAAAAAAAAATGATAAAGAAGGAGATTCGTTATGAAAGTTATATTAACAGAAAGAGTTCCCAAACTTGGCAACGTCGGTGAAATCGTGAAAGTATCCGCCGGCCACGCCAGAAATTTTTTAATCCCCAATCGCATGGCCGTAATTGCTGATGCTGCTACCGAAAAACAGCTCGTGAATAGCAAAAAAGGCCTTTCAAAAAAAATCTCAGAGCAAAAAAATGTTGCTCTAGAGACCAAGAAAAAACTGGAAGGGATAACTATTGAAATGTTTAAAAAAGTTGGCGGCAGCGGTAAACTTTTTGGAACAGTAACCAACGTTGAGCTATCAACAGAACTAGCACAACGCGGTGTCGATGTAGAGCGTCGTTTAATTGTTATCGAAAAACCTATCAAGTCTCTTGGCCAATTCGAAGTTAAGGCAAAACTTTTTGCAGAAGTTGAGGCCACCTTTAAAGTTAAGGTAATGATGGACCCTGAGCAATTAAAGGAAGAAAAAAAGCGCCTCGAAACATTAAGTGCTAAAAAGAAAGAGAAGAAAGACAAGGGTGATAAAAAAGACAAAGACGCCAAAGGCGAAAATGCGAAGGATGCCGAAGAAACTTCGGCAGATGCTGAAGCATAATTTCTGTATTTGATTTGATTTGATTTGATTTAATTTTAATTGATTATTAAATTTATTAACATCCAAATTAAAGAGATGTGCGAAAATGTAAAAAACATTCCCGCACATCTCTTTTTTTACCAAGCATGCAATCAACGAGGAAAAGCTAATGTCAAATCATGCGCCACTGCCAAAAGATTTACCTCACGATCTTCTTGCTGAAAAATCACTTCTTAGCTGTTTGATTATTGATGGATTAAACTTCGACGAAATTTCTGACCTGTGTATGTCACGCGAGGATTTTTTCAATCCACAATATGGAATGATTTTCGATGCCATTAAAGATCTCTACATGACTCGCGCACCTATCGACTATGTAACTATTGGCTCTAAACTGGCCAGTATGGGACAACTGGAAATTATTGGCGGACAGCCATTTATTTTAGAAGTTGCAGAAGAGCAAGTTTCCTCCGCAAATATTTATCACTACGCCAAAATTGTTAAGGACAAATCAAGCATGCGCAACATTGTGCGCACAGCAACCAAAATTGCCGAATTGGGCAAATCATATCCAGGAGAAATTCAAGATTTTGTCTCGGAGGTTGAATCTAGTTTTTTTAAATTAACCAACGACGCAAAATTTGGCGGTTTGGTTAAGTTAAATACTTTTTTAAAACAAAATTTAAAAGACTTAGAAGATACTTCCAGAAAACCAGGAGAAATTTCTGGCTTTTCCTCCGGCTACACAAAGCTAGACGAACTATTACTAGGCATGCAGCCTGGACAACTAATCATCTGTGCCGGGCGTCCGGCATCAGGAAAAACCGCCTTAGGATTAAATATTGCGGTTAATGTCAGCATTAGTACCGGATTTCCTGTGGCAATTTTCTCCCTAGAAATGTTAGCGCCAGAACTAAGTTTGCGCCTACTGGCCAGCACCTCGCGCGTTGACTCCAAGCGCATGAAACGAAAAGACTTTCTAGACACCGATCTTTCTAAAATTGGCCATGCCGTCACTGAACTTTCGCGTACACCTATTTTTATTAACGATTCTTCGGTTGTAACCATATTTGATATTCAAAGCCAATGTCGTAAAATCAAGTCCGAACAGGGACTAGGCCTTGTTGTTATTGACTATCTACAACTAATGAAGGCCCACTCCAACAACCCCTCTCGCGAACAACAAATATCAGAAATATCACGTGGACTAAAAGGAATGGCCAAAGAACTGGAATGTCCAGTTCTTGCACTGTCACAGCTAAATCGAAGTGTCGAGGCCCGTCCTAATAAAAGGCCTAACGTTTCTGACTTGCGAGAATCGGGATCTATCGAACAAGATGCCGACATTGTTATGATGATTTACCGAGATGAAATGTATAATCCCGAGACCAAAGAACCAGGGATTGCGGAAGTAATTGTTGGTAAAAATCGCTCTGGAGAAACAGGAACCGTTAAACTTAAGTGGATTGGAGAATACACTCGCTTTGAAACTCTCACCTATGAGCCAGCTCCTTATAGTTCATAAGCGGCCTAATAATTGACACGATCAACCCATCTATCGCAAAGCACCTAAAGATACTTATTTAATTCAATCACTTACGGATTAAAAATTAGATTGTAGTCCCGACTTTTATCATTTTACAGGCGTTATTTGATGCCTAGCGCAAGTTTACTAAACTCATCTCGAAAAACACAGACAACTATTCAAAATTAATAATAAAAGGGCCATTTTTTTTGTATACTACAAGTGCTGTATTTTGATCAAACTCGACAGAGATGGAGCTC
>Ga0208958_1000864_pt1 | contig 33596 bp, 28 predicted proteins | sample RifOxyB1_FD_184032 | JGI IMG/M metagenome (GOLD analysis project Ga0208958, IMG submission 184032) | Soil microbial communities from Rifle, Colorado - Rifle Oxygen_injection B1 (SPAdes) | ecosystem: Environmental > Terrestrial > Deep subsurface > Rock core/Sediment | place: Rifle, Colorado...
CCTAAAAAAGTTGCAGGAGCCTGGTCAAAAATTTGGCAGACAGCCCTGGGGCTGGCTTTTGCCGCCGGAGCATTTGTTCTGGCAGCTATATTCGGACAACTTATTTTCGGTCAGTGGGATTTTATTATTAGACCCACAATCCCTACACTATAATGGCAAAACTTTTGTCTGATATTAACCTTTTTCCGAATTCGGGTCTTGAAGGAATCGGTAAGTTGGGTCGGCCCGGACCTGAGCCAATTAACCTTTTTGCCGACTTTATCTCAGGCATTGTTGCTCTGTTAACTGTTATTGCTGTTATCTGGGCTGTTTTTAGCATATTAACCGGGGCTATCAGTATAATTAGCTCGGGGGGAGACAAACAGGCTCTGGAATCCGCAAGGAAAAAAATAACAAATGGAATTATCGGGTTAGTCGTTGTCATTGCCGCATTATTCATTATTGAAATAGTGGCTTATTTCTTGGGAATCAAAGGTATATTGAATATTGCCAAACTTTTATGCAAGCCGCTAGGGACATGCCCATAATATGTTGAGAAACTTAATTGCAGTCATAATACCGGATCCGGGCGGTGGCGGAGGTTCTGGAGGTTCCATCACAAATCCTATATTGGGGAATCCCCCGGTAGGTACTTCCGGAAATGCCGGAGTAACTTTTTTGCAAAAGGTTGTTCCTGCTGCCATCATTTTGGGATTTGTTATCGGGGTTATTGTTTTTTTCTTCATGCTTATAACCGGCGCTATCCAATGGATTTCGTCCGGCGGAGATAAACAAGCGGTGGAAAGCGCAAGAGGGAAGGTTGGGAATGCTTTAATTGGGATTATTATTCTTTTTGCGGTTTTTGCAATAATTCAGATATTAAACACATTCTTTGGTCTGAAGTTACTCGAACTTACTTTGCCGACTCTTGGCGGCTAAATCAACTGACACTTGACATCAATAAACTAATAATTCAATAATATACGTACATGCAGAAATTGCTTGCGGATTCAATACAATTGCAGCCCGATAGGGGTAGTCAGTGGTATAATTTGGGCCAACTTACAATCCCGGTGATTGTCTCGGGACTTATTAAGTTGATTGTGGTTGTAGCCGCCTTAGTCTTCTTCTTCATTCTTGTCATCGGCGGAATAAGATGGATTGCCTCAGGCGGAGATAAAGCTCAGACGGAGGGTGCAAGGAATCAAATCACGGCGGCTTTGGTCGGTCTTGTAATTGTATTTGCCGCTTGGGCAATTGTAGCTTTGATCAAGGTCTTCTTCAATGTAGACATCTTCTCTTTGGCGATTCCCACAGTTTAGTTTCAAACTTCTGCTTGCCGATTTTTTTTGTGTGGATTAGAATTGTTATGTGGAACCGGCAAAAATATCCGATCTTGGAACTCTTTTTGAAAGGATTGTAAGTCTTGCCTTGGGTTTTGCAGGAATTGTTCTTTTTGTTCTTCTAATCGTGGGTGGTTTTAAATTTATAACCTCGGGGGGGGACCCCAAGGCTGTTGAGAGTGCCAGAAAGACACTGACATCCGCAATTGCGGGGTTGATTATAATACTCATTTCCTATTTAATCATGATTCTTATCTCCAATATCACCGGAGTGGACGTAACCGAATTTAAGATTTCCCTTCCCTAGTGTCTTCGTGCAATATAATATATTGGGATATAATGAAATCGAATGAAACTGCCAATTCCCAAAATATTCAAATTTCTCTTAATCGGAATTTTATTGGTTGGTGCTTCATCACAAATCGGGAGTCTGAAATTGGAAATTGGTACTGCCAATGCACAAATTCCCTCCAATATAAACAGTTGCAGTGATACCGGAGACCCCGAATTCCACTCCCTTCGGCCTTATCAGGCCAGCCCATGCCAAAAAACAATGGATGCAACCGCAAAATTTTGCGGAAACGAATTAATTTTTCATGAAGAAATTACGGAGAGTTATCCCGGGGAAGGAAATTGTACAGAAAACGGCGGAAAAGTTACTTGTACGTACGAAAGATCGGAAGATAGACATCTAATAATTGACTTATCGAACGCCAACCTTCCTATTATGGGAAATACGGAAAACGTTCCGAATTCCCAGACTAAGACGGGCATGCCCCCACCCCTAGACGACGTCGACAAAGTTAACGGGTATGTCAGCTGGTACCTTAACGGCATCTTAAACCGCGCAGAAGATGGAACTTTAAAAACCACCGATTACAATGTAGTTAATCTTTCGGGGCCTTTAAACAAACTCCTGCCAGGAGCAATTTTAGATGCACAAAGAATTGAGACTATTGGTAATGTTGATTCCGATAACCACAACCAAATTGCCGTCTGCGGTGACAGCAATCTGGGAATTATTGGTGATATTACCGGTTTAGGTTCTTTTACACCTAGGGAATGTTATGAAGGAAATGACACCAGGGCCAAAGGGAGGGTTTTTAGGTTGAAGCCGCAAGGTGGTATCGGAGGGGTCGCCGGAGATGATGGCTGGAGCGGCAATCTTGGTTGGTGGGACACATGGATGGGCATAATGGTTGAAAAAATGGTTCCATATTTCCCGGGTGTAGCAAGAGATATCATTGAAACATATATCGGTAAGCCTTGGAATAATAGAACACCACCACTTCCCTGGAGCGACGAAGAAGGCAAACCTTTTGCAACCGAAGATTCATACACAAAAGCCTACTATGAGTGGAGGGGCAATACTTGTGTACTATTACCTGTCATAAACAAAGTTGTTTGCTTCGACAATATTCTGGTCCCTAATAAGTATGCCGATCTTTATTCCTATGTTCCTCTTTCTTCAACCGAGGATCTAAAAGGGCAAATTGCAGTCGATAATGTTTCTTCCGCCACAAACCCGTCTCCTGGCGGTGTTACCGTCAGCGGTGTAACTTTTTCCGATCAAATACCATCCACGCTATTCTTTGCCCATATGCAGGAATCGACCGAGTTGGCAAGTATCCTCCAGGACACTTTCGTAAGCAGTAGTGAACAAGGGAATAAAAAGGGAGATCCTACCAATGTCGGGCAACCTGCATCCTGTATCACCGTCGATGTCAGATCCAATAAAGGAGATGATTTGTTTGCATCTGCCAGTAAACTTGAGGGGAATTTGCACTACAATGCAACTTTTTCTTGTACGTTTGATCCTGTCCCCACATGTTCAGGATCGTGTTTCCCCAATCAAAATCTGTGTAACGCCGAGGGCGGAAAGGCCGGCACGGGAACTTGTCCCAGCGGAAAGTACTGTTGCAGCTTACCCGGCCCAAAACCCCCTCTTCAAACCTGTACAAAAGATGTTTATATCGCACTTTCAACCACTTCGAGCACTCCAAAAGTTGAGGATATTTGGTCGCAACTGGTTGCCGGACCGCAATCGATTTTTAAAAGAGTTTTCCCCAAAACCAATACCGCTGGAAGCGTGGGACAAATAAAAGATATTCCGGGATCAACCAATATTACCTATACGGGACTGGGTATCACTCAACAAAGCACCGATCTTAAGTTCCCCCACATCGGTGGAATTTCGGAGTATTTTCTAAAAGGAATCCAGACTGCGCTAAGACCAAAGGGCTTTGGCGAACCACTCTCCTTCGGTGAGAGCGAGGCATCCTGTAGCGGCGACGGATCGCTCCCGGCACTTCCGCCTGCAAGCGGTGATTGCAAATTAGGCAGTCTCGGAATGGTTGGCTCGGCAAATTTGTCAAGTCTGCCAACCCTGGTAAGCATTGTTGAGGCGGCATCCCAAAACTATGATGTTCCCCCTGGACTTATTTTGGGGGTAATGTTTGGAGAGGGCGCATTCAATGGTGGCAGCAGTGCAAAATATGACTGGACGGAGGAAAACGTTAAAAAGTGGAGTACGGGTTGCGAATCAATGCCAAATTGTTCGCCCGATACATTCCCTTCAACTGGTGTGGTTCCGTTTTTCGAAGCCTACTGGAACAAAATAAAGGATGCCGTCAAGGTTGTTGACCCCGATAGGGTGCCAAGTCCTTGTAACCTGATGGATGCCGTATTTGCTCTTGCAAAGGATCTAAATCAAAGCCAAAACGGCTCGGGCGCCTTTTCCGGAAAAACCTGTTACGGGATTCCCCTTAACGCCGGGTTTGGCGGGTCTAGTAATTGTTCATGGGACGGAAGTGATTACGAAACTGCAATCAGAGTTTGGGAATTCGGAACCGCATATAATTCCACCTACACATGCGCCACCCTGACGGGCAGTTGCGCAACGGGCGGCGGTGCAAGCGCAGCCTGCCCGGGTGGGGATGTGTGTGAGAAGGTCAGTACGGGTGGAAGCAGCCACAACTCTTGCGTTTGGGGCGTGGCTCACAGTCACTAGTGAAAAAATATAACGGTGTGCTAAACTGATTTGTAATGAAAAAACTGCTCGTTTCGTTTCTACTCGGATTAACCGTATTTTTCTCTTTTGCTCCATATTTACCTACCGCCAAGGCTGATGCCACTTGGTACAACCAGTCTTTCCAAGAGTGGTATGGAAAAGTTTATGATCCAAGTAACCCGGGTGAGATTTTTGGAGAGCGTTATACCGCAGCTCAGGTCCAGTGGATTGTCTACGGCCTTTTTAGTTTTTTAATTAATTCCGTAACTGGTCCCGAAAATTCAGGTTTAATACAGTGTTTCGTCAGTAATGTTGCAGACGCCGAAGTGTGTATGGATCAATTAAAAGACTTGCTTGACGCCAAAAAGGGCCAAGGTCAAGCCCCGGCCCTGGTGATCGCAAAGGCCACCCCACAACAGAACTTCTGGAGTTTGGTATTCGCATCTAACCGTCCAATATCAGGAATAGCTTATGTCAAAGAGAAAATTGACAAACTCAATGTTGTTACTGTTGTACAAGCACAATCTGTCGGCGTTGGATTCAACGCTCTTAAGCCTATTCAGGGAATGTGGACAGGCTTCAGAAACGTTTCGTTTGGACTATTTGTCATCGTTGCCATTGTTTTTGCTTTCATGATTATGTTTAGGGTAAAGCTTTCTCCCCAAACGGTGGTATCTGTGCAATCAGCACTACCAAAAATAACAATTTCCATTATTCTTGTAACCTTCTCCTACGCCATAGCTGGATTCTTAATTGATCTCATGTATATCGCTATCGGATTGGTAAGTTTGATAGGAACCCAGATTATTAACGCTTCGGGTGCCGGCAACAGCAGCGCGGCTGTCTGGTTCAATCTTTTGACCCTCGGTCAACCGGCCGGTTTTGACATACAAATGGGCGCCTTCGGTCTGTTGGTGCTTTACTTAATGCTTTTTTGTCTAGCTTCAATTTTTCTTTTGATGTTGAATGTTGGTGCCATAGGCTCCGCGATTGTTGCTATGTTAGCCGCAATTTTGGTCGGTGTTGCCATTGCTTCTGGGGTTTGGGCGATACTTTTGATTGTGGCAATAATAGCTGCGATTATAATGTACATTATTGTCCTTTGGATGTTAATTAGGATTCTCTGGGGGCTCCTTAGGGCGTTTACAAATGTCTTACTTCTAACAATTCTTGCTCCGATCCAACTGACTTTGGGCACCGTTGTCCCGAGCTTGGGCTTCGGATCCTGGGTTAGAAGTTATGTTTCAAATCTTGCGGTATTCGTTGTCACGGGAGCTCTGATACTATTCTCGTATATTTTTGTGGCAATGGGCATACGAATAGGATTAGAGTCTAACGTTATCGAATGGCTTTTTGGATCAGGCGCGACAGGATCGTTGTTGGGTCTTGTGGGTCAGGCGGTAGGCGAAAATATAAATGCCTGGCCGCCACTTTTGGGTGCCAGCGGAAATGCCGGTGTCGGCCTTTTGATGGTTATTGTCAGTTTTGTTATTTTTACATTGATTCCAAAAGCCAACGACATTATCCAATCTCTTCTCTCCGGCAAGCCGTTTGCCTATGGAAGCGGAATTGGCGAAGCGATTGGACCAATCAACTGGGTCTGGGGTCAAACAGGTAGGCCGATCGTAGAGCAGGGCAGAAAATTCATTTTGGAAAAAGGTTTTGAAACAAGAAAGGGACAAATGCAAGATTTTCTGAATAGACATCTTCCGGGCAGAAAAAACGTTTGACCTTAAACCTTTCTTCCAGTAACCCTACCTACATTCGCTTCAAATATTGCATTATCAAGAACAGATGTTGTCTCTTTCGTTGTAGTCTTGACAGTTCTTAAATCATAGTTGTTGTCTATATAATGGTTGACTAGCTCGCTTTCATTTTTAGGATTATCTTTAAGCGCCTCATTAACAAAAAGTTCAACCAACTTCGCCGCAGGCACTTCAAAATTGGCCGGTCCTATCGCGTTTGGATTAAAAAGTTTTATTTGCGAACCCAGTATACCCATAGCAAAAGAGGCGCTGTGAATTCTGGCTGACATAAGGTTCCTAAAGAAATTTTTTTGTACCGTCTCGAACTTTCCAACATTCTCATAAAGCTGTGCCGAACCTTTTGTTAAAATTATCGGATTAAGACAAATTTGTATGTATTTTAATTTTTTCTTCAAAGTATTAAGATCGAAGTCTTCGAATCTTAATTCAGTCTTCCTTGCGTCTAAATACAGGCCACCATCCCGCTCGGACCTTCCTATCAGCCATTGCATTATCGTAAAAGTTCCGTGGAAATCTCGATCAAGAGATTTGAAATTAAGGCTTCCCAATCTATGGTATGGTTCCTCTGTGGTTACCTGTTTTGTCTTTTGTCCTGTCAAGAGGTCTGTTTTTGCTTTTCCTCCGGGAGTTCCCAGCCAAGCATCCCAAACCGAACGCTTTGCTTTTGTCCCGCCCGGGAGCTCAACCTCAACCTGCGCCCAATCAAAAAGATTCATTGCCATATCCGGGACTCTTCCTATCATGTCCTTCAACCCCGACGACCTTCCTTTTAGACCTTCCTTCAAATCAAACATGTATGCCAAAAATTTACCAGTATCGTCTGATGATATATATCTTCCCTCTCCCAACCTTATAGATATTTTCTCTTTTAGTGGTATTGCTTCCATTTTTCCCGTTTGGGGATTCAATCTTTGCCCCCCAGGGGGTATTGCGACATATCCCTCTGAAGCATAAGCCCCTATAACTCTCATCATCGTTGCCGCAACCCATGAAGCTTCCGTACTTCCAACCAAACCCCCAACAATTTCCTCTATAAACTTCCTTTCCTTGTCTGCACCAAAGTTATCCGAGGGGTCTCTGCCTTCAAACGAGGCAATATTTGACCACTGTGTGACAGCCCCCCTTGACTCTGTGGTGTACGTAGTCAGGGTTCTGTCTTTGTCGTCTATCCATTTATCAACCTCTCCTATGTTTTCCTTTACCCAAGTCTCATAATCCTGGTTTTTTTCTTTTGCCATTTTTGCTATCAAAAACTTCGATCCGGGTCTCGCCAGAAAATCCTTCATTTTATCTTTTGTCCCCGAATTTAGCATTGCTAAGTTTAGGAACATTGCCTCCTCAACCTGATCACCCAACAGATGATTTTCGGGATTACTTTCAAGCTCCGCTAAACCGGGCATATTAAAAAGAGCTTCGAGATGATCTGCTTTAAACTTTGGCATTCTTCCACCGTGCATTACTTCCGTCAAACCCTCCAAATTGTCACGAAAATCCAAATTTAGCCTAACACCAATGTGTTCACCCATAATATCCCGAACCTCAAGCTCCAGCACTGCCTTCTCGTAAGCTTTGGCTAATTCCGCCCTTTTCTCAGGTGTGCCAAAATTATACTTAAGATCGACCCCGATCTCCCTGCTCACTCCCGTCTTATCATCGGTGATTATAATTGGATTTTCCTCAACAGAGAGTGATAAGGAGGCATATTTCCTCTTCCTTGGTTGACCTTCACCAGTCTCCTTGTTATATGTTCCGGCCCTTACCAATCCTTGATTTATAAGATCATCAATTGGAATTCCAAGAGTGCTGGCGCGCTCATACATTATCGACAATTCCCTGGGTGGGGTGTATCTCTCACTCAGACCTTGGGGAATATTCCCGTCTTCCAACATTTTTTCGAGGCTTCTTAACCCTGTAAAAAGTTCATGGGGACTTTCTGCAGAAGCTATTAATTCAGAGCTTAAAGACTCAGTTCTGTAATACATTCTGTTAGCAAGAGCGTCTTCTACCTGATGCTCACCTGGCTCTTGGTTTTGACTTATGGGTTTGTTACTTAGTGTTTCCATACCGAAATTGTAGCATAAAGCGAAAGATAAAAGAAAATTCACCCCATAATTTGACTTTGTGCCTAGGTGGGTGTACACTCGCGGGCAAGATGGAAAAAGAAGGAAAAACCACATTAGACCAGCTTGTTTCTCAAAAAAGAGAGGAGGCTGTTAATGCTCAAAAAGTTTCCGAACAAACATCCCTAGACGAGAAAAAGAGAAAAGCCCAGATATCTGCAGATTACAACAGACTCATTCTGCCACTCAAAAAAGAACTTGTTTCAAAAGTGCCCGTTGAGTTTACTAATCTTTTCGACGAGTTTAACCAAAAATACGCCAGTGGCTTCTCCAAAGCGGTTGAGATTGGTTGGGAATCACACTACGACCACAGATCTGGGACGTCTTATGATATAGAGGAAGAGGTTTTACAAAAATTTAATGAAAACAGACTTGGACATCCACACATCAGTATTATCTATTCCCACGATTACAAGCACCTTCCGCTTTCCGGCCAATTATCCGGCGATGCTCAAACAGATACTTATCGTTTTGGCTGGGATACTCACAATGGTCAAGAATTCAATTGGTTTCTAGGAAGCGATGGGCCTAGTGGGACTTATCATATTAATAACACCGAGGACCTATTTAAACTTGCCGACGCACTTGCAAAAGCAGCGGTAGCCCGTGGGTTGTTAGAAATTCACTCACACTGGGAGCCTCCTGATCAATAAAAGGTTTTTCAAAAATTCGACCTCTGTGAAAAGGCTTACCGCTTGAAACAATATCTTCACGTCGTACTCTAAAGTTAGGGTAAAGAAGCAAGGTTGGCAGTTTGATGCTCTTTAACCCTGCCAAGAGCATGGAACAACATCCGATACCTCAAAACGTTTCTTCGTACCAATTTAAACTTGTTGGTGACATGACCCTTAAACAGTTTTTTGAACTGGCGGGGGGTCTTTTGGTTGCCCTTATTTTCTACTCCTCTCCTCTTATCGGCATTGTTAAGTGGCCGTTTGTGGTCATTTCTGCTCTTCTGGGCGCAGGTATGGCTTTTGTGCCGCTGGAGGAACGTCCTTTGGAAAGGTGGATTTTTGCTTTTTTTAGGGCAATATATAGTCCCACCGAGTTTTTCTGGAAAAAAACCACCTCCACCACCAAAGTTTTTCAAGACGAGGTGGTTGGAGCACCCCCCGCGTCTACCTCATCGGAACAGGAAGCTGCTCTTAAGGCTTATCTTACAACCACCAGACAAAGTAGCCCCCTGGCTAAGCTTGAGACGGCAGAGCAGGGCTTTATGACAGCCCTCAGCGGAATTTTTGCGGGTTTGAAAGGCCAAGTACCAGCTCCCGCCCCCGTTACCCCTGCCCCTATCGAGAAGAAAAAAGAAATGGATATTCCCTTTGCCGCTCCCGTTAAAATCGTACAGCAGGGGATGCCACATCTGGTAGTTGAGGAGAAAGCAAAAGAGGCTCCGATCGTTAAGGCAACCACCCAAAATGTTGCCCCGATTATCGCGGGTGAAGAAATTGTTTCAACAAAACAGGCTATTTTTTCCGTTGATGCCGCTCCCCCCAACCCCCCGACAACTCCAAATGTCGTGGTAGGACAGGTGGTTGATGAAGGAAGAAGAATAATAGAAGGGGCCATCATGGAAATAAGGGACGAGGCGGGTCGTCCCGTCCGCGCACTTAGAAGCAACAAGGTCGGGCACTTTATTATCGTTACACCACTGGATAGCGGCAGATACGAAATCGCGGCCGAAAAAGACGGCTACCAATTCTCCCCTGTCAGTTTTGAGGCGGCCGGAACGTTAATTCCGCCGATTTTGGTAGAAGGCCGGAAACTGGAACCAGGATTTCCCAATGTCGAGTCCGGCACTGTCCCCCAACCGACGAACCAATTTTATACACAGCCGATAGCTCAAACCTAACTTTATGCTACTGCCAAAAATTCCATTTTTAAGTACCCCCGACAAACCCCTGACATCTACCACTCAGGAACATCTCCCGATCGCCGATATTACAAATGATGTTGTCATTTACAAGGATGGAGGGGCAGCTCTGGTGATGGAATCCACATCCTTAAACTTCGGTCTCTTGTCCGAAAAGGAACAGGCTGCGGTCATCGCAGCTTATGCAGCAATGATTAACTCCCTAACCTTCTCCATCCAAATTGTTGTACTTACACAAAGGAAAGATGTGTCTTCCTATCTAAGTTTCTTGGATGAAGAGGCAAAAAAGCTTACTCAGCCAATTCTTTCCAAATTGATGCAGGGGTATAAAAGTTTTATTATGGAATCCGTTAAGAAAAAGAATGTTCTCGGAAAAAGGTTTTTTGTTGTACTCTACCTATCCCCCCTTGAACTTGGCGTCGGAAAATCCGTCGCCGCACTTGCAAAACGGGCGGGGCCCCTTCCTTTTACAAAATCGTACGTAATTAAAAAGGCGAAAATCACTCTTTACCCAAGGCGCGACCACCTAATCCGGCAGGCGGGCCGGCTCGGAATTAAGTTTAAACAGCTCGGTACTGCCGACCTTATTGCCCTTTATCATTCCGTTTATAATCCCGAGCACCCGGCAGTCAAAAAAGAACCGGAGGTAACACTTGAACATGAACAATCTAAACAATAAAACCGGGGGTGAGGCGATAGTTGTAAATCATGCGAAAAAATCCATGATTCCCGATTCCGTCCCCCAAGTTCAAGCTCCTGAAGTAAAACCCAGGGTCACCGATCCCAATCTGGCCATTTCCCAGGGCATGAATTTGCTGGACGCCATTGCCCCCCAAACAATTGAGGAGGATTTTGACTACATTAAAATCAACGATATTTATTTCCGTACGGTTTTTGTTGGCGGGTACCCCAGATTTGTGGCTCCGGGTTGGCTTGAGCCGGTTGTCAATATCGACACATCACTCGATATTTCCTTTTATGTCTATCCGGTCGACGGAAAAACGGTTCTTGACGACCTGAGACGCAAAATCGCGGAGATGGAAGCCGAAATGTCCACCGATATCGAACGCGGCAAAATCGTTGATCCTACAACCCAGGCTAAACTTGAGGATGCGCAGACACTTCAGGAACAGCTGGTTAAAGGAATCGAAAGATTTTACGAATTCAGTTTTTATATAACAATCCCGGCAAATTCCGTCGAAGAACTTAACCACATAACTAAGCAGGTGGAAGCACAGCTTGGATCTCTTTTAATTGTGAGTAAACACGCGCTTCTGGATCAAGAGTCGGGTTTCCTTTCAACCGCTCCATTCGGAATGGATAGGCTTAATATCACAAGAAACATGGATACAACCTCCGTCGCCACAACATTTCCTTTAACCTCAACCGAGCTTTCGAGCGACCGCGGAGTTCTTTATGGCATCAACTCCCAAAATGAATCTTTTATAATTTTCGACCGCTTCAGTCTTGAAAATGCGAATATGACAATATTTGCCACCTCCGGAGCCGGAAAGTCATATTTTGTAAAACTTGAAGCTCTAAGATCGCTCATGACGGGAACAGAGGTAATCGTCATTGATCCGGAAAGTGAATATAAACCCTTAACAACTGCCGTGGGAGGAGAGTATATTTCCTTCTCTTTCAACGCTCCGGCCAAAATCAATCCTTTTGATCTGGCGCAAATCAGAGAAGAAGGCGAAAATCAGCTGGGGCAAAAGATTCTTTCTTTACACTCGCTTTTAAAAGTAATTATGGGGGAAATCACCCCAACCCAAGAGGCTCTCCTCGACCGGGCTTTCGTCATGACATACAGAAACAAGGGAATAACAATGGATCCGGATACGCAAGGCCGTGAGCCCCCTCTTATGGAGGATTTGTATAAAACCCTTATCGGAATGGAATCACCCGAAGCTCTCGATCTTGCGGCAAGAATTGAAAAATTCGTAAGAGGGTCTTTTGTTGGAATTTTTGACAAGCAGACAAATATCAATATCAATAACCCCTTTACGGTTTTTTCGGTTAAGGATTTGCAGGATGCACTTAGGCCAATCGCCATGTTTATCATTCTCGATTTTATTTGGACAAGGATCAAAAAAGACCTCAAGAAACGCATCTTAATCGCCGAGGAGGCCTGGCAGATGATGAAGTACCCCGATACGGCACAATTTTTGTGGAGTGTCGTTAAAAGGGCAAGAAAATACTATCTTGGCCTCACAACAATTACACAGGATGTCGAAGATTTCCTCAGCCAAGATATCGGTAAAGCAATCGTAACTAACAGCGCCATACAGGTCCTTCTTAAGCAAAGTCCTGCGGCAATAGATAAAATCGGAGAGGTTTTTTACCTTTCTCAGGGAGAAAAACAACTGCTCCTTGCGGCGAATGTGGGAGAGGGAATTTTCTTTGCAGGCCCGCATCATGCACCCATCAGGGTCGTTGCCTCAGAGGAAGAGAATAGAATAATTACCACAAAACCCCAGGAGGTTATTAAAATAAACACAAATCCGTACGAAAGTAAATAAAAATGGCAAACATAAGCCTCTCAAAAGAAAATATAAGATATATCAGAGACGCATTTTCACACTTCTTCCCCGAAGATGCTGTCTATTCAGCCGACAAACCCTATGTCTCGGGTGAATTCAATTGGGACAACCGCAAAGAATTTATCGGTTTTGTTTATAGGCTCACAGGGGTTCAAATTAAATCGGAGAGGGATTTTGAGAACATTAAAAAGGCTCAGTTGGCTGTTGAAAAATTAGTAGAAGCAGAAAAAAATCCGGAGGCAAACAGGCCAACAAAAGAACAGCTTGAAACACTTGAGAAAGAGGCTAAAAAAACGGTTGAGGCCCAACAAAAAGCAGCGCAGGAAGCTAAAAGAAACGTCGAGGAGGCTGTAAAAAGAAAAGAAGAGTTGGCAAAGGAAGCCCCACGGAAAGAAGTGTTTGAGGATGCAGTCAAACAACAACAGGAGATCATTGCAGAAGAAGTTCAAAAAACAGATGAGATAAGGGCGACCCTTGCAAACCAAAAGATCTATTTTAAAGTTGAAAAAATTCCTGTTAAGGAAACCCGGGAAATCAAGAATTTAAAACAACAAGCTAAAGCTAACCCCAAGAAATTTATAGAAGATACAATAAGACAGTTTAAGAGTAACCCCAACATCAAAGGCCTAACAACAGAGGAACTTCAACTTGCAAGTGAACAGGCTGCTGTAACTACCTACGACGTATTAACAGACAATTCTCCGGTTGTTCAAGTTGCAATAGCCAAAAAAATTATCGCAAGTCCGGAAATTTTAAACAAATATATTCCGAATATCGAAAAGCAAACTCAATTCAAAAATGTAATTGGGTTATTTATTGAACAAAAAACTGCGCAGTTTGAATTAGCTAAACAATTTCTCAACATCCCTAAGATTGACGGTATTACAAGCCCAGAAAGCGTAACCGTCCAGATCTCTGAAACACCAAGGGATGGGTTTGGAGAATTTGATTTAAACCAGCAAATATTTTCACCGCACCTCGAAAACCTAAACCAACAAAATTTACTGCTTGAGAACCTAAAAAGTTTTGGTGAAGGAGAAATAAAGTCACAATTTTTATCAAGCATTGGAACAAGACTCGAAAGTTACATTGCAAAACTGCCAACAGACAGCTTATTGGCTAAAACCTACAGCTCAGAAATCGTACAGTCCTGTTTATCTTCACTTGGAATTGTCGAGACTGCACCTTGGGTTGCTGCTGAAGGTTCTCTGTTTGGAAAGATGGCTATCGGCTCTGGTTTTGGACCAGTTTTAGGCTGGTTAGGAGAAAAAACAGGAATAGATTTTGGGGTAAAGAAAGCTGCAGAAAAAATTGGGACAGAAGTTGTCGAAAAAATGGTTGTTCCAACCGGAACAAAAGTCGCAGTCGGAGCTACAACCGGAACCGGACTGGCCGCGGCAATAACGGCAGCCTTTGCCTGGACCGGCCCCCTTGCTCCTGTAATTGGAACCGTGGGGGCATTTTTAATAGAAATTGTCGGCGCAAAGATCATTAATAAGGTTGTCGACACAGCCAAGAGACTTCTACCTAAAATCAAAAAAAACCTCATTGCAATATCAGGAGGGATGTTGGCGGCCGGCTTGTTAGTTTTCCCCAATACCATTTTTGGCACGGTCCTTTCCGTCGGCGGAGGACTTGGCCTTGTCGGTGGAATTATGAACGGGGGGCTTTCCACATTAGGGACATCTTTATCAAGTATCGGGGGTGGAATTGCGGGTTTCTTTGGAGCTTTGGGTGGAGCTTTCTTGGCATCAGTAGGCATGCCAATTATGATAACTCTACTGGTTTTTCCTGTAATAGTCGCTTTTATTCTCTTTATTGTCAGTTCCGGAGCTTACATTGTTCCTCCTACCCTACTGCAGCTCTCTGCTCCTGTTTCCAATCCTTTTGTCAGTATTGAGAAAACAGTAAACCCCACCTGCATGGACAGGTCCGGATGTTCTGGTTTCGGAACTGCTAACTATCATATAAAAATAACAGCAAAGAAGGGTGTTTTAACCAACGTCCAAATTACAAACAAATATAGCCTCATATGTAAAACATCCGGTCAACCCATCCCGTCACCCGATATCCCCTACTTAAAAAATCCACCGACACAAATTTCACCCTCAAAACCCGTTGAATTTGACTATTCTTTTAATGTGTCGTCTGTTTACAACGACTGCCTTATTATCGACACCATAACGATAACCGGTGATGCCGAGGGTAGGGGTGATGCAAACACTTCCGCCAGTGCCAGCATTTCTGTTGGTGATCCACCGGAAGATTGTCCCCAAGGGTGGCCTGTAGAAGGAACTTGGGGTATTACCCAAGGGCCGCGTGGAAACTTTTCGCATACTTTTTGTGAAGCTATCGATTTAGCAACCATTACAGGAACGGGGGTTACCGCAAGACATAGTGGTATCGCCACGGTTGTTTATACAAGCGGTGCATACAGACCTGTGTATGTCGATATTGCGTCCAATTGTAACGGGCAAGTTTTCACTAGCCGTTATGCCCATCTTTCTGCGGTTTCAATCGCGAACGGACAAACAGTAACAATGGGGCAATCGATTGGTGCAACTGGTTCTGATGGAACCGGACCTCATTTACACTATGAATTCTTCGGACTTAAAATGGAAATTCCATATATTCCCAAGTCTGTCCCTTACGGCTGCGGGAGTGTTAGTACATGCGGTACAATACCTTAATAGAATGAAAAAAAATAGAATTATTCTTTTGACGTTACTTGTTCTTGTTTCTGGTTTGTCAATCCTTTATTTAGTTTTATCCCAAAAAAAACCCGTTTCAGAAAACCCTGCTGCTTTCCCTGCACCGGCAATACCAGATTACGTTAAAGGACAAATAATTTTTGAGTTTAATATAGATTCAACTAACCCAATCCTTCCTCAGAAAGTTTCTTACCTGAGACAATCTCTTAACACTCCAATACCCGACGAGGAGATAAAAAAAATTGCCACTAATTTGGGTTTCACCAAAGAAGCCAGTTCCATAAATGATATAAAAATGGGTCCCGTTTATTTTTATAACAACCCGAACAATTTCCTAACTATTTACCCTCAAATTCGAAAAATAAAATTCGGCCCAGCAACATCGTCTGACAGTAGAATATTGTCAGCCATAAACAAAAATTTAACCGATAACGCAATGGTCGCAATTGCGGAAGATTTTCTAATTAACAAGGTGGGTTTACCAAAAGGCGGTATCAAATTTAATAATTTTATTTACTTGGAAAGGGATCCCACCCTCGAACTGTTTAAAGAAACAGATAAAAACTCTGCACAAATATTCCAATTAAATTTTACCCCTTCTGATGCTATCTATCCAATTTTGACTTTAAACCCTCAACAAACCACAATTTATGCCCAAGTGCTTAAAGATGGTACTGTCTTAAATTCTGAGGTTGTTTTTCCGGGCAAACTTTCTCCAAGCATTAACGAATATCCAATAAAATCACTTGAACAAATTAAAAACGAAGCCGATAAAGCCGTCCTGGTGAGTTTGAATGATTCAAACATCAATCTTCCTGATTTAAAAGAGGGTTCGGTTAGAAATATTACTGTAGAAAAAGTTAGTCTTGTATATTTATTAGACAAACCACTCGCCGAAGAATTGCTGCCAGTTTTCTTACTAGAAGGGAAAGCAAGTGTTCAGGGTTATAACAATTTACTTAATGTTTCTTTGTACCTCCCTGCTTATCCTTAAACCTTAACCGGCATTATTAGATGCAGATAAGAAGAATCTGACGTATCAGTAAAAACCCCGGGGGCTGAGACGTTGGTAAACTCTATTTTTACTTCTTCCCCTATGGCAGAACGTAGAAACTCCTCAATAAAACGGTAATTGAAAGCTATTTCAAAACTTTTTTCAGTGGATTCAACTCTTGCATCCACTTTGGTTTCCTGACTTCCGGCTGCACTGCTTTCTGCAGAAACGTTAATACTGTCCTTCAAAACTTTAATTTTAACTATGTTTGCGGATTCTCTGGCAAAAATAGACGCCAACTTAACCGCCCTCATAAACTCTTCTTTATCTAAAAACACTTTTATTGACGAGCTTTTTGGAATTATTTTCTCAAAATCGGGGTATTCACCCTCCAAAAGCCGTGATGTAAGCACCGTGTCCCCTATCCCGAAAATTACCTGTTTTTCCTTTTCCTGTACCCCAAAATAGATTTCTGCTTCTTCCGAGGGTGTTCTTGAAATTTCACCAAGTACACCCTTTGGTATAACCACGCTGTTTCCTACTTTCTTTCCTACCTTAAAAGAAAGGATTTTCCTGGACAATCTGAATCCGTCCGTTGCAACAAGTGATATCGAATTTTTTCCAAACAAAAACAAGACTCCTGTTAAAATGGGTCTTGTTTCATCGGTAGATGTTGCAAAAAGGACTTGCCCCAAGGCTTTTGTTAGTTCATTTTGCTGAAAACCTATTGATTTTTCTTTATCAACGCTATTTGGAATTTTTGGAAAATCGGATGAATTCATTCCCAAAACAGTCGATGAGAATCCCGACACGGAAACTTTTAATTGCTCTTTCTCGGAAGCCATGTCTACAGTTTCTTTCGGCAAGTTGGCAACGAGTTCGGAAATGATTTTGGCCGGGACGCTTATTTCCCCCTCCTCTTCAATCTTGGCTCCCACCTGAACCGATGCGGAGATTTCCAAATTTGTTGAAGAAACATAAATTTTACTTTTCTTGGTAGAAAAAAGAATATTTCCCAAAACAGGAAGCTGTGCCCTGGAACTTGCGAATCTGGAAGTGGTGCTAACGGCCCTTTCCAGATTTTCCTGAAGAATTTGTAATTTCATAAAATTTAGTACACAACCATTTGATTTAATCGTGTAGTTTTGTTTTCTGTTTTTATCATATATTAACTAGTAGTTCTAGTAGTAGGCGGTGTTGATAAGTTGAAAACTGTTCGTGTTTAAATACCATTTTCGGGACAATTTCGTGTTAATAACAAGCCTGGCATGGTGTTGATAAATTTGTGGATAAATACAGGCACGATGTTTATAAGTACATAAGAGTAAATAGTTATCTTCAAATGCTTTGCTTGATCTTTAAGATATCCTCACGGATTTGCACATCAATTGTGGCCAGTTGTGTGATTTTTTCCACGGCGTGCATAACTGTCGTGTGATCCCTTCCGCCGACCACCCTCCCCACTTCTTCCAGTGGAACCCCAAGATGAGTTCTTAGCAAATACATAAGAATCTGTCTGGGACGGGCAATGGGCCTGGCGCGGCTGTCGCCCAAAAGAAGTCTTTTCCCCACCTGGTAGTATTTGGAAACAACCTCTGTTACTTCATCAGGAGTGCTTCTTTTTAAATTGCTCCCTGTTTCGAGATTTTTTGCAAAAGACGCTTCAACAAGCTCGTTTGTTACCGGAATTTTTTTAACATGGATTTCTGTCAAAAGCTTCGTTAAAAGCCCCTCGATTTTTCTTGCCGATTCCGAATTAGCGGCGATTATTTGTGCCTGTTCGGGGGTCAGTGCAATTCCCTTCTCCCTGGCCTTTATTTGGGTTATGGCGCATCTAAGCTCAAAGTCGGGTGGAGCAATATCAACAATTAAACCGGCTTCAAACCTGCTTCTAAGACGCTCTTCCAGTTTGGATATTTCTGAAGGGGGCCTATCCGAAGTCAGAATGATTTGTCCTCCTACCGACGTGACGGCATTGAAAGTATGGAAAAATTCTTCCTGCACGGTATCTTTACCGGCTATGAATTGAATGTCGTCAATCAAAAGAAGATCGAGTTTTCTGTATTTATTTCTGAAAGCCTGGGTGGTTTTATTCCTAATACCCTCGACAATATCGTTGGTAAAATCCTCCCCCGTGCAAAAAACAACCTTTTTGTCCGGGGACTTTCGTAGAACGTAATTCCCGACAGAAGCCATTAAGTGGGTCTTCCCTACTCCCACCCCGCCCCAGATAAACAAAGGATTATATGCGCTTCCCAAACTTTGGGATACGGCCTCAGCTGCCGCATGAGCCATTTGGTTAGAAGAAGAGACGGCAAAGTTTTCAAAAGTAAAGCTGGGTCTGATACGGGCTCTTTGTAAAACTTCAAGTAAGTCCTTTCCCTCTTTCTCTACCGAAAAAAGAGGGGTTGCCTCTTCTTCCAGCGACTTTTGTTTACCTGGGTTGGTCTTAACGATAAAAATCAAATCACAATTTTTACCCAAGACTTTACTTAAAGAATCTTGAACAAGTCCAAAATATCTTGACTCGATAGTGTTTTTTGCGAAAGAGGTGGGGCAGCCAACCTCGGCAATAATTCTGTCGCCCGCCTCCTCGATCGAAGAAAGATGACTTTGGGAAAACCATGTGGAAAATATTGCCGGCGAAACCGAAACCTTTATTATTTCTAATGAATCCTTCCAAATTTGAGTGTTATCCATATTATTAAGGCACATAACAAAGGGCGACAAACATAGGAAGCGGGGGTGAGTTGACTATGTTGTTTGTTCTATGTAATTTGTACTTTTACTGAGTTATCCACAATTCGTCAAGGGGCATTTAAGAAAAACGGTTGATTAGTTTAACGTTTAATTGATATAATGGGCACATGTCCACGAAAAGAACTTACCAACCCAGCAAGAAAAAAAGGATTAAAGTCCATGGTTTTAGGGTTAGGATGAAATCGTTAAAAGGCAGATTGGTTCTCAAAAAAAGAAGACTTAAAGGAAGGAAACACCTAGCAGTCTCATAATCTCCAAAATGCTTGCCAAAAAATTTAGACTTAAAGGAGCTAAAGAGTTTGCCAGAATTCAAAAAGAAGGAAAAATTTATCAGTCTGCTAATTTTGGATTAGCTTATATTAAAAGAGGGGACGAAGGCCCAAGCCGTTTTGGTTTTATAGTTTCCACGAAAATTGCTAAAGACGCAGTAGACAGAAACAGGTTCAAAAGGGCAATGAGCGAGGCGGTAAGAATTGCAAGCATAGACTTAGTAAGCGGTTTTGACGCGGTATTTTTGGCCAAAACATCGATAGTGAGAGTCTCTACGGCCGAGATTATGAAAGAGGTCCGCCTTTCCCTGAAAGCAAGCGGTTTGTCAAAATGAAAAACATTGTTTTGTGGGTCTTAAATTTCTACAAAAAATTTATTTCGCCGGTTCTTGAAAAAACTTTTGGTCGGGCCTGCAGGTTTACACCGACGTGTTCTGAGTATACAATTGTAGCCTTGGAAAGATTTGGTGCCAAAAAAGGACTAATACTGGGGATCAAAAGATTTGCAAGGTGCCACCCTTGGGGCGGATCCGGTTGGGATCCGGTACCAAATTAAAAATTTAAAAAATTAGATGGGAAACATATTTACAACGATACTTGTTCAACCGTTAACCAACGGTTTAATTGTTTTTTATAGAGTTTTGGGACACAACTTAGGCATTGCGATTTTGGTTTTTAGCCTAGTTCTTATTTTTCTTCTCAGGCCCCTTACAAAACCTTACATGAAATCAATGAAAAGAATTAAGGAAATGGAACCCCAGTTGGCAAAATTAAGAAAAAAATTCGGCAGCGATAAACTAAAAATGTCCCAAGCCCAAGCGGAACTTTATAAACAGAATAAAATTAATCCTACGGCGGGTTGTTTACCATACATTTTGCAATTCATCGTGTTAATAGCAATGTTCCAGGTTTTTACCGCCGCACTTTCCGGTCAGGATATTGCCTCCGGTAAGTTAAATCAGCTTTTGTATGCACCGATAAAATTTACTGGCGATGAAACTATAAATACCAGGTTTTTATACTTGGATATCAGCAAACCAGACACTTTTAAAATACCGGGCATTCCCTTTGGACTTCCGGGATTGTTTTTAATTTTGGCTACGGTGGCACAATTTCTGTCCGTTAAGATTACGGCGCCCTATCTTTCAGCCGAGCAAAAGATTGCTAAAAAATCTAAATCCCAGGCCGACGACATGCAGGTGGCGATGCAGAGTTCTATGACTTATATGCTTCCCCTGATGACCCTCGTTTTTGGCTTAAAATTTCCGTCGGGGCTGGCTCTCTATTGGCTCGTTTTTTCAATAGTTAATGTTTGGCAGCAAGTAGGTATGTCAGGGTGGGGAAGTTTTACCCCGGCAGTTAATTTGATAAAATCTAAATTCGTAAAAAATTAATATGCAAAATAAAGTGAAAACACTGCAAAAATTAGCAGATGAGCTTCTGGATTTGATGGCAACAAAGGCTAAGGTGGAGGCGTCATATGATAAAGACAACGAAGCCTTTATTGTTAATATAGATGCAGGCGATGAGGCAGGGCTTTTAATCGGCAAAAAGGGCGAAACCCTTTTGGGTATTCAAACGATTTTAGGGTTTCTGTTGAAGCAAAATACGGGGGAGTGGAATAGGCTACTGGTTAATGTAGGTGATTATAGGGAGAAAGAGGAAAGCCATCTTAAGGATTTGGCTGCTTCCACTGCCCAGAGAGCAAAAGAAACCGGAGAACCGCAGAACCTTTATAATTTAAAGCCTTGGCAAAGAAGGGTTATACACCTTACGCTGTCTGAGGATAAAAGTATTACTACGGAATCCGAAGGAGAAGGAGAAGAACGTTATTTAATAATTAAGGCAAAAAAGTGATTCCTCGCTGGACTCGGCTGGAAAAGTTTTTTAATTACTTACTTATATTTTTGCTTCCGACACAACTGGCTCTGCATTTTTGGCCACCCGCGTCGTTTGTGTTTGGCGTAAGGGTTGACTACTTGGCTCCAAGCATTTATTTAACAGATGTTTTGTTTTTGACGGTTTTTGTTTTTTGGGTAAAAAGTCATTATAAAAAGCTCCTTGAATTTATAGGGAAAAATATAACCTTTGTACTTCTATTCCTTTTCATAGCCGTACTAAACACGGCCTTTTCCACATCAGTTTTTCCCTCAATTTATAAATGGATAAAATTAACGGAGTTGGGTCTGTTTTATTTTTATGTTCGGGCCAGAAGCGATATTTTTAATAGAAAAACATTATTCGCAACGATCTTTTACTCCCTAATATTTTTTTCCGTAATTGGAATATCCCAATTTATCTTGGGTAAAACACTAGGAGGCCCGTTATATTTATTAGGGGAACGAAATTTTCATATTTCAACTCCAGGCATTGCCCTTACCCAAATACTGGGGAGAAATTTTATGAGAGCATATTCGACATTTTCTCATCCAAATTCTTTTGCCGGTTATTTGGGGTTGGGGCTTTTGGTTTTATTTTTTGCTTATTCTAAAAAAGAACTAGAAAGAAGGATCTGGGGAATATTGGTTATTTGTCTTGCTTTTATTGTGACTTTCTCTCTTTCAGCGGTTGTCGGAATTGTATTTTGCGGTATGGTGTATGTTCTTTTACATAAAAAGTTTATTAATATAAAAAATTTGGTTTTTTTCCCAACGGCATTTATATTAATTAGTTTGACTCAGCCTTTCATTTCCAATTTTGTTCTGAATAATATACCCAATCTTCCTCAGAGCATCAGTCAACGTTTTGATTTATCTTCCGTTGCCGGCAACATGATCTCTGATAAATTCTTGCTGGGGGAAGGTCTTAACACTTTTGTGATAAACGAACCGAGAATTAAATATCTGGGTACTTACTTATGGACCCTGCAACCCGTTCATAATATTTTTCTTCTTATTTTTAGTGAGACCGGAATAGTCGGGTTGTCATTTTTTTATTTTGTATTGATTAAATTAATCAAGAAGGCACTATCATTAAACGACACTGCTTTCTATTTATCATTGGTATTTATTTTGACATCGGGACTTTTTGATCATTACTGGTTTACACTCCAGCAAAATATGTTTTTTGCCGTATTTGTTCTGGCCAATTCCTTTAGAGCGGAAGGCTGATTTTGTGTTACACTGTTTGCATGAATGAAGACACAGTCATTATTCACACCGATGGCGGTGCAAGAGGCAACCCGGGTCCGGCAGCATGTGCTTTCATTGCCGAAGTCGAAGGGAAAATAGTAAAACAGGACTCAGATTTTTTGGGAAAATCAACAAATAACTACGCGGAATATCAGGGAGTTATCCTTGCACTTAAATGGCTTAGTGACAACTACAAAGTTCTTTCGGTCGGTGGTGTGACTTTTTATTTAGATTCTGAGTTGGTCGTCAGACAACTTAATGGCGTGTATAAAATAAAAGATAAAAAACTTATAAAACTTTTTTTACAGATAAAGGATTTGCTAAAAAATATAAATCTAAAAATTTGTTATAAAAGTATTCCCAGAAACGAAAACAAAATTGCAGATTTATTAGTTAACAAAGAGTTGGACAAAAATATAAAATTTAGTCCGTGATAATTTGTTATGAAAATTTCACGTTATCCATACACGCCAGATAAATATATTTTTGTAGACAACTTGAAAACATTTATTAACGCGAATTTTTAATCTAGTTAAAAATAGATATTTGCGGTAATAACACGAATGACATGAACCCTCAGCCCAAACCTTCAATATTTTTATATTCCGACGCAAACTTTTTAGCCGTCAATATTTTTGAAAATCTGCTGTCAAAAAATTGCATTGTAAATATTGTGACGAAGGATGTAAATGATTGGAAAAATAAAACATCGCATTTGTCAGCTAATAATAAGTTTAGCATTGTCGATAGAAAAAACATCAGGGGTAATGCCCAATATAACTATGCGATTTTTTGTGGCGGTTTTATAAATCTAAGCAGTATGTATAACGATTTTTTTGATTTTATTTCGCTGGTTAATTTTGACAAGGCAAAGGTTTTGTTCCTTTTTCCTTCGGAAGCGTTCGATAGGGATCAAGTCGATAAAATCAACCTTTCAAATAATACCGCACTGTTATTTGTAGGGGATTTACTGGGTCCGAGAATAAACCTCGAAAGCGATTTATTAATGGCACGATTGCTGTCGGAAATTCTTTGGAAAAGAAAAATAACGTTGGCCGTTGGGGAGGTGTTATCTCCAATCTTTGTAGCGGACGCGGCCAAAATTGTTGTTAGGTGGCTGTTTTCTTTTGGACCTTATGGTAAAGCCACCTTGCTTTTGGGAAATCAGGTATCCGGTGACACGTTCTGGGTAGCAAATAAAAAATATTTTGAAGACCTGGAACTTAAATATGATTCAAAAATACCTTTAAGAATGATACCTAAAAATATTGAAACGGAAATTATAAGCAGTAATCTAAATTACTCTTTAAATGAAACATATAATTGGCTGAAAAGAAGTTTTTCAAAACATTCGGAACCTCCGGTCGCGAAAAAAGAAAGTATTAAAAAAACAATAAATACAATACCCGATAAAAAGGAGCGTGTAACCCTTAAAAAATACAAGTCTGCCATTTGGGGCATTATTCTCCTATTGGCATTTCCTTTTATTACCTTGCTCTTAAGTTTGCTGATATCCTTCATAGCTTATAAAAGTTTTATTTCCGGTAAAGACAATTTTGCCAGGAACTCTTTTTTGGTGTCCCGTACCATTGCCGTGGTATCAGAAAAGGAAAGCAATGTATTAAGTTATATACCCTTGGCGGGCTTAATTTATAAAGAAACGGCATTTGCGGCTGCCATTACACAGGAGTCTGATTCTATCGGAATGCATCTTGTGCCATTTGTAAGGGATGCAACCCAAATGATTGAAAGCGTGTTGGGGAATAAAGTTTACGATGCGGTAGCCAGTTCGCAAAAAGTTGAATCTGGAATAGCAATTCTCCACAACGATATTGTGGCAGCAAAAACAATGACGGATGTTGCCTCAGAAAAAAATATTGTTTTAGCGAAAAAAATTCTAAGCAGGGTCGACTTTGAGAGGTTTATTACACTAGTTTCAAAAGGCAGGACAATTGCCGGCACTTTGCCGGAGATGCTCGGTCAGGACGCGAGCAAAACATATTTACTTCTTTTTGAAAATAATATGGAACTAAGACCCACGGGAGGATTTATTGGGTCTTTCGGCTTGGTCACTTTCGAAAAAGGAAGGCTTACGGATCTAACCGTTAATGATGTGTATTCGGCGGACGGGCAATTAAATGGTCATGTAGAACCACCCCTTCCCATTAAAAATTATTTAGGCGAGGCAAACTGGTGGTTGAGGGATTCCAACTGGGACCCCGATTTTCCGACTTCGGCAAAAAGGGCGGAATGGTTTTTGGACAAGGAGTTAAGTAAACGGGTTGACGGGGTGGTTGCCATGGATCTTTTTCCAATTAAGGAAACCCTCAAAAGCACAGGACCGATATTTTTATCAGACTACAATATGAATATTACCCCGGACAATTTATATGAGAAAACACAAAGTGAAGTAGAAAGTAATTTTTTCCCGGGCACTCACAAAAAAGCGAGTTTCTTAACAGCCCTTTCCCGTAATCTTTTAGGTGAAGTGACCAAATTAAAACCAGGCCAGAAACTTGATGTTCTAAACACCCTTTATGGCGGCCTTAATGGACGACACATACAAATATATTTACACAACAATATCCAACAGGAAGCCTTTTCGGCGCTGGGGTGGGATGGGGCAGTGGCCACCCCCACTTGCGGCGCTGATTGTTACGCGGACATGGTTGGCCTAGTTGAAGCCAATGTGGGAATGAATAAGGTAAATTATTTTATTCAGAGAAATATAAGTCTGGACGTGATTGTCAGTGCTGATAGAATTAACCATAAATTAACACTGAGTCTTAAAAATACGGCAAACCCTGCGCTTGGACCGTCAAGCAGGTATAAAAACTATTTGAGAATTTTGATTCCTTCCGACTCCGTCCTCGCATCTATCGTAAGTTATAACGGCAATGCTCAAGAGAGCTTAACCCCCGAGCTGACGGAAGCAAAAGGACACAAAGAAGCTGGAGTATTGGTAGAAATTTTGGCGGGTAATACCAAAGATATTGAATTTTCATGGACCTCGGGAACAGGTGGAACATTGCCTTTTGTAAATTACGGATTGTACGTTAGGAAGCAGGCAGGTACGGATGCGGACCCAATTAATGTAAACATAGACGGCATGGGTCTGCAGCCAAATCCCGACCCAAGGCTTACCTTGACCCGGCAGGGTGGTTACAGTTATAATACAACCTTGGTGCGAGATTTATTCTTTCGCCTTTCCCGATAAATGGACAAACTTACATTAAAGGCAGATGTTAGAAAAATTTCCGGTAGAAAAGTAAAAAACCTCCGCAAGGAAGGCCTTTTGCCGGGAAACATTTCCGGCAAAAAAATCGAATCCAAGGCCGTTCAGGTCGTTCTTAAGGATTTTGAGAAAGTGTATAAAGAAGCGGGGGAGACGGGTTTATTAACTCTTGTGATTGGGAAAGATGAAAAACCTGTTCTAATTCACAACCTTCAGGTAAATCCCGTTAGCGACGCCCCCATTCATGTAGATTTTTTGCAGGTGGATCTTAAAGAAAAAGTTGAAGCGGATGTGCCTGTTGAGTTGACCGGAGAGGCTCCGGCAGAGAAACAAGCCATAGGTACCGTCGTTCAATATCTTAATGAAATTGAAGTAGAAGCGCTCCCCATGGATTTGCCTGAAAAGTTTATCGTGGACACTTCCGAATTAGCCGAGGTCGATCAGTCGATTTTGGTGAAAGATTTAAAGGTTGACAGAAGCAAGGTCGACATAAAGTCGGATCCCACCGAAATTGTTGTTAAAGTTGAGCCTCCTCAAAAAGAAGAAGTTGTTGCTCCTCCCGCTCCGGCAGAGGGTGAAGTTCCCGCCGAGGGAGAGACACCGACCGAAGGACCTGAGCCCGTCGAAGGATTGAAGGAAGGACAACCCGTCGAAGGCGCTCCTGCTCCAAAAGAAGAACCTCAAAAATAAACTCATGAGTCTAGAACATGGCTTTTTGCAAGAATTAGACGGAAAAGATCCTGACGGATTTGTGTATTCTTTGGATAGAAGGGGTCTTGGCCAGAGAATTATAGACTTTCTGTCGTCTATTAAAAAACCTACGCCTGACTTTCGCAATCTACCCGACGATACTATCAGCATATTCATGGAGGAGAACGAAGAGTATTAAATTTACTTTAAGGCTGAATAGTTAGGATCGATTTCCTTTACCTTATCCACTCTCCCTATTTCCAACCAGCCCGGAATGTAATTCGGATTTTTTTCTAAGAATTCTTCCCAAAATTTATCATTCGAGTTAGCCTGAGATTCGGCTCCCAAAACTTTTTTCGGAGATTGCCAGCTTTCTATATTTGCCGCAGACAGAAGTAAAACGAAAAGTGCCGCAACAAAAATGAGGAGTTCCTTAATGGCTTTATTGACCCTTTTGGCAGACATGTGATACTCTAAAGTATGGACCAAAATAATCAGAATCCGCAAGGGGGTAATGACCCGGTAAAAAAACTAGAACAGGACTTACAAAATCTTACACAGCAATCGGCTACTGTTCAGCCTCCTATACCCGAGGAGCAACCCATTCAACCTCCGTCGCCAGTCCCTGAAGTTCCCCCTGTGGTTTCACCCCCACCGGTGTCTCCTGTAACACCAATTGAACCGAACTCTCCCATGCACGAAACTCCAAAGAAAGGTTCACCATTATTGGTAATTGCGATAGTTTTAGCGGTTTTTGCGGTCTTGGCGGTTGTGGCCTACGTTTTTGGGACGAAACTTCTTTCTCCACAACCAACACCGATACCGAAACCAATTGCGGCTATAACTCCGTCTCCAACCCCCGATGTTACTGCAAACTGGAAAACATACACAAATACCCAATATAATTTCTCTTTTAAATATCCAGAATATGTTATTTTGGAAGATAAAAGTGTTCCAGGTATGGCTCAGGTCATTCTGGCAGCCGAAGGATTTAGTGAAACAAAAGTAACGGCAAGTAAAAGTGACCTGTCCGATTTTTATCTTGACGCATCTCCGTCAGGAAAAGCTACTATTGGAGGTATATCTGGTAATAAATACTTTTTACCACAGGGTTATTGCGACGGGCCTACTTGCAGCCCACCTATTTTAGCCGCTTCTATAATAAACAACGGTACAAAATATGTTGTTTCTATCTTTGTAGGGAAAGAGGCCAGCAACTTTACTGATTTACAAAACCAGATCCTCTCCACGTTTAAGTTTATTGAGGTGACACCAGTGGGGAGCCCAACTGCTAGCCCATCGAGTACTCCGAAAGCGACTCCTTAAATTTTTGGCCACTTGGCATTAATTAGAAGATCTTTATTATTCATTTCTTTCCAGATTTGTTCCGTGACAAACGGCATGAATGGATGGAGAAGTCTTAAGGATTTATCCAATACTTTTTCGAGAGTTGGCTGAGCCGCCTCACGTCTGTCTTTAACTTTCTCGATATAAATATCAGCTAACTTATGCCAGACAAAATCGTAAATTTCCTCGGCTGCTTCATTTAAGCGGTATTTATTCAAATATCTGGTAACTAATTTTGTAGTCTTTTTAAGTTCTTCCATAATCCATTGATCGTCTGCATTCAAACTTTTAACTCTCAATCCTTTATCATTGATGCCGTCTTGTAAAGTAAAGCGGGCTATATTCCAAATTTTATTTGCAAACTTTCTTTGTCCGTTAATTTTTTGTTCGTCAAGTGTAATATCGTTTTCGATAAGGCCTCCCCAAACAAGCCCCATTCTGAGAGAATCGGCTCCGTATTTTTCCGCCATCTCGATAGGATTAATTACATTACCTTTGGATTTACTTATTTTTCGTCCTTCTCGGTCTCTGACAAGTCCGTGAATAACAACTTCCTTGAAGGGAACATCTCCGGTTGCATAAAGCCCGAGCATGATCATTCTTAAAATCCAGAAGGGTAATATGTCATAACCCGTATTCATAACCGATGTTGGGTAAAACTTTTCGAAATCTCCCGCTTTTGCTGTTTGAAGCGTGGCAAATGGCCACTGACCGGAAGAAAACCATGTATCGAAAGTATCAATGTCTTGGGTTAGTTTGTCGTGTCCACACGCGGCACAAGAAGCAGGGACTTCGCCGGCCGTAATCGTCCATTCAAGACATTTTTCGCAATGCCAAGCAGGGATTCTTATTCCCCAGACAATTTGTCTGCTGATATTCCAGTCTCTAAGGTTTTTTAGCCAGTGGACGGTTATTTTTTTATACTTTTCTGCTGAGAAGGCGACCTCTTTGGTTTTGACTGAGCCGAGAGCCTTTTTTGCTATCGGCTCTACTTTAATGAACCATTGTTTGGAAACCCTAGGTTCCAGGATTCCGTGGTCTCTATAGCAAGTTCCTACGGTGTGATGGATGACATCCACCTTTCTAATCTTTCCCGCAGCCTCCAAATCTTTTACAACCTCAGCCCTCGCAGCTTCAGCTTTCATACCGATATATTTCTCAGGGGTTCCCGTCATATACCCCTTTTCATCAATTACGGAAATAACGGGAAGCTTATGGGTTTGTCCTATCTCAAAATCGGTGGGGTCATGCGCGGGTGTAATCTTCAGAGCCCCTGTTCCCAGGCTTATATCTACCAGATTATCCTCAATTATCGGAACCTCGCGGTTAATAAGCGGTATTTTTGCGTTTAATCCGATTAATTTGCTGTATCTAACGTCTTTGGGATTAACGGCTACCGCCACATCGGCAAAAATTGTCTCAGGACGGGTTGTGGCTATAGTAACGGTTCCGTAATCCAGGTAGTAGAAATTATCATCCCGTTCAGCGTAATCCACTTCGAGTTGTGAATAGGCGGTGCCGCAGCGGGGACAATAATTTACGATTCTTTCACCCCGGTAAATGAGTCCGTCTTCATAAAGCTTCTTGAAAGTCTTATATACGATTTTTATTATTCCGGGGTCTAAAGTGTATTTAAATCTGCTCCAGTCGCAGGAGGCCCCGAGTTTCTTCAATTGGGATTCCATTACCCCGGTATTTTCCTGAACATAATCCCAAATCATTTTATATAGCGTATCGCGGTCGTAGTCAAAACGGCTTTTACCTTTTTCCCTTAATTTTTTCTCAAAAACGTATTGAGTTTCAATGCCCGCATGATCACTCCCCGGGATCCAAAGAGCCGGCTCTCCTTTCATGCGGTGATAGCGGATTAAGACATCTTCAATGGCAACAAATCTGGCATGTCCTATATGCAGGGGATCATTAGCATTCGGCGGGGGCATTATTATTGTGAACGGATTATTTTTCCCTGTTTTTGGAGAAAATGCACCGGAATCTTCCCACTTTCTGTAAATATCACTCTCGTATTTCGTGTGATCGTATTGGGGATCCATGCCTAGTATTGTAGCATCAATCGGTAATCTTTGCGCTTGGGTTTCGGTCGATTTTGCCTGCCTCAATAAACTCTCCGCGTAGGGCTTTAAAATATGCAGCAACTCCAATCATTGCGGCATTATCTCCCGTCAGCCTTTTGGAATATGGAAATAATACTTTAATTTCTGTATTTTTACCGAGTTTCCGCAGGCGTTTTCTAAGCTCTAAATTTGCTGAAACCCCCCCTCCGGTAAAAAGACTATGAAAGTGAAATTTGGAATCTAGAATTACGAAGGATGTAATTCGTATCAAATGGGTAAATGCAACATCCTGAAAACAGGAAGCAAGATCAATAATCTTTTCTTTTGTAAGAGGTTTTTCGTATTCAACAAGTCTTAAAAACGCGGTTTTCAGACCGGAGTATGTAAACATTTTCCTCTCCTCCTGTCCAACGATTGGTATGGGTAGTTTGTAGGCTTTTAGGTTTCCACCACGTGCGAATTTTTCTAAAATTGCACCGCCCGGATAGCCCAATCCCAGCACCCTGGCCCCTTTATCAAGAGCTTCACCAAGCGCATCATCTGTGGTTTGTGCAAGAACTTCATAAGAACCGATTTTATTTATTTTAATAAGGAGGGTATTTCCACCGGAAACTACCAGGCCCAATGCGGGACAAGTTATGTCAGACGCCGGATTCTTGCTATTAGCTAGCGGACTTAGGATGTGTCCCTCAAGATGATTTACTGCTATTAATTTTTTGCCGTACTTTATTGCCAGTTTTTTGGCCTCATCAACACCTACACCAAGGGCAATTGAGAGCCCCGGACCAACCGTCACCGCAATTGCATCCAAACTTTCAATCTTCAATCCGGCATTTTTAATTGCTTTTTCGATAACCCAGCCAATCCGCTCCTCATGCATGCGCTTCGCCAGAGAGGGCATTACACCGCCGAATTTTGCGTGAGCCGAGGCTTGTGACCAGATAACATTTGAAAGAACTTTTGTGCCTTCCGTTACTGCTGCCGCAGTCTCATCGCAACTTGTATCGATTGATAATATTTTCACTGTGTTACTCCCCAGGCAATTCTCCTTTCGTTTTGGCGTTTGCCGAATTCGATCTTTACCCAAATAATTATTGCCTCATCGTCAAATTCGTGGATGGTATCGGAGACTTTTTCAGCCCATTCGACGGAAACTACGGATTTATCCTTAATTAGATTTTTAAATCCAAGATTTCTCAGTTCTTCAGACTTTTCGAGCCTCCAGGCATCAAAATGGAAAAGTTTTTCCTTCCCTGTTATATACTCGTTTTCGAGAGTAAACGTAGGGGAGGTGACAAGCTCGGTTATTCCCATCGCCCGCGCAAGTCCTTTGGTAAAAATTGTTTTCCCTGTTCCCATTTCTCCTTGTAAAGCAAAAATAATGGCGCGTTTGCCGCTATGTTGTTCATATTTTTGCCATATTTCCTTAGCCGAATTTTGCGTATTTTCCTCGCTCCTACTTAGTAATTCGTTTTTATTTGCTAATTTGATTTCTCCCTGACGCAGGGTGACAGGATCGTCAAGGGTTGTGTCTATAACAGTGGATGGTTCATTATGAGGCAAATCACCGGCATCAATAATTAAATCAATCAACTTTCTCTGTTTACCGCTAATATTGTTTAGAATGTCGGTTACCGTATACGGACGCTTTTTATAACTTGCGTTTGCCGAAGTGGCTGTAATAGGTTTGCCCAGTTTTTTAATAATCTCAATAGTCAATACATAGTCAGGGATACGAATTCCGAGAGTTCCGTCTTCAGACTCAACGCCCTTGGCAAGTTTATGCTTTCCTTTTGAAATTACGGTGAGTGGTCCCGGAAGAAACTCCCTGTAAAGATTTTTAGCGACAGAATTTAGCTCAACATACTCCTCGGCCATTTTTTGGTCAGCTACGGCAACGGAATAAGGTTTTCCAAGGGGCCGATCTTTGTACTCGGTTAACTTTTTAATTGCCTTGGGGTTTGTGGCATCGACGCCAATTCCATAGAGAGTTTCGGTAGGATAAATAACAAGGCCGCCGCTTTTTAAAACCCGGACGGCGGATCCAACCGCCATTTTGCCATCTTTGATTATCCGCATGCAGCTATTGTACCAATATTGAAGCTAAATTGCTGGACCTGTGCCGCGAAGGTAAACGGCAGCCCAAGGCCTGTAGTTGCTTATAAAAGTTTTTTGGAAGATGGTTTCACCGGCCCTGCTAACGGTGTAGGTGAAACTCACCCTGGCCCCTGCCGCGCTAAAGTCTGTTTGTTTAAGTGTGCCGGCCGGAAGAGTCGGATCGTCCTGATAAACTGTTGGAAGAGGGGCCGAATAATTTGAAACAACCGGTTTGGTAAGGGTTGCCACTCTCCCGTCGCTTGTGCCATAAAGTTCAAATACCAGCGAGTAGCTTTTAGGATCGGCTCTTGCTTCGATTAATATATGAGCCGGGGTATTGTTTGTAAATTTTAAATCAGGCGAAGGAGCATATACTGTTGCATCAAGCCCGGGCGGGGAATCCTGCTCGTAGTAACCTACTCTGTAGGCGTGAGCGGTACGTTCGGCAATCGGAAGACCGGTATTAAGAACCGCACGGAAAAGAGTAGTTGAGACTTGGCACACACCTCCCCCGTCACCCAAAATCGTTTTACCGCCGGAAATTATATAAGCCTGCCGGTATCCGGTAAAGGCGGAAACGTCCCCCAAGGTATTATTAAAAGAAAAAGTGTCTCCGGGCTTAACCAAGGTTCCATTTATCCTGCTTGCGGCCAGTACTACGTTGTGGACCCTGCCAGGAATTGAGTGAAAATAGGTAGAAGTACCTCGCCCTATCAACTCTTTAATACCAAGATTATTTACACTTTCGGTTGTAACTTCCGGCGGGGTTTTTATGACCGGAATATCAATAGCAACGACTTTATCGGTACCATTCTCTATTTGGCCAAGAGCAATAATAATTTGATTTTTGAAATTTCCGCCATCAATACGTATACCATCAAGAGCGGGTTGAAACTCGGTTACCCGGCCATTTTCAAAATTGAACTTTGGATTTTGGGGATCCCTGTTAACTTTACCGTTCATATCCAAAATTATTGAGTCTATCGATTTGCTGCCAAAACCGGTCCTAAAATCGAGAGTCTTTATTAGATCCTTATCATTTAAAGGGTAGATATTATATTCAAATTTCAGCTGTAGGGATTTTCCAATATATTTTTCTGCACGCGTCTTTAGTTTTTCGGCTTCATCCTGTTTGAGAGAAGGATCAACAACGTCAATTGGTATTTCTATATCTCCGTTTTTTGCCATGGACAGACTTTCCCCGATTGCCATTCTTAAACCCTCACTGTCAATTATTGTGCCGGCGGAACCTTTATCAATTGTAATTGCACCATTGATAAGTGTGATTGACGGCTCTACGGGGCCAGTTGAAATTTTGCCTGAAATGACTGAAATAACCTTATCAAGTTTTGAATTGTCTATATTAACAGCAAGGCCTATATTTTTAGGACGGAAAAGAAAGTTGACGCGTTCTGCAAAATCATAAAAAAAGTTTCCCGTTCTCGTTAAATTAAAAGCTCTTTGCGTTGAGCCTGTGAAATCATATGAAAGATTAAGATCTTTGGTATCTATATTGAAAACTTGCCCGGCTCCTATAAGTTGTATTTTTTGAGGGGTATTAATATTTGAGGACAGGAGAGCGGTGGCATCCGCGACAGATAAGCCTCCGATTTTGACACCGGCAATACTTGTATTTGGGTAGATTCTCCCTGTAAA
>Ga0208958_1000870_pt1 | contig 33506 bp, 39 predicted proteins | sample RifOxyB1_FD_184032 | JGI IMG/M metagenome (GOLD analysis project Ga0208958, IMG submission 184032) | Soil microbial communities from Rifle, Colorado - Rifle Oxygen_injection B1 (SPAdes) | ecosystem: Environmental > Terrestrial > Deep subsurface > Rock core/Sediment | place: Rifle, Colorado...
TATAGTACTATTAACAAACCTCTTTATGAAAGACATAAATCCCCAGACGAATCTGGGGATTTTCTATTTTTCTATTAATTTTATAGTTAAGAATTAATCTTCAATATCTCTGTTCGGAGAGACTGAAAAAGATAGAAATATTTATAAATAACACTCTTTTTAATTATTCATGAAAAAAGAGACATCTAATAAAATCCTATTAGGATTAGTATCATTTATTTTTCTAACATCAATATTATCATACGTAGTTCTTGCAGCAGAAACAGTTGATCCAAATGCAATAAGAGAAACTACAAAAAATAGTATACAAACAGCTTTTGCACCAATCATGGGAGTTGTAAGTGGAATTTTAGAAATAATATTTGGTGCCCAATGGCTTAATGCAACAAGATTCTTTTTATTTGTACTATTAACTTTAATAATTTGGAGTATAATACCTTTGATATTAGGTGATAAAGGAAAAGCATTGAATTTCTGGATAAGTTTAATAATAGCAATAATAGCTATAATGGCAATCCCTCCTGAATTATTGGATGCTCTAGTTGCAAACTATGGTGCAATGGGTGCTGCAATGCTCACAGTAATACCATTTGCAATAATTTTAGTATTTAGTGTAAGAGTTCAAAATGCAATTTTAGCAAGATTAGTCTGGATATTCTATTGCATATATTACTTCGGACTATATATCTATAAAATAACAAGTGTTGCAGCAACAGGTACTGGTACAGCAGCAGGATACACATTCTATGTTCTTGCAATCTTCGGTGGAATTATAATGTTCTTTGTTATTGGCGGCATAAGAAATCTTCTATGGTATGGAGAAATGGATGCAATAAAAGAAACAGGAAAACAATTAATAGAAGAAGAATCTCTATTAGGCAAATTGAATAGAAAGAGATTAAAAAGATCTTACGGTGATGCAACTAATGGTTAAAACCTAACTTTTAAAAACTCCTTTCTATTAATTAAATTATGAAAAAGATTTTAGTTTATTTGTTTATATTTTTATTAACTAGTAATTTTATCTCAGTTGTAAGTGCAGAACAACCTAATTTAATGCCAAGTATTCCAGGACTTGGGGAGATAAATGAAAATACAGGCCTTCCATCTTCATTTGAAAAATTTAAATCACTATCTGACAATCTTTCAGAAACAGAAAAATCAAAAACCTATCTTTATCAAGAATGGACAAAGCTATTTGCAAAAAATGACAAATTTGCAGCTGTTTTCTTTTATACTGACATGTTTTTTTCAACATTTGATCCAATATGGGAAAACATATTTGGAATCAAATTCTCCTGGTCATGGGAATTTATTTTTTGTCTAACAATTTGGATAATGTTAATAATTCTTCTTTACATGCCTGTAAGTCAAGTAATTAGTTTAAATCCATTTCTAACAGCAGTTGCCTCAGTAATAATCGCCTCCTTAGTAGGAAAATCAGGAGAAATAAAAAGAGCAGCAGATACAATGACCTTTGCAGTAAAAAACATCTGGTTAGCAGTAGTATGCCTAATAATTGCAATAATGATAATAGTAATATATGTAGCAATATTTAAAAAATTAGGAAAAGAATCAGAAGAAGATGAAATAAAAAAGGCAAAGGAATCAATAAAACTCCATGGAAAAATATCTTCAGAAGCATTAAAAAAAGGATATTCAGGAGATACGGGCATTTAAAACAAAGTCTAATTAATATCATTAATAAATATTTATATTAACAATAACTTCTAAATACTTTAAAAAACTTAAAATGCGAAAATTGAGCATTTAGATAAATATTATCATTAATAATCATCCACTGAAAAACTTAATCAAAACAAAGTCTTCTGCTTTGCTTTTTCTAACAAACCATCAAGTTTAGCAAGTTGATTATCTATTCTTTCTTCACTAAATTCATATTTCAATAATATTTTTTTTATCTTCTCCTTATCTATTCTAGGAAATTCAATCTCAACATTTCTATCAATCTTAGGACTTGCAATTTCTTCATATATTTCTTTCCAATTAAAATCAAAATTATATTTTCCAGAATTTCTAATTGCATCAAATATTTCTTCTTTTGTTTTATATGCTTTAACAAAATTCAAACTTTTTTTAGGACCTAATCCTTTAACACCTTTTGGATTATAATCAGTTCCACAAATAATTCCAAGACAAATCAATTGTTCATGACTAACGCCCAATTCCTCTAAAACATGTTTTAATTCAATCATCTGTGGAAAAATTTCCCTATAACCAGAAATTGTTTTTCTTTTTCTTGCAAGAGAAAGATTTTGTATTAATTTAGGTGCCTTAAACATTAAGCAATCATAATCTTGTGAACCAACAGCATAGACTAATCGTTGTTCAGCTAAATAACTTGCCTGAGCTTCTCCTTCACCAGGAGCTTGGATAATAGCAATTCCCATTGCTTTCAAAAGTTCTTTACTTTCTGCAATCTTCTGTTCATCTAAATGAACCTCTGCTTTTGCATATTTTCCCATTCCCTCAATATCTTCTCTTTGTTTAGCTTCCTCATACTTAATCCTCATCTCTTCCCTAATCTCCCTTCTTACCTCCTGCGTTCTTTTTTTCAGTTCAGGAGCTTTTCCATCAAAAACATAGATAAGTTTAACACCCTCAAGAATAAGATTAATATTTCTATAAAAAAGTCCAGAAAGATGTGATGTAACATTTCCTTTACTATCCTTAAGAGGAGTTCCATCAAGTTGTCTAATAGTAGTTAAAAATTGATAAATTGCATTAAATGCATCAATTGCAATTGTTTTTCCTTTTAAGTCTGAAAACTGTATCTCCTTCTTACTAATTATCTCGCCTATTTGTAATCCCATTTTTATATTATTATATATTTATTTAACTTATTTTTAGTATTTTATTAATTTTTTCTCTCACTCTACTACTTACTCCTTTTATATTATTGACATCATTAACAATATTTACTTGCTTGCTTACTATCAATCATGAATATTAATAATTTTATTTAATTTTTTATATGCTACAACCTGATTAATTTAGATTGCTGCACTTATTAACTAATGTACATTAATGATACTAAAAATCAGGAATTAATAAAATTATCTTCCTTCAGTTCTTTCTTCCAATAATCTTTTTCCCCTATAATAAGCATCTTTAAATGCATTTCCAATTCTTGTTTGTTTAGCATCTTCAATTTCAACTCTTTCTCCATCACCTGCAATTAATTTATTATACATAACTGCACTATAAAGTAATCTTTTTTGATAAGTTTGTTCAAATACATTATCAGGATCTAATCCCTGTCTTTTAGCTGTTTCATATAATTCAATATATTTGGGAACAAGTTCAGGTTTAATCTGTCTTTTCTTTCTTGGTCTTTTTAAAGGAGTTTTTTCTCCCCCTTCTTCAACAACTTCTTCCAATCCTCCTACATCTTCTTGCAATTCTTCAAAAGGAATTACTTCTCTTCTATCAGCAAGTCCTCTTTCATATGCAGATTCATCATCAATTATTCCACACAAATCACAAAGTACAGAATACGCAGCATAATCACAATCTGAAAGAGCCCTTCTTCTTTCTATATCTAATGCTTGCAATTCTTCATCATAACTAGATTTTTTCTTTGCCATTTTTATATAAAAAATATGATTTTCAGATTTTTAAACCTTTCCATAAGTAATTACTAAGAAGTGACATTAAAAAATCTTATAAAACATGATTATTGATACAAACAATAACAAACTTTAGAAAAATGATGATTCCTTGATTTTTAAATAGATGTATGAACCAACACCTTTTAATAATAATTATTCTTTATTTTATACATGGAAACAACAATAAAATTTATTCCAATTGACTACGATTATTTTGATTTTAATCAAAAGAATTATGCAAAAATAACAGGAAGAGATGAGAAAAACAGAAAAGTAACAATAATTGATACCTGCGATATTTATTTCTGGGCAATACTCCATAAAAAAATTAAAGAAAAAGATATCCAAAAAATAAGGAAAAAAATAGAAGATATAAGAGTAGAAAAAGAAAATAGAAAATCTAGAGTAATAAAAACAGAACTCCATAATAAAAAATATCTTGGACAAGATGTAAAAGCCATAAAAATTTTTATAACCAACCTAAAAGATGCCCATGCAATTGCAGACCAAATAAATTTCAAAGAAATAGATAAAAGAAGAGAATATGATCTTCCATTCATAACAAAATACATAATGGAAAAAAAACTTAAACCATTATCCTGCTATGAAATAAAAGGAGAAATACTAAATAATTCTCAAGAATTCGGAGGAATAGACTTGATTCTAAATACAGACCTATGTTTAAAAGTAGAAAAAATATCAGAAATAGAACCATTTTCATTTAAACCAAAGATTTTAGCCTATGATATTGAATCAGAAGAATTTGAAATAGGAAAAGGAGAAATACTAATGATTTCTCTAGTGGGAGAAAATTTTAAAAAAGTATTAACATGGAAAATTAAAAATTCTAAACATCCCTATGTTGAATCATACAAAGATGAAGCATCAATGTTAGAAGCATTTATTAAATATATCAAATCCTATAATCCAGATATTCTAACAGGATATTTTTCTGATGAATTTGACCTGCCCTATTTAAGAGCAAGAGCTGAAAAAAATAATTTAAGATTATCCATAGGCATTGATAATAGCCAGCCACAATTTTCAAGAGGTAGAAATCTTGTAGGAAAAATAAAAGGAATTGTACACATTGATATGTTAAAATTCATAAAAACTAATTATTCTCAATATCTTCAATCAGAAACACTTTCTCTAAATGATGTTAGTCAAGAATTGCTAGGAGAAAATAAAAAAGAATGGGAATTCAAACATTCTTCAAAAATAAATAATGAAGAATGGGAAACTTTCATTGAATACAATCTCTATGATTCCATATTAACCTATAAACTCTGTGAAAAATCCTGGCCAGATATGCAAGAATTTGCAAGGATAATTCAAGAACCTTTGTTTGATATATCAAGGGATGGAATGTCTGCTCATGTTGAAAATTACATAACCCATAATCTAGAAAGATTCAATGAAATAATTGAAAAACGCCCATTAAACAATGAAATTGGAGAAAGAATAGAAAGAGAAAAATATGAAGGAGCTTTTGTCTTCCAACCAAAACCAGGACTTTATGAAAACATCTGCTTTTTTGATTTCACATCCTATTGGCCATCAATAATAGTAACCTTCAACTTGTCCAAATCAACTTTCTTAGGTGAAAAAACAAAAGAAAAAAATATCCTAGAAGTAAATGTTTCAGGGAAAAAACTTTATTTTTCAAAAAAACCAGGATTTTTTTCAGAAATATTAAAAGAAATAATAGAAAAAAGAAAACAATACAAACAAGAATATGCTAAAAATCCAAATCCATTTACAAAAGCACGTTCAAATGCATTTAAACTATTGGCAAATGCATCCTATGGATATCAAGGCTTTTTCGGAGCAAGATATTATTGTCCAGAAGCCAGTGCAGCAGCAACAGCAATCTCAAGAGAATTCACTAAAAAAACAATTGAAACAATAAACAAAAAAGCCTATGAAGTCATTTACGGAGATACAGATTCCATAGCATTAAAATTAAATAAACATTCAAAAAAAGAAACCTTACAACTGTTAAAAGAAATAAATTCCAAACTTCCTGGAATAATGGAACTTGATTTAGAAGATTTCTACAAAAGAGGAATATGGGTAACAAAAAGAACAGGAGAATTTGGAGCAAAAAAGAAATACGCACTAATAAATGAACAGGATAAAATAAAAATAAGAGGATTTGAAACAGTAAGAAGAGATTGGTGCACATTAGCTAGGGAAACTCAAAATAAAGTTCTAAACCATATATTAAAAGAAGGAAATGAAAAAAAAGCTCTAGAATATGCAAAAGAAATTATTAAAAAATTAAAAGAAAGAAAAATAGAATTAAAAGAATTAATGATTAGAACCCAATTAAAAAAACCAATTGAAGAATATAAATCAGAATCACCCCATGTAACAATTGCAAAAAAAATGAAAGAACTAGGAATTCCAGTTGACATTGGAATGTTGATTCAATATTATATATCAGAGCCAGAAGCAAATCAAAAAACAAAAACAGGAAAAACAAAAGGACTCATAAGAGAAAGAGCCAAACTTCCAGATGAAAAAGGAGAATATGACCTAGGTTATTATCTAAACAATCAAATTCTTCCAGCAATAGAAAATATCTTTGAAGTATTTAACATAAATACAAAAGAAATGTTAGATGGAAAAAAACAAATGAAACTCTTAGATTTTTAATATTTGCATTAATAGTCATATTACAACATACATATTCAAAAACATTTAAATACTATATAATAATTAATATAATTATGGTGAAATCAGAAAGAAAAGAGGCATTATTAAAAATTATAATTGCAATTATTTCTGGAATAATTCTTAAATTATGGTCAATTCCAGTATTAGTAATTGGAGTCCTTAATTGGTTAGTGACATTAATAACAGGAAAAAGAAGAAAAGTTCTAGCTTCATTTTGTGAATATTGGAATACCGAATTCTATAAATATCTTGTATATTTAACTTCAGTAACAAATGAAAGGCCATTTCCATTTCATGCATTAGCACCAAGAATAAGTAAGTTTACAAAATAATTTCTAAATTATATCAAATAAAAGGCAAACAATCATAATCAAAAGTAATGTTCTTTCTTATATAACCAATAACAACCTGATTTAAATCATTCCACCCCTGCAACATCTTTTGTTTTCTTCTTTCTGCTCTTTTAAAATAATTTCTTTGACTGATTAAATCCATTCTTAAAAATATACTTTCAGCGCCAATAGTATGCTTGTCAAAACTAGCACTAATTGTATGAGTAGGGTCTAAATTAGGACAATTAGGAAACTCACTAATACCTAAATTAAAAAAATAATATTCAGGCCTGAATAAAAAAGCTCTAATCTCAGTTACTAGTCCATCATGAACTCCCCTTGGTTTTCCAAAATGAACCCAACCATCTTTTGTTGGCCATAAAGGAATATCCTTCCAAATATGACCTTCGCAAGTAGTCATTGTATAAACTCCTGGAATTCTATTTAAGCTTATTACTAGACTTCTTATTCCATAATCCAACCATCTTAATTCAAAATTTCTTGGCAGCATATTATTTATCAGAACTCTTTTCCCAAAATTAAATATATCAAATAAAATACCCTTTAATAATCTACTTATGTATAAACTGTATTATGTGCAAAGTTATTATTGCACATCCAAAAGCAATCCTTATTATAACAGTAATCTGCTTTTTTAAAGAATAATTAGGATTTTCAAAAATTCTATAAATACCTTCTAAAAATAAGAACAATGCAGCACCAAATGCAAGAAAATCAACAAGAATAGGATCTAAATAACTGCACTGACTATTGATTTTACTTTGGCCATAAAATTGTATAAGTGCAACAGATACAATCACAATAACACAAAAAATAACAGTTAAAACAAGTATATTCCTTAAATTCTTATTAAATTTCATTATTTCTTTCTATCTAAATAAAAATTCTTTATAAATAAGAATCCCAAAGGCAAACTTATAAGATTAGATATAAATCCTCCAATTAAAGATATAAAATCATTTACATACCAAATAGGACTTGAATAAAAAGATTTATCCAAAAGGGATTTAATTATTTGTGGATTAATAATTATATTAACTAATTCTGTTAAAAAAGATATCAAAATAGATATGACCACTATGATTATAAAAAATAAAAGTATAAAACCAAAAGTTTTCCACCATTTTCCCTTAACTAATTTATGACTTTCCTTTAAAGAAGCAAGAATCCCTTTTCTTTCTCTAATAAAAATAAATGCTGAAAAACACCAAAATATTCCAAAAATAATTCCAGGAATAACTAAAAGAATTAAAAGTCCGATTATAAATATACCAGCAACAATAGAATAACCCAAATACCTTAAGAAATGCTCTTTTCCACCCCTAACACTTTCACTAAATTTAATAAATTTCTTTTTATTTAAAGAACTGTAAATAATACAAGTATAACAAAAAATACTCAGTAAAAAACTTGCAATACCAATAATAATTGATAATACAAAAAAGAATGTATAATTAGACATTACTTTAATTGAATCTTCAAAACTAGGATTGTCTCCTAATTTAGACAAATCAGCAAGCCAAGGAATAGAAACAAAAAGACTTAAAAGTGATGGAATAAAAATAAACAAAAAAATCATAATGAAAAAATATTTAAAATTACTCCTATATTCCTGCCAAGACTCTGAGAATAATTCACCAAACCTCTTTTCCATATAATACCTAAAAAATTATAATATTTAAATCTATTGAAAACACGTTTTTGAGTAAGTTTATTCTTTAGTATCTTAATGTAAAACCTGTCATGAAAGCATGAAAGAAAGTTGAGTAGTTCATATTTTTTATTATGCCTAACTAGTCCTATATACAATACTAATATTTCTAGAAAAATACATTATAAAAGTCTTTTTAAATGACTTTCTTATTAAAATATAATGAAAAGCCTAGGTATATGTGTTGGAGCATCAAGTATAAGTATTGTTATTCTGAATAATAACAAAATTAGTGAACACTCTACAAAGCTTCATGAAGGAGATCCAAAAAAAATTCTTAAAGAAATGCTTCAAGAAATCAACCTAAAAAAAATTGATAATTCAGTAATAACTGGAAGAAAATTCAAAGAGTTTGTTAAAATACAAAATATTACAGAACCAGAGGCAATTGAAAATGCTCTAGAATTTCTTAAGTTAGAAGACTATGATACCATAATAAGTGCAGGGGGAGAAAATTTCATTGTTTATTATTTAGATAAATCAAAAATATCAAAAGTAGAATCTGGAAATAAATGTGCATCAGGAACAGGAGAATTCTTTCTACAACAGATAAAAAGAATGGGATTAACAAAAGAAGAAGCAATAGAACTTGGATTAAATGGAAAACCTCATAAAATTTCAGGAAGATGTTCTGTATTCTGTAAAAGTGATTGCACCCATGCATTAAACAAAGGTGAAAAAAAAGAAGATGTTGTATCAGGTCTATGTGAAATGATGGCAAATAAGATTCTAGAACTATTAAACAAAGTAGACTATAAAAAAGTCCTGCTAATAGGCGGAACTTCTCAAAATAAGCCAATGATAGAGTTTTTAAGAAAAAAAATAAACCTAAAAATTCCAGAACAAGCAACTTATTTTGAAGCATTAGGTGCTGCCCATACAGCTCAAATAAAAAATATAAAACAAAACATAGATTTAAATGATTTATTTACAAAAAAAATATCTTCATTCACTTTCCATAAACCATTAAAAAATTTTGAAAAATATGTAGAATTTAAAGAATCTGAAAGAAAACCTCCAGAAGAAAATGATACCTGTATAATAGGTCTAGACGTAGGTTCAACAACAACAAAAATAGTTCTTCTAAGAGTAAAAGATAATGCCATATTAGCAAGTGAATATTTAAGAACCAATGGAGATCCTATCAAAGCTTCTGTTGAATGTTATAAATCAATTAAAAATCAATTAAAAAATATTAATATAAAAATAATTGGTTTAGGAGTTACAGGTTCAGGAAGGCAAATATCAGGACTCCATGCACTAACAAAAGGAATAATAAATGAAATAATAGCCCATGCAACAGGAGCTGCCTACTTTGATAAAGAAGTTGATACTATATTTGAAATAGGTGGACAGGATGCAAAATACACATTTCTAACAAATGGAATTGCAAGTGACTATGCAATGAATGAAGCATGTTCAGCAGGAACAGGTTCATTTTTAGAAGAATCAGCTCAGGAAAGTCTAGGAATAAATTATCTAGACATAGGAGATATTGCATTAAAAGCAAAAAATCCTCCAAACTTTAATGACCAATGTGCAGCATTCATAAGTTCAGATATAAAAAATGCTAGTCATGAAAATCTAGAAAAAGAAGATATTGTAGCAGGTTTAGTTTATTCCATTTGCATGAACTATACAAATAGAGTAAAAGGAAATAGGCCAATGGGAAAGAAAATATTTATACAAGGAGGAGTTTGCTATAATAAAGCAGTTCCAATTGCAATGTCTGCATTAACAGGGAAAAAAATAATAGTGCCACCAGAACCTGGATTAATAGGTGCATTTGGAGTTGCCCTAGAAATAAAAAAAAGAATAAACTTAAAATTTTTAGAAGAACAAGAATTCAATCTAGATTCATTAATCAACAGAAAAGTAACCTACCATCCATCATTCAAATGCTTTGGAAACAATGATGGCTGTGATAGAAAATGTGAGATAAGTATGCTAGAAGTTGATGGAAAAAAAATTCCATTTGGGGGGGCATGTAATAAGTATTACAACTTAAGATTTAATATTAAGTCAGATACAGAAGAAAATGATCTAGTTGCACTAAGACAAAAACTAGTCTTTGAAAAATATGTTCAAGAAAAATTAGATAAAGAACCGGAAAAAAATGCAAAAACAATTGGCATAAGTAAATCATTCATAGTAAATACCTATTATCCACTTTACTATAATTTTTTTACAAAACTAGGAATGGAAGTTATTTTATCAGATAAAGTTGATTCTGAAGGAACTTCAAAAATTGGCTCTTCTTTTTGCTACCCAGTTGAAATTTCTCATGGATTATTTAAAGATTTAATTAAAAAAAAGCCAGACTATATTTTTCTTCCACACATAACAGAACTAGAAGTAAAAAATGAAGATTTCTATAAAAAAGCCTGTGTATTTGTACAATCAGAACCATATTATCTAAGAACAACTTTTAAACAAGAATCTCTCCCAAAATTACTAACCCCAGTTATATCATTTGCAAAAGGAATTGAAAATGCAAAACAATCCTTTGTAAAAATTGCAGAAGAACTTGGATTCAATCAAAAAAAAGCAGAAGAATCCTATGAATTTGCAGTAAAACAACAAAAAGAAATGTTTTCAGAATTTAAGCAAATTGGAAAGGATACATTAGAAAAAATAGAAAAACAAAACAAGCCAGCTATTGTTTTATTTGGCCGTCCTTATAATACATTTGCAAAAGAAGCAAACCTAAATATTCCCCATAAATTTGCATCAAGAAACAGAATAGTTATTCCCTATGATTTTCTTCCAATAGATGATGAACTTGCTTATCCACACATGTACTGGGCAACAGGAAACTTAATACTCAAAGCTGCAAAATACATTAAAAAAAATCCGCTTTTATTTGGTTGCTTTATAACCAACTTCAGCTGTGGCCCTGATTCATTTATAATATCATATTTTAGAGAAATAATGAAAACAAAACCATCCCTAACATTAGAATTAGATAGCCATTCTGCAGATGCAGGAATAAATACAAGAATAGAAGCAGCTCTAGACATAATGGAAAGTTATCTAGAATTATGTAAAAAAGGTTTAATAAAAGAAAAGGAAGAAGAATTTTCACAAACAAAAATAATTTCTAAAAATAATAAAATAATAATTCAAAACAATAAAGAAGAAATTCCAATAACAGATAAGAGAGTAAAAGTAATATTTCCATCAATGGGAGAATTATCAACAAAAGCATTAACTTCTGCATTTAAAACACTAAAAATAAACTGTCAAGAACTTCCTGTCCCAGATATGGATACTCTTAAAGCAGGAAGAGCAAATACCACCTGTAAAGAATGTCTTCCAATGATATTAACAACAGGCTCAATGATAGAATATCTTAATAACAGACCTGAAGAAGAAATAACCTTATTCTTCATGCCCCATGGAGCAGGACCTTGTAGACAAGGCCAATATCACATCTATCAAAATAATTTAATAAAAAAATTAAAAATTAAAAATGCAGCAGTAATGACCTCTGATGATGAAAAATCCTACAATGAATTTGGAAATAGATTTCTCATAATTGCCTGGATTGCAATAATAGCTTCTGAATGCATGGAAGATATTAAAAGAACCATAACTGTAATAGCAGAAAATAAACAAGAATCAATGAAAATATTCAATGAAGAATTTAAAAAAATAATAGATTCCATAGAACAAGGAAAACCAACTAAAATAATAAAACAAATAAGAAATACCTCCAATGAACTGAAAAAAATAGAATTAACAATTCCACTAGAAAAAGCAAAAATAATCTCACTGGTAGGAGAAGTCTATGTAAGAAGAGAAGAATTTTCAAGATTGAATCTAATAGAAACACTTGAAAAAAAAGGATTTATTGTTCTACCAACACCTGCTTCAGAATACATGTATTACTGTAATCATTTAGCTAAAACATCTTCAAGAAGAATAAATGTTGATACAAAACATAGAATAAAAACCCATATAACAAATGCAATACAGGAAAACATTGAAAAAATAATTAAAAAACAATTTCAAAAATCAGGACTTATCCACTACAATTTAGTTGATGTTAAAAAAACACTTGCCCATTCAAAACATCTTATTTCAGAAGACCTTTTAGGAGAGGCCATATTAACAGTAGGAGTTTCTTTAAGAGAAATAATAAATCAAACATGTGGAGTGATTTCAATTGGACCTTTTGGATGCATGCCAAGCAGAGTTGCAGAATCCATATTAAGTAAGGAAATGAATAAACAGGGAAAAGAAGAGGCAAGTAAAGAAAAAGTAAACATAAACATTAATAATCTACCTTTCCTAGCAATAGAAACAGATGGAAATGCATTTCCTCAAATAATCCAATCAAAACTAGAAATATTCATGCTTCAGGCAGACAGGCTTCATGAACAAATAATCACACAAAAAGAAAAATAATTCAATAAAAATTCATAACAATAATTCTTAAAAACCCATTGAATATTAATCTACTATGCCAGAACCGCTATTAAAGATATTAGCAAGATTTGATATAAACGAAAAACCAGAACAACCATTGGGTGGAAGAGCTTATTTAAGTGCATTTGGAACCCACGCATGGGACCAATTAGCAACCATAGTTAATCATACTCCAGACCTTGTTTATGCAGTAAACACTTTTAGAGAGGTTATTGCAAGTCCTGCATTAAAACTAGCTAGAAAATATGGCTATAAGCATGCAGTTGCTATAATGTGGGGAGAAACAAGGCAAGGCGGAGAAGCAAATCAAATGATAGATTTGCTGTTATGGGAATTTAAAAGATGGGAAGAAAATGGAGAAATAAGAACCATTGCATTAAAAAATGGATCAATAATAAACCCAAGGTCTGATGGTTCACTGCAAGTAACTTGTGAGGGAGGATCAGACATACTAATTGCAGAAAAATACCATAGAAGATTACAAAATGAATTTGTATTTAAAAAATTAGGTCCTGAAATTTCCTCATTAAATCTAGAATATGATTTTTGCACACCTGAAGGAAGAGAAAGATTAAATGAAATATTGCAACAAAAAAGTCATCCCATTCATATTTAAAAAATCTTACTCACCTTCAAATTTAACAACACTAAAAACATCATATCCTAAATTTTCTAATTTTTTTCTTCCACCTAAATCTTCAAGTTCAATTACAAAAGCAAGTTCAACAACATTCCCGCCAAGTTTTTTAATTAAATTACCAGCTGCAACAGCTGTTCCACCTGTTGCAATTAAATCATCAATAATAAGAACATTATCTCCCGAATTTATAGCATCCTTATGAACCTCAATTGAATCTTTTCCATATTCTAAATCATATTCTTCTCTAATAACCTCATGAGGAAGTTTACCTTTTTTTCTAATTGGTACAAAACCAATCCCAAGTTTATTAGCAAGTATTGCTCCAATAATAAATCCCCTACTTTCAATTCCAGCAACAATATTAACTTTCTTATCTTTATACCTATTACAAAGAATTTCAATAACCCTATTCATCCCCTCACTATCTTTAAGCAAAGTAGTTATATCTCTGAACATAATTCCTGGTTTTGGAAAATTAGCAATTGTTCTTATTTTATCTTTTATAAAATCATCATTAACATTTGCAATTTTAGGAATAACTTCAATCAGCAATTTTTTAACTTTGTCTGCATTTTCCTTCATTGTTTTCAAAACCATTTCAAAACTAACACTTTCTTCATTTTCCTTCCAACAATCATAATCAGTAGACATTGCAACAGTTGCATAAGGGATATTAAGTTCATTTGCCAATGCAACCTCTGGAAAAGCAGTCATTCCAATAACATCACAACCTAAATTCCTAAACATAAAGCTTTCTGCCTTTGTTGAAAATCTTGGTCCTTCAACAACAACAATTGTAGCTTTTTCATGAAACCTAAACCCTAAGCTATTACAATTTTCAATTAAAATTTTTCTTAATTCTTTTGAAAATGGTTCAGCCATTGGACTATGAACAACTTCACCATATTTTTCAAAAAAAGTATTTTTTCTAAATTTAGTAAAATCAATAAATTGATCTAAAAAAACCAAATCACCAGACCTAATCTCCTCCCTAAGAGAACCAACAGCACTAGTTGCAATAATATAATCACATCCAAGAATTTTCAAAGCATGAATATTTGCCCTATAATTAACTTTACTTGGACTGATTTCATGTTTTCTCCCATGTCTCGCCAATATGCAAATCTCAACACCGTTTAATTTACCACAACTTATTTTAGAACTAGGTCTTCCAAAAGGAGTATCTACTTCTTTTTCAAAATAATCAGAAAGTAATCTAGGATCATCTAATCCACTTCCGCCAATAATTCCTATTTTAACCATTATTCTAATTAAATAGTTTAATTAATAAAGATTTATGGGAGGAAATATAATCTATTAATTATACAAACTTGGAAGGATTATTCAATTTTTACAAACTCTGTCTTAAGACTTTTAAGAGAAGTCACTGAAGTTGTTTTTGAAAAATGATATTTTTTTATCATCTCTTTCATCATCTGATAATATGCATCAATATCCTTTGTTCTAAGTTTCAATAAAAGTTCATATTCTCCCGTAACTACATCAATACTTTCAACTCTCGAATCATTTACAATTTCTTTTATTATTTTTTCAGGATTTCCATAATCTTCAGATCCTACATTAACAAAAACATAAGTACATAGACCCTCATTAATCTTCTTATAATCAAAGACTGCCTTATAGGAGATTATTGCACCTTCCTCTTCTAGACGCTTGATATTATAATGGATAGTTGTTGAAGGTTCTTTTAGCTTTTTTGCGATAACAGAAATTTGCGGAGTGCAATTTCCTTCTTTGAATAATTCAATTAACCTAGGTTTTATATCTTTCATAATAAATTGTAGAATATTCAAGTATTTATATATTTTTCGTTAAATTTTTGAATATTCTACAATAATATATATTAACATAAATATCTTGAGATATCTATGGAAATAAACAAACTAGAAACAATTAGAGAAGAAATAAACAAAACAGATGAAGATCTAATAAAACTCCTAGACAAAAGGTTTGAGATAGTTAAAACAGTAGTTAAAATAAAAAAAGAAAAAGGTATCCCTTTTTTTCAAGCAAAAAGAGAGCAAGAAATTCTAAATAGAGTCAGTAATCTCAGTAAGAATTCTGAATCTAGTCAAAATATATTTAAAGTAATAATGAAAGAAACTTTAAAATTTGAGGAAAATTTATGAAACAAACAGTTAGTGTTATTGGATTTGGAAATTTTGGAAAATTCTTAGTTAAACATTTAATTCTATCAAATATAGACGTTTTTGTAACTGACATTATAGATAAGAATAATGAGGCAAGAGAATTAGGTGCAAGTTTTGTAAGTCTAGAAAAAGCACTTCAAAGTAAAATAATAATTATAGCAGTTCCAATGGAAAAATTTATTGAAACTCTTATTAATATAAAAAATGAGCTTAAAAAAGATACAATTATTATAGATGTTTGTTCTCTTAAAATGTTTTCATGTGATGCAATGATTAGAATACTTCCAAAGAATGTTCAGATTATAGGTTCCCATCCTCTTTTTGGACCTCAGAGTGCTAGAAATTCTATAGAAGGAATGAAAATAGCTTTAATAAATGTAAGAACAAATAAAAAAACTTTTGAAAAAATAAAAAAATTTTGCGAAACTCTTAAATTAAGAGTTATAATAACAACTCCAGAAATCCATGATAAAGAAATGGCAGTTTCTCAAGCACTTACTCATTTTATTGGAATGGTTTTTAATAGGTTAGGCATTAAAAGGATAGAATTATCAACAAAAACTTTTGAGGATCTCATGAATATTGTTGATATTGTTAAGAATGATACTCCTGCCCTATTCAACAATATGCAACAAATAAATCCTTTTGCAAAAAAAATACGGGAAGATTTCATTAAAAATGTAAATAGTCTTGATTATGAATTAAATTAAAAATAATTCTAAAAACTCCAAAAAAGTCATCTAGGAAACACTTTCTAAAGATAATCATAATAACAAAGATATACTTCTTATGCTTAATAATTAATAACAAATAGAAAAAGAGAGATTTTAAAGATTTATAGAAAATAATATAATGTTTTCTAAGACAAGCATAAGATTTAAAAGCATTCTAAAATTCAAAAAAATATGGCATTTGAAGATCCAATACACCAAGAAAATATAAGAAAACTAATCCTAAGATTTGGACAAGATAAAGAATCCCATATTACATCTAGATACACTCACCAATATCATATAGCAGAAGAAATTCCAGGATTAAATGGAAAACTTCCAGACTATGTTTACCATAGAACAAAAGAAACATTGGAAGTAGAATTTTCTACATATTAACTCAAAATTTACTTAATTTTATATATCCTTTATTGATGTTATAATCATGACATTAAATAGAAATTATGAACCAAAACCAAGATTCGTAGAAAGAATAAAACTTCTTCTAGATAATGAAGACGATGTCAACAAGTTCTTTGAAGTTGCAAAAACATGTGGTAAAAAATCAATTAGAGTTAATACATTAAAAATTAGCCCAGAAGAATTAGTAATAAGACTAAAAAATAAAGGTTGGAAAATTAATCAGCCATTTCCCCATTATCCTGAAATTGTTCAAATAGATTCAATCCTACAACCAGGAGAACTTGGAAAAGCAACAGAACATATTTTAGGTTATTACTATGTCCAAGAAATCACAAGCATGATGCCAATCATCGCTCTTCAACCAAAGGATGATGATATCCTTTTAGACCTCTGTGCATCACCAGGTTCAAAAACAACCCAAGCAGCAGCAATGATGGATAACAAAGGAACAATACTTGCCAATGACCTAAACATTGGAAGAATTTCAATTCTTTCAGCTAATTTAGAAAGATGTTCTGTTACAAATACCATACTTACAAGACATGATGGCCTAGAACTTTGCGCAAAATTAAAAAAATCAAAAACAAGAATGAAATTTGATAAAATACTTGTTGATGCTCCTTGTTCAGGAGAAGGAAACATAAGATGTTCTCCAAGAACCTATGTAGAATGGAGTGAAAGTCTATTGGAAAACTTTGGAAAAAGACAAAAAAAATTAGCATCTAAAGCACTAGAACTTTTAAAAGAAAATGGAGAAATGATATACAGTACATGTACTCATTCACCAGAAGAAAATGAATCAGTTGTTCAATATCTTCTTGATAACTATGACATAAAAATACTTCCCATCACTCTCCCAATAAAAACTCGTCCAGGAATATCCAAATGGAAAAATGAAACCTTTCATCCAGATCTAAAACATGCTTACAGAATCTATCATCATGACAATGACATGGAAGGATTTTTCCTATGTAAAATAAAAAAACTTAGTGATAATAAAAAAGGAGAAGAAAAATGAGTAAAGAAATAAAAAAATGGTGGGAAGATAATTCTAAGACTTTTCAAGAAGAATCTAAAGTTCCAATTGGAATTACTTATGGTCCAGCAGTTCCTACTGAAAATAAACTTAAATTAATAGGCAATCTTAAAGGGAAAAATGTACTTGAAATTGGTTGTGGTGGAGCTCAATGTGGTATTGGCTTTGCAAAAAGAGGAGCAAATGTTATTGGTATAGATTTATCCAAAGAACAATTAAAATATGCTAAAAGCCTTATAGAAAAAAATAAAGTAAAAATTAAATTATTACAAGGAGATATGGTAAATTTACATCAAATTAAATCAAATAGCCAAGATATTGTTTTTTCTTCATGGGCATTATTTTATATAAGTGATTTAAAAAAGTGTTTCAAAGGAGTATATAGGGTATTAAAGAAAAAAGGGATATTTGTTTTTAGCACGAATCATCCATTTTGGAAAATTATTGATAGCAAAACTCTTAGAATAAAAAAATGTTATTATAAAAATGGAAGATACGAAACTTGTTATAAGGGGACATATGTATCTTATTATCACCTGATTAGTGAATTAGTGAATAATCTAATCTCTGCAGGATTTATACTAGAAAGAATAGAAGAACCTGATCAAAGAATAAAAGATAAATATACCTCAAAAGAGATTGTTCCTGAAAATTATAAAATAAAAGCTATGAAATTTGTTCCAAGGACAATAATCTTTAAGGCAAGAAAAATATGAAAATAAGAAGAGCAAAACCAGAAGATGCAAAGGAAATTTCTAATCTCAGAATAAACACAATTAAAAGCTTTCCTCAAGACAACTCAAAAGAAGAAATGGAATATGTAATAAACAGAAATACTCCTAAATCTATAATAGAAAAAATAAAAACAAGAGAGATATTCAATATGTTTGAAAAAGGAAAGATAATAGGAAACATAGGACTACATGAGACTAGACTAACCAATTTTTATGTTGATAAAAACCGATTAAAGCAAGGAATAGGAAAAAAGCTTCTTGAATTTATAGAAGATTATGCTAAAAAGAAAGGAATAATAAAACTTCATTTAAGATCAACTCCTTCAGCAATATCTTTCTATAAAAAGTTTGGTTACAAAATAACTAAAATAGAAAAAAAGATGCAAAATGGAATTAAAATGACGCATACAATTATGGAGAAAAAACTATGAACTTCTTAAAAGCATTTATCGAAGATTGCAAATACTATGATTTGGAGGAAATAGAAGTAAAAAGCATTTTGAAATATTTAAAAAAAGACCAGACTATCTTAGACATTGGAGCAGGTATTGGAAGATTATCATTTCCAATATCAAAATATGCAAAAGAAGTAATAGCCCTCGATAATAATGAAGAATTAATTACTTATTTTAAAAAGCACAAAAGAAAAAATATTAAATTCATTTACATGAATATAAAAGATTATATAAAAAAATATAATAATTTTAATTTGTATATATTTGCCTGGCCTGTTATAAATATTAAATTAATTAATTTAATAGAAAAATATCTGCCAAAAGAGACTATTCTTATTATAATAATTCCAGATAATAATTCAGATTATGAAACAATAATTAATAAATTAACTAAAAAATCATTTAAAAAAGATAAAGAAAAAAAGAATAAATTTTTAGAATTATTAACTAAAAAATTCACCTTAATAAAAAAGAGAGATATCAACACCAAATATACTTATCCGAATGAAAAAACAGCATTTAGGGTTCTCAAAAATGCAATGAAACTATGGTTTAACTTAAAGTTTAATAAAACCATCGATAACAAACTCAAAGAAGTAATAAAAGAGCATGAAAAAAATAAAAAGATAATATTTGGAGAAAAAATATATTTTTATGTATTAAAGAAAAAATGAAACCCCTAACCTCAACAGACAAAAAAAGAATAATAAATGCACTAAATGAACAATTTGGCATATCCAAACTCCCCTATTTAATAATCCAGTTTGGAAAAGAGAAATTAAGAGTATATTCTGGAAATTTATTAAAAGAAGAACTCTATCATCTGAACAATGAATTAAGAATTGAAAACATAGGATTATATTTCGCAAAATGGGAAAACGATGGCATAAGATTAACCCTTGATGGAGTTCAATTACTAAAAAATCAAATATCTAAAAACATTCTAGAATTAGATGATAAACAAGCTGAACAGTGGCTAAAAGGAAATGACCTTGATATTAAAACAGACAGAAGTTGGAAAATACTAAAACATAAAAATGAATTCATTGGCTGTGGAAAATCCACAGAAGAAAGAATAACAAATTTCATGCCTAAAGAAAGAAGAATAAAGAATTAGTATTTCTATATCTAGTTATAATCCCTTCCTAGGCAAAGCAAAATAATGAGTCCAATTAGTTCTAGGATTATAAATAGCATGAAATTCAACTTTGCTCATATCAATACTGCTACCACGAGTATCCTCAGTAAATACCCGAGGAGTTACTATATCCCCTGTTGCCCTTGATAATGCACTTGCATATTTAGGATCAGATACTGCTTCAGTATCATCAAAAAAAGGAGTATGATCAATTTTTTTTAAGCAAAACTTCTGGAACATCTCCATGCATATCAACAACCTGATAACTTGAATTTCCATCCCCCATAGAATGCCCGCCTCTAACAAGATGAGGAACCCCCCATTCATAAATTTGTTTTAATCTTTCATCAAGTGTCATAGGAAAAATAATAAAAATCAGTTTATAAATAAGATGCTAATTCAAAATAATTATTCTTCTATCTGCCCTTTATAAAAACCATAATAATATCTTACTAATGCAGGACTATTTTTACAAGAAGAACACCTCATAATTAAATCAAGAGCTTGATAATCAATTTTTCTTTTTTTAGATTCAGGAACGCGCTTGCATGTTAAAGCAAGTTTAATTAACTTGCCTTCAAGAGTATTATCCTCAAAATCTAAATTTTCCATGCCATCTGATTCTACTTGATCTTCAATATAAGCAATACCATTCATTAACTCTGTAAGCCCTTTTTTCATATCATTATAAACTCGAAAATAGCTAATAGCAATAGAATCAGTTCCCTTGCATTTATTCCTCTTTTTTATAACTTTTAATGCATTTGCATCAATATGTCTTTTTTTATTTTCTGGAGAATTAAGATAAGTGTATGCAAAATTCAACAGCTCATCTTCAAGAGACTTTTCTCCTGAATTAGAAAACCAATGTTTTGCATATTTTTCTTTTTCATATGTCTGTCTAAAAACCAAAGCAAAATCAGAGGGATTTAATTGAGAAGAACTTTTTTCTAATTGCCTATAAATTTTTAATCTTAACCTATCATCAGCTGTTGCAGGAATCATCTTCTAAAATAATCCTTATTTGTTTTAAACATTTATATAGTAACGCAATAAGAATATTTATAAGATTGCTAAATCTTATTAATCTATGAAAAAGAGGCATAAAAAAACAAACTTTTTATTGATATCAGTAATAGCGATTATTCTTATGATTTTAGTGATACTAACAATTCCAAAAATGATTATCAAAGAATCAAAAACAATCTCAACAGGAAAGATTATCTATTCTCCAATTGATTTTGAGGTATTAAAAAATGTAAAATCTGAATTAAAAAACTATTTTCAATCAAACAATTATTGGGCAGAGGATGGATTTTTCTATTATTTTTTTAAAGAATATTGTCTCTATGCAATAAGAGACACAGGCTCGTGTTCAGGAAATAATCCAGATACTCCTTACGGAATATACTTAGTTAAAAGAGCTCCAGGTGAATATGCAACAAGCACAATACCAATGGCTCCTGAGATTCTTCAAGATTTAGGACTATCACAACAAGATAATTGGGAAAGCATGTGGAGGATGAGAAGTGATGAAGCAATTGTAATGATTGCATTAACACCTCCAGAATCAACCTACTATAGTTACTTGCCATATTTATATTCAAGACCTCAATCAGGAGAAAGTACTTCTGTATCTCCAAAAGTAAATGGAAGACTTCTGTATTATGCTGCAATGGACAGCCCATTAAACAATGATAATATTAATATCTCAGAAAGCAAATTCAATTCTCCTATTGTAACAATTTTAACAGCAGACAAAACATTAGATAAAAAAATAATAGACCAACTCAAAATAATACTTCCAAAATATGGAATAAGTACTGCTATAATAAATACACATGTAGTTCCAACAGATATTGTAAAAACAGGATATAAAAATCAGTCTGATGATTTTACAATGCTAACACGTATAATAAAACCCAATAATAAAACCCTAATGCAAGAATATTATGAAAATCCACCAGTATTAATATTAAGAATTGTTCCAAATACACCGGAAAATACTTCATCTCCTAAGTTCAAATTTACCCCAATACCTGCAAGAGAAACAGGAAATAAAGAATCTAATTTGTCAGGAGCATTAACAACACTTGCAAATGCAATAAAATCAAAATATACTTTAAATACTCGTTCAATAGCAATTGAAAGTGGAATTTCAGCATCAATGCTTCAAATAAAAAAATGTATTAGCTATAAAATAAGTTGCCAAGGAGATAATCCAGACACAACCTACATATATTATACCAATGTTGAAAACATAAGCAATAATCCAAATGATTTCCTTGTTGTTGCAGGAATTAATCATGTAAATACAAATAAAGCAGAATTTTCAAATCTTGCAATATATAATAATAAGTATTTCTTTGGCATTGGCTCTGTAACAAATGAAAATTTTACAGGAAGTGCAAATGAATTCACATCTTATGCAACAGGTTTAAATAAAAATACTCTTATTAATAACATAAATCAATTCTATGCCTATAAAATAAAAAGAAATTGCACAGGAGAAACATATTGCTATCAATTACAAGAGGATAATCTAGTTTGCACAGACATGTACGGAAATTTAATAATGTGCCCTCCTCCAAACACACCAGGTGTTGATGTAACAGACCCAATCAGTGTAATTGAAAGAGCCTACAGAGATCCAAATGGAAAATATGGTCCTTCCTACAGTGAAATTGTTGCTCCAAAGTTTATTAAGATAAAGCCAAAATAATCACCTTTAAATACACCTAAAATCTTCTTCTATTATAACAGAAAATCAAAATGATTTTCTGATCTTCGTTTTAAGAGGTAAAACTTCAGATGACAGAAAAATCCTATGGCGGAAACAATGGAGTAAGAGAACATACCAGTGGTAAACCTATCAAGATTAAGGATAATTCCAATAATATCAATGCAAAAAAATTAAAGTCTTCTGAAAAACCAATTAATACAGAAAAAATAAACAAGTCCAATTCTAAACTAAATGAAATTGAATCCTATAAAAAAGCAGGAGAAATATCAATTAAAATAAAAGAATTTGCAAGACAATTAATAAAACCAAATATGCTTCTAGTTGATATAGCTCAAAAAATAGAAGAAGAAATAATAAAACAAGGAGCTCAACCAGCATTTCCAGTAAATCTTTCTATAGATGATGTAGCAGCACATTATCATCCAACATTAGAAGATGAAACAAAAGCAACAGGATTATTAAAAGTAGACATAGGAGTTCACATAAACGGATTTATAGCAGATTCTGCAATTTCCATTGATCTAACGCCTGAAAAAAAACATACAGATTTAATAAAAGCAAGTGAAGAAGCACTTGAAAATGCACTTTCTATTCTCCATAAAAATCCAACCATGAGTGAAATAGGAGAAACCATACAAAAAACAATCTCAAAAAAAGGATTCTCACCTGTGATTAATCTATCTGGCCATGGACTTGGAGAATATGATATTCATGCAGGAGTAATAATTCCAAACAATGCAAATAATAACCCATATAAACTAGAACCAGGAGCCTATGCAATAGAACCTTTTGCAACCTATGGAGAAGGAAAAGTTATGGATGGTCCTCCAAGCAATATATATAAAATAATAAATCCAAGAACTCCAAGATCACCAGCAGCAAGAGCAATTTTAGAATATATCTGGGAAAAAAATGAAACACTTCCATTTTCACTAAGAGAACTTCAAGAAAAATTCGGAAATATTTCAAGACTTGCAATAAAAGAATTAGAACAAAATAATATAATCCATAATTATCCCCAATTAATTGAAATCTCCCATAAACCAGTAAGCCAAGCAGAACATACTTTCATAAAAACACCTGACAACAAAATAATAATAACTACAAAATGATTTTAATTCTCATAAAAAATTATAATCAAAAAAACAATGTACCACCCCCCACTTAAAAGTAGGGGTTTGTGACAGGCACTTGTTTTTAGAATGCTCAGAAATTAAAAGCAGTAAGCTTACGACCTCATTATAAATAATGGGGTTTTAATTTCTAACATAACAAAGTAAATATTCTATATAAACATTAATTAGCAGGATTTGCAGTACCCTTGTTATCTGCATAAGCTTCATTTGCTTTAGCATAAATCCATTTTCCAACACCTACTGCACTATCACAAGCACTATCCAAAGTTTTATTTCTAGGCACAACCCATTCATTATAATCAGTTGGACTTTGAACAAGAGTTCTTTCAATTCCAAATTGTTTTAATTTTACACTATTAAGTCCACCAAAACTACCTCTTTCAAGTCTAACTTTTTGACTTCTATCACAACTATATCCACTTAAAAATATTCCTGCACCCAATGCAAGTAATCCAAATGTTTTTGCAATTCCCATAATATCTAAATTTTTTATGATTTTATAAACCTTTCTATTTGTTACCACTAAAGAATAATACAAAGACTAAATATACTTCTTTGCATTATATATTCTATATAGTGTTTGCCCAAAGTAACCTTAAAAATATGGCAAACTCCATGGCTCGATTTCCAGAAACAGAAGATGAAATAATAATTAATTGTCCTAGATGTGATTCTAACCATGTATTAGTTAGTCTTAATCAAAGAGGATATTATGAAGTAAAAGAATGTCATGATTGCGGATACAGGAAAATTTTTGAATAAGTATAAATTTTACTGGACAGAAAATTGAGGAATTTTCTGTACAGAATGAATTAATAACCATATTCCATTTTAGGGAATTTTTCAGAATTATTTTTATCCATTTTCTCATCATAGCTTCCATGAAATCCAGAATCAATAGTTCTATATTCTAATCCAGAACTACAATTAGAACATTGATAATTTCTTGTATTAAAATTATTATAATTTGTCATTTTTATTAAATATTATTTTATAAATAGTTTTAAAAACATTATTGGGAATCATAATTTTCTTTTTTTCTATTTTCCGGAATTGGAAATGCTCCAATCAATGCTCCTGCTCCCCCAATACCAATAGAAGCACCTAGTATTATTTGATAACTTATTGGCATATAATGGGGGGCGATTATTCTTCCCTCATTATCTCTATCAAATGCATCATGAAAACCATCTACAGCACCAACACCTAAAAGACCTAAAAGCCCTGTTGCAACTAAACCAAAACCAATTTTCCTTGATGTTTGTTCTATTTCCATCTGAGTAATTATCAGAACTCTCTTTCCTTTCAGGTCAAAATATCAGCAATAATGCTTATTTAAATTTATCCCAAATAAGCATTTGCAGGTTTTTCAAGAGCAGCCTTTGCACTTCTCAAATAATCAGTTTCAATCTTCCTATATCTATCCATATCAGTCTTTGAAACACTAGCACCAACTTTTCTCATGGCTTCTTCAAAATGTTTCATCTTAACTTCTTTGCATTTTATATCTTCTCTTAGGGCAAGCATTGCAGCTTCTCTAACTAAACTCTCTACATCTGCACCAACATAGCCCTCAGTTTTATTAATAATTTCATTAACATTAACATCTTTTGCAAGAGGCATATTTTTAGTATGTATTTTAAAGATTTGTTCTCTTCCTTCTTTGCCAGGAGTTCCAACCAATAATATTCTATCAAATCTTCCAGGCCTAAGTAATGCAGCATCAAGCATATCTGGCCTGTTTGTTGCACCAATAACAATTACATTAGATAAATCTTCAATTCCATCCATTTCAGATAATAATTGATTTAAAACTCTTTCAGTAACTTTATTTCCATTATCAATTCCCCTTTTACCAGCAAGTGAATCAATCTCATCAAAAAATACAATGCAAGGACTAACCTGTCTTGCTCTTTCAAAAATCTTTCTAACACCCTCTTCAGATTTTCCAACCCACATTGAAAGTAAAGAAGGTCCTTTTATTTGTATAAAATTAGCTTCACTCTCTTTTGCAACAGCTTTTGCAAGCATTGTTTTTCCAGTCCCAGGGGGTCCATATAATAATATTCCTCTTGGAGGCCTAATTCCCATTCTTGTAAATGCATCAGGAAATTTCAATGGCCATTCAACAGCCTCTTTTAATTCTTGTTTAACCAAATCAAGTCCTCCAACATCTTCCCATCCAACATTAGGAATCTCAACTAAAACTTCTCTCATTGCACTAGGTCTTACCACTTTTAATGCTTCTATAAAATCTTTATGATTAACTTTCAATTCTTTCAATACCTCTTCAGGGATTTCTTCCCCATCTTTTAAATCCCCAATTTTTGGAAGAACTTTTCTTAAAACAATCATAGCAGCTTCTTTTGCAAGTGAATTAATATCTGCACCAACAAATCCATGAGTAACAGAAGCAATCTCATCCATCATACCCTCCATAAAAACAGAATTAAGTTCATCTTTTTCCTTATTAGATAAATCTTTTATTAAAGATTTATTTTTTGATTCATCATCAACCAGAATATCAGCATAATTTTCCAATTTACCTAAAAATTCTTTCTTATGTTTTATTTCTTCATTTATTTCTTTTAATTTCTTTTCTTCTTTATGGTTTTTCAATTCAAGATTTAATTGTTTAATTGATTCTCTTAAAACATCAGTTTTCTTTAAAACATAATTTTTTTTAAAAGAAGGGATTAATGGCATATTTCTCGTATGAATTTTCAAAACTTGCAGTCTGCCTTTTTTATCAGGAGCCCTTATTTCAATTTCCCTATCAAATCTTCCAGGTCTTCTTAAAGCAGGATCAATAGAATTAGGCCTATTTGTTGCACCAATAACAACAACTTTTCCTCTTGATTTTAAACCATCCATTACAGTCAATAATTGTGAAACAACTCTTCTTTCAACTTCCCCTGTTGCATCTTCCCTTTTAGGCGCAATTGCATCAATTTCATCAATAAAAATTATAGAAGGTGCATTCTTTTCAGCTTCTTCAAATAAATCTCTTAACTTTTTTTCACTTTCCCCATAAAACTTGCTCATTATCTCCGGCCCATTTAATAAAATAAAATTAGCTTCTGATTCATTTGCAACAGCTTTTGCAAGCAAAGTTTTTCCTGTTCCCGGAGGTCCATGCAATAATACTCCCTTAGGAGGTTCAATCCCTAATTTTTCAAAAATATCAGGATGTTTTAAAGGAACTTCAACCATTTCTCTTATTTTTTTTACTTCATCAGTAAGTCCACCAATATCTTCATAGGTTATATCTGGAATATTTTCTTCTGAAACTTCAACAGCCTTATTACTTAAAATAACTTCACTATTTTCAGTAATTACGCAAGGCTGGTTAGGCATAGTATTCACAATAACAAACTTAATTTGCTGCAATCCCCCAAAACCCATTCCACCAAATCCAGCTCCACCGCCAAATCCAATTCCATTAAGCATATCATTAAACTCCCCAAAAATATCTTCATCATTTCCTCCAAGCATATCTCTTCTTCTTTGAACTCCACCAAGGACAATTAAATCTCCTTTAACAAAAGCTCTTCCTAAAAGTCCTGCCTTAAAATAATTTGGATTTCCCTGTATCTGAACCCTAACTCCTTTTTGAGCAGGAGCAATTATTATTTTTTTACCTTCCTTAATATCTGCTTTGCTAACAGTAACAGTTTCACTCACTCCTGTTTTTGCATTTTTTCTTATAATTCCATCAATCCTAATAACATTTTCTCCAACATCAGCAGGATAGGCTCTGTCTGCAATTGCAACAGTTTCTCTTCCACCTTTAATTAATATAACATCTCCCCTTTTTATTCCCAATTCTTTCATTATTTCTAAATCTATTCTTGCAATACCCTTATATGCATCATCTTGGAGTGCTTCTGCAACCCTTAATTTCAAAGATTTATTTTTTTCATTTACCATGTTGAATTTGAGTTTACGAAAATTTAACAGACAGAGAATTTAAGAAATTCTCTGTATTTTCAAAAACCTGCTTGTCAAAACCGAAGGTTTTCGCTGTTTTTGAAATAGTTAATTTATCGTTTACTTCCTAACCTCTTTAACAGATTCATCATTTTTAAATACCTGCATCTTATTATTTCTAGGATTAGCAGAATCATATAATTGTTTCACATGTAAAACAGGTTCATTATTTCTAACAACTCTAAACTCCTTTGCCTGAATAACTCTAGATTTAACATTCTCAGAATTTTCCATTTTAGTATTAAAATTCAAACTCAAACTATGGGAATTATTAAAACATAATCTAACCATATCATCTAGCATTCTTTCCTGTTCTTTCATAAAATTAACAATTTCCTTAGGAATTGAAACAGTATAGCTATTTCCAACAAATCTCATTTTAACATTAAATTCTTTTTTCTTTAAATCTAAAAAATCATTATATTCCTGTTCATCCATAGGATGCACCATCTTACTATGGCACTTCGGACAATCAAGAGCTCTTAAAATAAACCCATTTTTCATAAATTGAACTTTATCCATTTTTGTATTACAATTTCCACAAAGGATTGTGTTATTGAATATATCTGTAGTCATTTTATTTGTTTTAACTTATTATTTTTATTTTCTATTTTACTATAACCCTGTGGAGCTAGTTTCATATTGCTATGACTTTGCTCTCCAGGGGAAAAGAGGTGTTTACAGGTATGTGTATACCTGTTGTATACATAAGAAATATATACTATTTAAATCTTGCGAATTATTTTGAGTGATAAAATAACTACCAATTAATAGTGATTTTTAATACAAAAAATTTTTAAATAGAAATTACATATAACAAACATGATAAAATTAACAAATTTAGTTACAGCTGCAATGATATTAGGAACTCCTAGTTTAACAAATTATTCGCCAGCCCATAATCCAGTAGTTTATCATACTCATGTTGCACCTCATTACAGGCCAGGAGAACCTGTTAGAAATACTTTAAAATTTTTATTTTGTCCAAGGTGCCATAGACAATATCCAATAGGAACTGTTTGTTCATGTTCAGGACATAGTATTTCAAGAGGATGTGAATCAGGGCGTCATTATGTTCCAAGGGAACCTGTTAGAAATACTTTAAAATTTATTTTCTGTCCAAGGTGCCATAGACAATATCCAATAGGAACTGTTTGTTCATGTTCAACCCATACCCATGTAAATCATTATATAAATCCTGCTAGTCAGACAAGAACAGAAGTTATAATCAGACAAGTTTCTCCAACAGCTGTTCACCGTGAAATATATTTCTCACTACCATAATTATAAGTATATCAATAACTGAACCACTATATTCTAATAACTAATTAATAATCTGAGCAAAAATTAAAGAAGTAAATTTATGAACTTCTAAACAAATTGACTAGATACTAAACTTTTCTATTTCAACAATCACTAATTAAACCCCTAATTCCAATAATTTAAAAACCTATTTAGTTTTTATTATTCATGAATTTTAAAGAAATACTTAGCTTAATAAAAAAATCCTGGAATTGGGTTTGGAATTCAGATTCCCCACTTAGCTGGATTGTATCACTTATAATAATCTTCCTTTTTGTAAAATTTATATTTTTCCCAGGACTTTCCCTAATAATGGGAACATCTCTACCACTTGCAGGAGTAGAATCTTCTTCAATGGACCATCAAATAGTAAAGGATGAGGCATCAAGATTGAATTTATGTGGAAACTATTACTCACAAAATCAAAAACAGTATATTGATTTTGACAAATACTGGAATTCTTGTGGAAAATGGTATGAAGAAAGAAATATAACTAAAAAACAATTTTCAGGATTTTCATTAAAAAATGGCTTTGCAAAAGGAGATATAATAATTGTATGGGGAAGATTTACTCCAAAAATAGGGGATATAATAATCTTCAAACCAAGCCAAGATTCTTCTGCACCAAGACCAATAATCCATAGGATTGTAAAAATTAAAAATAATATAATTCAAACAAAAGGAGATCATAATGGAGAACAATTAGTCTACACAAATAATCAATACAGAACAGATGAAACCAACATAACTCAAGATCAATTAATGGGAAAAGCTATTTTTAAGATACCATATCTGGGTTACATAAAAATATGGATGGTAGAGATAATAAACAGGCTATTCTCAGGCTAGAAAAACTTATATAAGCCACCTAAGTTAAAATAAGAATAAACAAAGATATTTAAATAATAAACAAGTAAAAAAAATATGAAAATGACTTATTTTCAATTACAAGAAAATCTTATAAAGATTTTCTGTACAGAAAAATCAAAAAACAAAATTTTTCTTGTACTCTATTTAAGAGGTAAATCTTCGTAAGATGGAATTTTGTCCAAAATGCGGTTGTGTTTTAGCTGAAAAAAATAAAGTTTTTGTATGTCAAAGATGCAACTATAAATCAAAAAATAAGGTTAAAATAGAATCTTCTGAAAAAATAGAACAAAAACCAGAAATTGGAGTAATTAAAAACAAAGATATTGATGTTTATCCAGTAATTAATGCCATTTGTGCTAAATGTAATAATAAAGAAGCCTGGTTCTGGACATCTCAAACTCGTTCAGGTGATGAAGCTGAAACTCGTTTCCTAAGATGTACCAAGTGCAAGAACACTTGGCGAGAGTATCGCTGAAAAGAAGGGGAATATACTTATATTTAGATTCTATCTAGTTAATTTTCCAAATTTTACTAAATCAGCTTCTGTAAAAACCTTGATATTTCCAATGCAATCATCATTGCAATGTAGACCACCAGGACTTAAACTTAAAAGATGCTTTTTTTCAAGAACGTTTTCAAGATGCCTTAAATAAAGCCAAAAAATAGATTGATGCATTGTATTACTTCCGTTATAACCTCTCCTAATTAATTCTGGAACAAATTGTACAAAATCTTTCATTGCAACATATTCTAAAGTAGAACGTGCAGATAAATCAAATTCAAGTCTATTTGGAGTTTCAGACAAAGCCCATTGTGGAGTTCCTTCAACTTTTCTCATTGGAGCACTTTCATCCCAGTATTCAGGCATTGGAAAAACAATTCCATTTTGATTAGAAGATATTCTTCCACGATAATGAGTATTAGATTGTCCAATCCCAATCCTACCCATATATAAAACAACATTTGATTCTAAACCCAAAGAATATAACCTCTCGAAATCTATAGCTCCTAAAACCTTTGATGCGCCATTGATATCTCCAATAGAATCATTAATACATCTAGGAAATTTACCTTTATCCATTTAAATTTAAATTATTTTTACTTTTTAAGGATTATTATGGATTAATGTATAGATTTAATCTTCTATCAAAATAGAATATTGAAGATTTTAGAAATATTAACAAAATAGAATATTTATTTCCTATTAGCCTTTTCCTTCATCTCATTAAGTGCACCAGATTCTCTATCTTTTTCATCGCTGACTTTTATCTGTTTATCTTTTAAAAATGTTAATATAATAAACAATATTATGGCAGTTATTATAAGCACTAAAACAATTGCTTTTTGATCTTTTAAAAAATACTTTACTACAGAATCATAGAATAACAACACAAATAAGTTACCAAATAAACTCAAAAATATTCCCCATTTAAGACCATTATAAAATCTATCTTTCTCTCCAAGATTTTTTATAATCAATTCTTTTGATTCTATATCTTTTAAAGAAATCTTTTCCTTTGGCTCTCTTTTTTTAGGACTCATTAAAGAATAAAAAATAAGTAAATTCTTAAGCTTTTCTATACTTCCAAATATACTATGAGAATGACGTGAATACAAACAAAATTATTTAACAATACATTTATAATCCTTCAATCAAACCTATCTCAATGGAATTTTGTCCTAAATGCGGTTCTGTAATACTTGGAAAAAACTGTGTTAGATGCAATTACAAATCAGAAAAAGAAGTAAAACTAGGGTCTTCTCAAAAAATAGAAGCAATGAAAGAAATTGTGATTGTAAGTGAAGGGGACGGTGAAACAAGACCTACAGTAACAATTCTATGCGTAAAATGCAAGCATCCTGAAGCATATTTTTGGACAAAACAAACAAGATCAGCAGATGAAGCAGAAACAAAGTTCTACAAATGTAAGAAATGTGATCACACATGGCGAGAGTATAGATAGTTGACTATCTAATTCAAAAATAATTTACAACTAACTATGCTCGAGTAGAGAATATCGTTAATTTTTTAGAAAGTATATTAAACAAATAAAAAATTAAAGATATTAGAGTAGAGAATACAGATAATAGCAAAATGGATTCTAAAATAAATCATCTGTATTAGAGCATCAAATATGGGATAAATTAAGTAATCATTAAAGGATAGAAGAATTTAAAAAAAGAAAATAATTACTATTAATATGACTGGAATTACATTTGTAGGGCCAAGAAGTAATGAAACAGCAGACGACCATCTAATTAGAATAGCGCACACTGCAATAAAAGGCAGTGGAGATCAAAAAAATTCTGCCCATATTGAATTAATCTTAAATGCTTTGAGAGAAATGGATGAACCACATAAGGATCAACCATATGATCCCAATGGATCAAGATTAGTAACTTTGGTTTATAATTTTCCAGATAGTGTTAATAGGGATCTTGAATTACATAGATACGATAATGTTCCTTGTGCAAGACATTCTTTTTGTGCTATGGATAAGTTTGGTGTTTTAGGAAAAGTTGATGATTCCTATGCAGGATTTTTAATTGATTGTTTTATAAAAGGCCAGGGATTAACAAGAACGCTCGCCTTTTTACAAGGTTCTTCTGAAGATAAAATCAGAAACACCGCTACGGAAATTTTCTCCTTAAAAAATTGTTCAGGTGGGAGCGCTTATATTGAAAAGACATTAAGTAGAAAACCTATTGAATTAGGTTTAGGCAGAGTAATTGCAGATCCCTTTGAACCAATTGTTTGTGAAGGAGAATTATGTTTTGGTGGAGAGGGAAAGTTATACGTAGAAGTAGTAAGAGAACTTATGGGAAATTTGGCAAATTATTCAGGATTTACTCCAGAGAAATATTTACTTGCACATAGAGATTTTAAGATTAATCTTTCTGAAGGATTTGGAGAGGATGAAGTTAGAGCGATGCTAAAAGATCTCAAAACAAGAGTTACTCAGACCTATGCAGGAAAAGCTGCATAAATTTTATAACTCCCATAATTTCTAAAATAATTTGATAAGGACATAATCATCACAACAATTCTTTTAAACCACAATTATATAAAATTTGAATGAAAAAAACACATATAAAAATTATAATTACTCTCGTAGCCATAATAGCATTAATAATCCTAGTTTCAGTCTATTCCTACAACAAATACAAAGAAAACAAAGAAATTCAAGAAATAAACAAAGTTGAATTCAAATTACTAAGTTGTGTAAGTAATTGTTCAATAATTCATTCTTTAAATAGTAATGCCAGTTCATTAAGCAAATCCTGTTTAAACAATTGCACAGCTGAAAATAATATTTCACTGGAATTGCAAAAAAAAAAATCCTCAAAA
>Ga0208958_1000872_pt1 | contig 33495 bp, 32 predicted proteins | sample RifOxyB1_FD_184032 | JGI IMG/M metagenome (GOLD analysis project Ga0208958, IMG submission 184032) | Soil microbial communities from Rifle, Colorado - Rifle Oxygen_injection B1 (SPAdes) | ecosystem: Environmental > Terrestrial > Deep subsurface > Rock core/Sediment | place: Rifle, Colorado...
AAACTTGCGGATGGCTGAATTTGACGAAGTTCTCCGTGAGCCACATTTTCGAGCTGCTATACATCGGGATAACACAGGCGACCGCTTTTCCACCGCCGCAGCTGTGCATTCCGATTCCGGTAACGCGCTGTTCGAAAAAGGTCGTATATACCGGACCGCTCACTTTTCCGAAAATCTGTTGATGCAGGGAGGAGTTGTTGGTGCCTTCGATGCTATTGATGAAGGACAGATCCTCTACCATCTGCTTCTGGATGTCGGCTGGAACGTCGCTGTCGAATTTATAGGCGTAGCTGAGTGTTGGAAGACAAAACAACAAAGACAGAACGATAGTTTTTTTGGAATTCACGATTCCCCCCATAACTGTCTTTGTATCAAAGGGGTAAAGAGGCAGGCAACTTATTTCGTGGAAAGAATGACGCGGCGTACTGTAAGTTTTTGCCGCGAGTTCACCAAACTAGCATTTTGATTGCATGCGTGAAAATCCATCGAGGGCAAAGGGATGGAAAACGCAAACCTGAAACTACTGATCGCCTCCCCAGAGGTTTGGGGGTTGCTAGTTGCGGCGGCATTCAGTTGGATGCTGTTGCAAAATCCAGGGCGGGCTATTCCCCGTCCCGATTTGCAGGCTCTGGGCTCAAGCCGTTCCGAACAATCCTCGATGATTGCGGCTGCTGAAGCGGCTCCTTTCGGGGCTGCTCTTGCGATGGAACTCTCATTTGCCGTGTCACCGTGAGCGACCCGGATCAGACGTTCTTCCGGGCAATCGGCTTGAGGTTTGCACATTCTCGCCACGTGGAACTGGGTTCCACAACGTGGCCCGGAGGTTTAACAGGTTCGCCCTTCGGGCCACACTTCTTTCAGAATTCGATTATTTCCCCGTACTGCCAAAACCCTTTTCGCCTCGCGCGGTCGCGTCCAACGATTCAACTGCTTGGACCGCTGGCGTTGCGATCGGCAAAATCAGAAGCTGCGCGATTCGTTCACCCCGTCCAAGCCGGACGGGGTCGCCTGAAAGATTCCAGAGCACGACTTGAATTTCTCCGCGGTAGCCAGCATCGATAACGCCGCCCGCTACTTTCACGCCGCGTTTGCCGAGGGACGAGCGATCCGCGATCAAACCGACGTGGCGCGGAGGCAGCGCGAGAGCGACGCCCGTTTTTGCCACCAGGCCCTGTCCGGGGCCGAGCAGGAGGTCTTCGGTTGAATAGAGATCCAGTCCCGCATCATCCGGATGAGCTCGCGTCGGGAGAGTGGCATCGTCCCGGAGCTTTAGAATTTCGATCTGCTCAGCCATGCAGGAGTCCTTGGATATGGGTCGGAATAGCTTCAAACGGAACCGAAGTTTGGCTGCCTGACGAAAGATCTTTGACCAGGGCTTTGCCCTCCGAGAGTTCCGAGTCCCCGAACAGGACGGCAAATCTCGCCCCGTGCTTGGTGGCGAGCTTGAGCTGCGCGCCGAAGCCTTCGGCCGAGAGCGGCGTCATGACCCGAAGATTTTGGGCGCGGAGCCCGCGTGCCGTCTCCTCGGCTTTTGACCGTAACTCCTGTCGCGGCAGACTTACGAAAACATCAATTCCGGTGCCGAACGACGGCAGGAGCTGATGGGTTTCGAGAAAATTGCGCAATGTCACGTCACCCATGCCGAACCCGACGCCCGATAATTTGAAATTTCCGAAAAGAGCGAGCAGGTTGTCGTATCGACCGCCACCGAACATGGCGCGACGGTTTTCGGGGGAATGGTCGTACATTTCGAAAACGGTTCCGGTGTAATAATCAAGCCCGCGCAGGACTGTCGGGTCGAATTGTACGTACGAGGCCACACCAGATTCTTCGAGAAGTTTGTATAAGGACCGAAGCTCGTCCACCCCCGCGCAAGGGAGATTTCGGGCGGTATCTTCGAAGGGTGCCTTGAAGAAGTCTTCCATGCGGAGCCGCTGGTCTTCGGACAGCCCGAGTTCACTCAGCCATTTCGCATAGGCTTCTTCACCGATTTTGGCGCGGGCGTCTATGGCTTTGGTTGTTTTTAGAGCCGTATCCGTCGAAAGTCCGAGTGTCTGCGTGAAAAAGTGATCCATCAGCCGACGGTTGTTGACGCGAATGGAAACAAATTTCTCGCCCTTGAAGGAACGAATCAGATCGAGAGCGAGCGTGAGGAGCTCGGCATCGGCGAGGAGCGGATCACCGCCGAGAACGTCGACATTGAGCTGCCAGTGCTCACGGAGGCGTCCTCGCTGAGGCCGCTCGTACCTCCAAAGATTGGGAATGCTGAACCAACGCACCGGCTTTGGGAGTTCGTGAAACTTCCCGGCTACCATTCTCGCGAGCGTCGGGGTCATTTCGGGGCGAACAGCCAGCTTTCGTTCGCCGCGGTCCATGAGCCAGTAAAGCTGGTTATTGACGATTTCCTCGCCCGTCTTCGCGGCATAGAGTTCAAACGGTTCGAGCATCGGGCCGTCGTATTCCTGATAACCGTATTTCTCGACGACTTCTCGCATCCGATTAAACATCCAGCTCTGGATGCGCATGTCATCAGGGTAAAAATCCCGGGTACCTTTGTAAGGTTGGGTTGAAAGCGCCATCCCCCTGTCCTAAACGATTCGAGCGGTGTGCGTCAATTAATCTATGTTGAGAACGGAAGCTCCAGGCGGCAAAATACCCGGATGGACCTGATAGACAAGATGTCTGATCAACGGGCGCCCGAGGGCTCGTGTGTCGCGACGCTCATGGCTGCCGGAGCGGTTCCGCCGGAAGCGGTCGAGCTCATCACTGAACTGCTGACCAGGGACGGAATGCGCTTTCGTTCGGCCCGCCGACTCAGCCGCGCAGGGACTTCGAGCTGTGTGGAACTTCACTTTTCCGCGCTCGGCCGACCGACCGATCGAGAGGCATTGAAAGGGCGATTCAGGGAAAAGGTCCGCGCGATGGGCGACGAGGGCGGGTTTGATGTCGCCCTTCAGGAGGAAAGCCCACATCGGCGTCGCAGGCGTCTGGTGGCGATGGATTTTGATTCCACGCTGGTTCAGAACGAGATCGTTGATGAGCTGGCCCGGGAACGGGGCGTCTTCGATGAAGTCGCGGCGATTACCCGGCGGTCGATGGCTGGTGAACTCGGTTTTGATGAAAGCCTCGTTTTGAGATGTGAAAAGCTTAAAGGCCTTTCCAGGTCGGGCCTTGACCGCGTGCTCGAAAGAATCAGGCTCACTTCGGGCGCGGCTGAGTTCGTTCAGCGGCTGAAGCGAATGGGGTGCAAAACGGCCATTATCAGTGGCGGCTTCGACTTCGCAGTCGAGAAAATCCGGCGTGAGCTGAACATTGATTTCGCGTTTTCAAACACTTTGCAGCTGAAAGATGATCTGGTTTCGGGAGGGGTACAGCGTCCTCTTCTTAATCCACGGGCAAAGGCGGATATTCTCGAATCGCTGGCGGCGCGGGAAGGAATCGGTTTTGACGAAATTCTGGCCGTCGGCGACGGGGCAAACGACGCTTTGATGCTCGAAAAAGCGGGTTTCGGAGTTGCTTTCAACGCCAAAAAAATACTTCGCGAGCGCGCTGATTTTTCCCTGAATCAAAAGGATCTTCGGTGGATTCTTTACCTCATGGGTCTCACTGCGGACGAGATTGGAACTGACTTTACCTGAGGGTAAAGAGAAGTTTGATGTCCTCGTCGTCGAAGGCGATACCCGCTCCGAAAAAGTAGGGGACCTGCCCGTTCACTTTGTAGCGGACTGATTCAATTCCCGCCCGAAGATAAGTGCTTAGATACGGGCGAACCACGAGTGAGACGCGGTTGTCCATTCCTGGAGCGCCGCCGCGTGAATAAACCGAGTTCGTGAGCTGGATCTCGTCAGGTCTCTCGTTACGTCCGAGGTTGAATCCGATCGAAACCGCGCCATCTCCATTCAGCGCCCCGATTGCGAGATCCAGGCGATGATTGAAGAAAAGCTTACCGACCATGCCGGTCAGCAGGAGGCCGGTTTCCTCGAGCTGGGTGGTCTGCGTGACCGTGGTCGGGCCGCCCTGGACGGTTGTGGTGGTGGTTACCTTCGTTCGACGTCCCCTGGGATCAACCGAAATCCCGAGGAGATAATAACGGTCCGCCTTCGGCCAGATGCCAAGCCGAAACCAGGCACGGCTTCCTTCCTCGTAGGCCGTGATGATCTCTCCGCCGATATCCACTTGGAAGCGGACGCCTCCCACTTTTGAGAGAAGCTTATTCACATTTCGGATGCCTTCACGGATTTCTTCGGCATAGGTCGGGTCATTAATCAGCATCCCGACCGATCCCTCACCGCGATTAATCCGGGTCATCATGTCCCGAAGCTGTTCGATCGAGTCTTCGAGTTTGGCCAGGGTGCGCTGAGCCGTCTGGTTGAGCCCGCCTTCGGGAGCGAGGGTTCGAGACGCGTTTTCGAGCGTCCGGTTGAGCTGCCGCATGGTGGACCGCAGTTCTTCCGGATTGATCGCCTGTTTGAGGTTTTGCGTGAGACCGGTCATTTCGTTGACCAGCTCGTCCACCCGGTTCACGATTTGCTGCATGTCCTGGGTCTGCGCACCCACGGGGATCTCCCGGCCCTCTCCTGATTTTCGCGCGGGTTTCGCTGGTTCCTGTGCTTCGGCTGCCGACGCGCTCAGAACGGCGATATCGAGTAAGCGATCAGCGGCATTGCTGAGCGCTTGCTTGAGCGAAGGCTTCAGGTGGGACGTGGGACGTGGGCCGCCCAGGAATTTCACGGGTTTCAGTTCGACGAATTTATCTCCGAGAAAGCCTTCTCCTCTCAGATAAGCACGTGTCGAAGGAAGGACCTCAACCGGTGCCGTAATACAGATACCTAAGGTGACATGCGTTTCGGACAGCTCGACGGTTTTTAAATACCCGATTTCAAGTCCAAGGGAACGGATCGGGGATTTTGATTTAAGCCCGGTCGCGTCGTCGACATTGATGTGCACGAGCTGGCAAGGGCGGTACCAGTATGGCTTGTCGTTTACGTAAACCGTGAGTACTCCGATAAAGACCAGACCGACGACCGTGAAAAGACCGACTTTGAACCGGGTCGAGTTCGATGCTTCGCTTGTGTTCATGGCTAAAAGGCCCTCAGTTTCGCAAATCCAAATGGAAGGAATGAAGTTAGGATGAAATCGCTGAGTAGAATAGTGAGACAGGAGGAAACGACCGTGCTCCGGGTTGCCAGGCCGACCGCACTGGCTCCGCCTTGAGCGCGAAATCCAAAAAAACAGCCGATCCAGGTCAGGACAAGACCGAAAACGGCCGCCTTAACGACACAGTGGACGATTTCGATGAAATCGACCACTCGGGAGAATTGTTTCCAAAAAATGATGGGATCCAGGCCCATGATTCCGCAGGACACTGCCGCTGCGGCCCAGGAGGCCACCACGGAAAAGAAAATCGCGAGAAGCGGCATCATCAGAACACCTGCCGCAACCCTCGGGGCAACCAGATACTCAAGAGGATCGACGGCCATGACTTCAAGAGCGTCAATCTGTTCAGAGATTCGCATACTTGAGATCTGGGCGGCCATGGCGGCGCCTGCCCGCCCGGTGACCATAATGGCGGCCATGACTGGCCCGAGTTCGCGAAAGAGCGCAACGCCGACGCTTCCACCGAGAAGGGCTTCCGCACCGAAAAGATGAAAGGACACGTAAAGCTGGTAGCCGAGCACGCCGCCCATGAAGAGCGCGGCGACGATGTTCACGCCAAGTGAGGTAACTCCGATAAATTCACATTGCTTCAGGAAAAGGCCCCGCCGCTTCCAAAGGCCCACGGAAGATTTGACCGTTTCGAAAACAAAGAGGGAAAAATCTCCCAGAACGATGATAGATGTTTTAAGTAACCCCTTTGGATTCACGATTGGACTAGTTAAGACCAGAAGGGCTATAAAAACAAGGGAGTTCGGAGGGCCTTTGTTGCAATCTTTTTCACGCTTCATCTTGCGTCGGGCCGGGCTCGTGGCTCTCGTCGGGACGTTGACTGCCTTCGTCGGAGTGTATTATTCCGCGCAGCTTTACAAGAACCTCCGCACCGATATCGAAGAACTCCTTCCCAGTACGGCAAGGAGCGTTCTCGATCTCAATGAGGTCAGCCGACGCCTTGAGTCCATCGATAATCTCGCGGTCCTGGTCTTTTCGCAGGACCCGGCTGGCAGCAAGCGTTTTGTCATTGATCTCGCGAGACGTCTCGAAAAGCTCCCGAAAAACACGATTTCAAGCGTTGAATATAAAATTGATCGGGAACTCGAATTCTTCAAAGGGCGGCAACCGCTCTATATGGAACTCTCCGATCTGATCAAGGTCCGCGACTATATTCGCGACCGCATCCAATACGAAAAGGAGCTCTACAATCCGCTCAACATTTTTCGTGAAGAGGAAATCCCGGAACCGAAGCTGAACCTTCTTGCGCTCAGACAAAAGTACGAGAGTCGAACCGCGGCTTATGCCCGGTTGCCGGACGGCTATTACGCGACCCCGGACGGAAAGCTCCGTACTGTTCTGGCCTATATGCCCGGGAAAACGTCGAGCATCGATCAGGTGCATCGCCTCAAATCGGCCGTTGAAAGGACGATCGCGGAACTCAATCCGCATTCTTATGCTTCCGATATCGTGATCAAGTACACCGGGGGGGTTCAGGACACGCTTGAAGAACACGCTGCGCTCATCGCTGACCTGGAGCTTTCGTCGATTCTCGTCCTGATCGTTGTTACTCTCGCAATGCTCGTTTTTTACCGCAATGTTCGCGCAACTTTCGCGCTCGTCTTCAGCCTCCTGATGGGAACGGCATGGACCTTCGGGATCTCATATTTCACCGTGGGGTACCTGAACGCCAATTCCGCGTTTCTTGGCAGCATCGTCGTCGGTAACGGGATCAATTTCGGAATCATTCTGCTGGCTCGCTATATGGAGGAGCGGCGGAACGGGCGGGGCAACATCCGCGCCGTGCATCTGTCGATCTGCCATACGGCGACGGCGACCTGGACGGCGGCACTCGCCGCCGGGTTGGCTTATGGTTCCCTCATTCTGACTGGTTTTCGGGGCTTTCGCCAATTCGGCGTCATCGGATTGATTGGAATGATCCTTTGCTGGATCAGCGCCTTTACCCTGTTGCCCGCTTACCTTACCCTTTTTGATCGCCTGAGCCCGCTGGTCCGGGCCAAGACCCGCGCGCCGCGCGCTTTTCTTTCGGAGGGGCTCGCGCGGCTGGTTGAAAGATTTCCGGGTCCGATCTGGGTCATCTCACTCGTGATCACTATCGCTTCGCTCGCCACGCTGGTGCGTTTCAACCCGAATATTCTCGAAACGAACCTGGCCAAGCTCCGTAACAAGGACAGTATGGAAACGGGTTCGGGTTATCTTTCGAAGAACCTCGACGAGATTTTTCAACGGTATCTTGCTCCCGTCGTGATCCTGCCGAAATCACGAGAGGACGCGATCCGGATCGCGCGCCTTCTCAAGGAAAAAAAGGCTGCCGAGGGCAAAACCAGCATGATTGCTTCGGTGCAGACGATGGATGATTTCATCCCCTCGCAGCAGCAGGAAAAAATCAAAGTTTTGAAAGAGATCAGAAAAATCCTTCCGCCGCGCCTTGTGATGCGGTTGAGCGATTCAGATCAAAAGCTCGTGCAGACGTTCCTCGTCGAAACGGTCTTTCGCCCGATCCGGCAGGAGGATCTCCCTCCCCTTATTCTGAGCAAGTTCACCGAAAAAGACGGAAGCATCGGAAAGCTCGTTCTCGTCGAGCCGCCTCTCGATAATTCAATCTGGGAAGGGGAACGTCTGATCGCCTTCATCCAGCAGCTTCGGGAGGCCGCTGATTCGGTCGCGCCGGGCACCCCGGTCGCCGGCACGCTCGGGATCACCTCGGACATGATCCTGTCCATTTCTCGGGACGGGCCACGGGCCACTCTTTTTGCGCTTCTTGCGGTCGTGGTCCTGGTTATTTTCCTGTTCCGGAACGTCGCGACCGTCGCGCAAATTCTGTTTGCGCTCGGTCTGGGTGCCCTCTGGCTCGGCGGGATTATCCTTGGCTTCGGTCTCAAAATCAACTTCCTCAACTTTATCGCGCTCCCGATTACCTTCGGTATCGGTGTTGATTATGGCGTCAATATTTTCCAGCGGTATCGTGAAGAAGGGGGCGGCAATATTTTGCGCGTCATCCGGAACACCGGTGGCGCGGTAGGGCTTTGCAGCTTTACGACGATCACCGGCTACACGTCTCTTCTTATTGCAGGGAACCAGGGTTTCGTGAGTTTCGGAACGCTCGCGGTCGCGGGCGAAATCACTTGCCTTATCGCCGCCGTGATTTCGCTCCCCGCCTATCTTCTGCTTCGGAGCCGAAGGCGGGGGAGTCTGGTAAGTTAGGCAGAGTTTCAGGGCTTGGCGACCATTTTTGAGATGAATCGTTTTATACAGCCCAGAATGCCGGGTTTCGGGGGTACGTGTTCGGGAGTTTTCAATTCAGCTGTTTTGGGTTGTACTTCGTCGCCCAAAAGGGCCGGATTCAGCTTCGCGACTTTCGGGATTTCAGGGCTGTGCCGGAGCGAAAGCGAAATATTCTTTTCGCCCGCTTTCCACCACTTCTGGCCATCGGCCGAATTCAAGGCGAATTCGACGGAATTGGATGCTTTCGGCGAGATCAGGGCGATTTCGATGTGGTCTCCGAGTTTCATGGGCTTCGCGACATCAAAGGTCTCCCAATTATCAAAAGAGTAGCGCAGTGTCGCGTTTTCAGCTTCGCTCGTAGCTATCTTATGCCCGAAAAATTCGATCGTCCCGGATTCGATGTTGTGCTCGAGAATAGTTTTGAATTGGGAAGAGCGCGCATCATAAAGATAACGATGGCCGTTTCGTGACAGAGCACTTCTGGTTTCACGGAGTATAAGTTTATAGGGATCCGGGGTTTTGTAAATGCGTCGGTTTTCCGCAACCGTATTGTCGATTGCATCCCAGATCTTCGTTCGATCTCCGGAGCTCCCATACTCGTCAATCAGCTTGAGATCGTATTCCTTGAGCGTCGTACGATAAAGCGCGGGCATGTCGCTGTTACGAAGCTGTGCGCTCTCCGCGATGTAAGTCATCATCGATTCTGGCGGTATGCCGTCTTTCTTGCCTTCTATAAGGACCTTTTTGAGATAGCGCTGATAAGCGGCGGCTAGCTCTTTTCTGGGTGCCTCTTCCGGAATGTCGCGCTCTATGGAGTGTTCCAGAGCCGTGAGGTCGTCAGGAGCCTCGGTGTCGATGTGCGTGAGGATGTCCTGCATTCGGTACTTACTGAGCTTCGCGGGCATTTCTTTGTCGACATTCGCTTTCATCGCTCCTTCCGTGGCGAGCTTGATGATGAGCGTCCCGAGTTCATCCGATTCCGGCGTTCCCTTGAGTTTTTGAATGATCTCGCCCGGCGTACCGGTCAGGCCAAGAAATCTTTCTTTTAGATGCTGCTGATACATTTTTTCGAAATGCTCCAGGAGTTCCTTTTTTTCCGGCAAGGCGGCCTTGACTGTTTTTGGCGCATCTCTTGTGATTCCGTTATAAAACTCTTCAACGAGAACATTCGAAAGTTCTGACGAATCTCCCGCGGGGGCGACGTGATCCAGAATACGGATTTTCCCGTACCCCGGTTGGGCTGTCATGGTCCCGTAATCGATAAAGCGTCCGGTAATTTCGAAATTCGATGGGCTGGTTGCGCCATGGTAGAGTCTATGGGCAAAAGCTGCGGCATATTGATCAGAAAGGCGGTCGACATATTCCAGGAGCCCCGCCCTGAGCCGTCCCGAAAGGGACTTGTCTTTTACTGCTTTTGGGACCGGGAGCGAATTCACGAGAAACGTGGTCGCTTCTTCAGTTCTTGCCGCGTCCGAAGCCCGAAGCGCCCCTTGTCCATAATTAGCTCTCATATAGTGAGCCGGACGAAGGGGGTCTTCCCGGATGATGAGGGCGTCGCGTTCCTTTCCGCCATCTTTCCAGATGGTGTGAGTTCCCGGGTCGACGATCGCGAGGACTCTATTGGCGCCATAGGGTAATTCCTGGTTGATTTCACCCCAGATTGCTTCCCGGATCGCTTCTTCCAGGGAAGCTCTGCCGTGCGCGTGATCGAACGCTTGTCCTTCTCCGACGAGAGGGGTGATACCGATCCCTTTGATCTGGATTTTGCCGGCAGAGGCCGCCCTGCCGCTTCCGAAATTTACGCCCAAGCCCGAGCCACCGTACCGATCCGCAAAGAAGGCCTTTTCGGTGCTTAAGAAGAGTTCCTTCGGGTCAGTCGCATTTGGAATCGCGTATCCGATCGTCTCCAGTATCTCTTTTTCGAAACTCGGGTTCAGACCATCGCGCGGGATATCGATTCCCATTTCCCGAAGAGCTGCGAAATTCAACCAAAGCACCCGAGCTTTTGCGAGCTGTTTGGCTTTCACAGGGACATAGCTCGTCGGTCCGAGGGCAAGTTTTTGGAATAGCGGGGGGCCATCGCTCAGCGTTGAAAAGGAGTCCGCGAGTCCACTGGCCGTCCAAAATAGGACGGCCAGACCCAGGATCCAGGTCAAACGCGCAACGAAGCGAATCATAAAGCCTTATCGGCCTAATAGCGACCGGCTTTAAGTTGAAAATTTATAAATGATGCTAACTTAACGCACCATTTCACGAACCAGGATCAGGCTTCTTCTCCTTCGTCCACACCGTAATAGGTGAGGCCGAGGTGATTGATCAGCTCTTCGTTTGTGAAGAAGCGAAGAGTGTTCTCCAGTTTCAGGAGCTGGACCGACAAGTCGTGTTCCGGCGAGAGACCCGGTTTTACGACCGGCGCCTTCAAATAGAAAGAGAGCCATTCCTGGAGCCCTCTCATTTTCGCGCGGCCCGCGAGGTCCATAAAGAGCGCGAGATCGAGAACGATCGGTGCGGCCAGAATCGAGTCACGGCACAGGAAATTCACCTTGATCTGCATCGGGTAACCGAGCCAGCCAAAGATGTCGATGTTATCCCAGCCTTCTTTGTTGTCGCCGCGGGGCGGATAATAGTTGATCCGGACCACGTGGCAAACGTCGCTATAAAGATCGGGATAATGTTCCTTCGAAAAAATGTCGGTGAGAACGCCGGTCTTCGAGACTTCCTTGGATTTGAAGGAGCCTGGATCATCGAGCACTTCGCCATCGCGATTTCCGAGGATGTTCGTGCTGTACCAGCCCGCGACGCCGAGTTGGCGATTGCGGAGGCCCGGGGCGATGATAGTCTTCATCAAAGTCTGGCCCGTCTTGAAGTCTGAACCGCAGATCGGGACGCCCATTTCTTCCGCGAGTTCCTGGAGCGCCGGCGTCTCGACGGAGACGTTCGGAGAACCGTTGGCGTAAGGGACGCGCTCCTTGATCGCCGCATACGTGTAAATCTGGGAGGGCGCGATCGCGGGATCGTTGTTCCGCAGGCCTTCTTCGAAGCTTTTGATGTTTTTGTGAACGGCGGTGGGCGGCGTGTAAACTTCCGTTGAAGCACACCACACCATCACGGCCCGGCTGCATCCGTTGTCTTTGATGAAATTGCGGATATCCGCGCGGAGCTGTTCCGCCAGATCCATTTTGGTTTTGCCTTTTTTAACGTTCGGGCCGTCGAGGCGCTTCACGAATTCCCGGTCGAAGACCGCGGGCATCGGTTTGATTTTCGAAAGGGGTTCTTTGAGCGACTCCACGAGGTTCTTGTCCAGAACTTGCGCGTGCTTCGCGGCTTCGTAAGCGCTGTCCGGAAAAATATCCCAGCCGCCAAACACGATCTGATCGAGCGATGCGAGGGGGACGAGGTCTTTGACTTGCTTGAAGCGTTTTTCGGTTCTTTTTCCAAGGCGAACCCTGCCCATTTGGGTGTAAGAGCCGATCGGTTTTGCCATGCCGCGTTTGATCGCTTCAACACCAGCGTAGAAAGTCGTGGCGACTGCACCCATACCTGGTGTGAGGATAGCGAGCTTGCCTTGAGCGGGGGCGATCGTAAGGGGCGTTTTTGATTTTTGGGAATTGGGTGTCATCGATTTCGACTCCTTTATTGGTCTTTCGAGAATAGAGGTCTTTTTAATGCACTTTACATAATTAGGCAAACCATTCTCAGGTCGCTAAATGAAAAAAGTTTATACCCCTGAAACTCGTTACAGATGCGTTTTTACAGGGACCTCTGTATCAAGCGGGAGCTCCCGAGAGCCCTCCTGCGCGGAACGGTAAGCCGTCGAAATCAGCTGAATGCAGAGGTATGCCTCACGGGCTTCTTTTCCAATGAAATCGCCGGATTTGATGGCCGTTTTGAATTGGTCGAAGAGGGAGTTGAACCAGCTGACGTGGCTTGCATCCATCCAGTGTGAAGCAATGGATCGTTTCTCGACATTCCAGGTGATCGCCCCTTGGGCTACATCGGGCCCGTCGGTTTTTTGCATGACGGCGATCTGCATGTCGTCATCGTCAACCGTGATTGCGCCGCGTTCGCCTTGAACCGTGTAGATGACCTTGCGCACTCCGGCGGTCCAGGTGAGGTGGGCGTGGGCAAGTCCGTTCGGGAAAGTCAGAACTGCTGAAAAATTATCCTCAGTGTCATATTTCGTCGGTTCGAGGTTGGTCATCTTTGCCGTGACCGCGGTGGGATAGCTGTTCATCCAGTCAAACGTCAAATAGAACGTGTGGCTCCCGTGATCCATGGCGATTCCACCGCCGCTGAACTTTTTCTCCCGGCGCCAGTGAGTCTTCCACTCGTTGACACCTTTTGCGTGAGTGTTGCGATAGGTGCTCAGGGTTATCGAGCGGACCTTGCCGATCTTTCCACTCGAAATGATTTCCTGGATCGCTTTCACAACCGGGGCATGCTTGTAGTTGTGGCAGGGAAAGAGAACTCGCTTCGCACGCGCCGCATGTTCGAGCATCGCGCGAGCTTCGAGAAGGCTCGTTGTCAGGGGCTTCTCGCAAAGGACATGGAGGCCCTTGTCAAACGCGGCGTGCGCGATCGTCGCGTGATCGCAGGGAGGCGTTGAAATATCCACAAAGTCAAGATTTGCGGATTCTTTATCGAGCAGTGCGCGATAATCGGAATAGATCCTGGCGTTGGGCAGCGTTTCCTGGACGCGGGCGCGGCGAGCTTCGCAGATATCCGCGATCGCGACGATTTCAACATCGTCCTGCTCAGAGGCGCGTTGAAGATAGGCCGGAATATGGCCTTTTCCCGAGATGAACCCGTAACCAATGACCGCGCCGCGCAGGCGCTTTGTGTTGTTCGACATGCTTTGGCTTTTATCACTAGCACCCACTTCTCGCCAGAGGGGGGCCTAATAATCGCAGCAGAATGAATGTGGGCTGTGATAACAGCAGGATATGAGTGGTTTGAGAGCTCAATACGAAAAATTTCCTTACCCGCCGATTCCCATCTTCGCTCTTCCGAAACGTGGCCAGGGCCGTGAACTGAGCTATGAAGAGGGAACGCGGCTGGCCTTTGGAGCGCCTCGTCCTCACACCGGCATTCGAATTCTGGTCGCGGGCGCGGGAACCCTTGAGCCGCTGGTCGTCGCTCAGGCGCATCCCGAAGCCCGGGAGGTCGTCGCCGTCGATTTCAGCGCCCGATCGTTGGCGCGACTGAGGTTTCGCTTTCGCCTCGCGCGCGTGACGCGTTTCATTTCCTCTTGGCCGCCGATCAGGACTGTCCAGGAGGACCTTCATGAATTCGGGCATCAGTTCGGGAGCAAGCAGGATTTTGGATCTTACGATTATGTTCTCGCATCGAATGTTCTCCACCATGTTTCGGATCCGGCTTTGTTGTTGAGGCATCTTTCCCGGTTTCTCAAGCCAAGCGGAATCATGCGTATCGTGACTTACCCGTATTCGAGCAGGCTTTGGATGCGGGAAACTTCTCGCTGGCTGAAGCTGAACGGCATCACACCAGAAATCCCGGATCTTCTCGGACGTGCACGTGAAACCATCGAAAACCTTCCGCCGGAGCATCCGGTGCGATCGTGTTTCGAGAGTCAGCCGGAGACCAAGTCCCGGGCGGGCCTGGTCGACGCGTTTTTGAACGCGTTCGAAAACCCGCTTACTCCGTTGCAATGGAAGACGGCATCGAAAATGGCCGGCCTCGAGCTTGTTGGCGAAGGCCAGGATGAGGCCTCCCGATCTTCGTTTCTGGACGAGATCGCATATAAAGCTCGCGCTCTTCATCCTTGGATCAAACTTCAGGTTCTCGACGATTTGCTTGAGCTTTGCGCGAATCCGGTACTTTGGATGAAAAGGATCGGGGAGCCACCAGTCGGGACCGGGGTGGATTTCAAGGAGCCGCCGGTACGGCCTCTTGAACGGGAGGAGGCCGACTTCGTTCGCGGAATGTCGTCTCCGGAACAGTTCATCGAAGGAAAGACATATCTTCTTCCCTCTCGTCCCCGGTACGAAATGAAAACGGCGCTCGTAAGGGCAGACGCATGGCTCGGAACGGTCGGGCTGCGGCTTGACGAACTGATCGCAAAGCTTCGGACCGAAGTCGGGCCCAGAGTTTCGGCCGGCGACGAGCATTCACTGCCTGGACTTGCGATCGTGGATTATGATCTGGACGAAATCATGAGCGTACCCGAACCCTGGGGAGCGCGGGAATGGGAAGCGCTGGATTCGAAAATGCCTGAACTTTCGATGGAAGTCGGCGTGCCTCCTTCCTTGGTTCCCGGAGGCACGCTTCGCGAAAAGGCCGAATGGATTCAGGTTCGGTTCGGTCCGGGGCGGAGCATGATCCCGGTGCGTTTTCGAAAAATTATGAAGAAAGCCTCATCAAAAAACTGAGTCCCAGCGCGACGCCCGCCAGGAAGGGAACTGTCGCCATTCTCTGATGTGCCCAGTTCATTGTTCTTGGAAACCAATGTGGCAGATTCCATGCGACGCGGGTGAAGAGAATCGCGGCTGTTCCCGCAAGGAAGGTCCCGAGCAGGAAGGCGGCCATCGGTTCCATGTAGCCGAAGCCGAGCTGGCGCGCTTTGATAAAAATGGGAATGATCGATTCACAGGGGCCCAGGAGCGACAAAACCGCGAATATTCCCCAGCGGCCGCGAGGGCCGACGCCCACGACTTCTCGCATGCGGTTAAACCGCAGACCTCTCAATAGGGTGCCCAGAACGACGAGAATTATCGCCAACGAGAAAAGATTCGCCGGTGAAATGTCGTTCACGAAATGAAACATGACGAAATAGATCCCGAATCCCGCGAGAACGTGGAGCGTGAACGCGAAGAGAGTGAAACCCATGATGCGCGGGAACCTCCAGCCTCTCTGCCACGAAAGAACTGACGAGGGCAGCCAGTGATCGGGCGTTAGCACGTGTATCGCGCCAGCCAGAGCTGAAACCAGGATCAGCATTTGTTCCGTGTGCGTCATCATCTTTTTTGTTAACAACAAGAACTGATACGGTCAAGCTGGTACGTCAAATCGGAATAACGAACAGAACGATTCCCATGACTGCGATCCCTATGCCGGCGAGAACGTCCCCATAATGCTCAAGAACCGGGTGATCGAGTTTCATGACTCCAAGTGCCGTGAGTACCGTTGCGGTGACAAGCGTGATGACAACGCCGACGGAAAACAAAAACATCGTTAAAATCGTCGCGAACGAGCCCTTGGTGGCTGCTGTCGCAATAATCGGAACAACGGCGAGACAGGGCGAAAATCCAAGCGAAAACAGAAAGAAAAAAGCCCGGGCGGTTTTTTCAGGCTTCGGGCCATGATGCGTGTGTCCGTGGCATTGCCAGTGCCGAAAATAGGCGAAGGCAGCGTAGCCAAGCCCGAAAACAACCAGGATAAGGGACGCATAGCGTTCAACTTCGTGTTCGAGTTCGGGCAAAAATTGGAATCCGATGAAAATCGAGACCAGCCCCAGCCCGTTCGAAATCACGATGTGCCCGGTTGCGGCCGCGAGCGCGCCCAAAACAGCGGTTCGAATGTGCCAGCGGCGCGCTTTGGCCATCAGGACGACCGGAAGCCAATGCCCCGGTGCCAGTGAATGCACGAGTCCGACGAATCCGGCGGAAAGCGCGAGAATTATTGTTGAGGATTGTACAGACACTGGGTTCGTTCCGAATCGTTTGGTTTGAGCGTGTCCTTGATCTCCGGATGAACGCTTTCATTTCCTCTTGTAAGCGATGGGAACATTACGGCGAGCTGGTAAGGATGGCCAGGTTTAATTTTATCACAGCCAACATAATCCGGTTTTCCGGCTCCGCTCATGCAGCTGTGGTCGAGTCCTGCCGCGTGTCCGAGTTCGTGGAGGACGACACTGGAGAACTGGTTGGAGTCGACGAGTTTCGGGTTCAGGTAAATGACTTGCTGCGAGAGTTCGGCGCCAGCGGAACAGCGGATGGTGGCGCCGGGAATCGAGGCGTTGAAGCCGAGTGCTTTCCAGCGATCCGTTTCGGTTTCGCGGACGACATAAAACCTGGTCTGATCCCCGATGGATTGTTTGCAATCGTGAGGATCACCATTGCGAAGACCTTCGGGAACAGCACCGGGAGGGCCGAGGCGGAACAGGTCGTGTCCGAAGAGTTTTTGTCCGACCGTATTCCACTCGCGAACGGTGCCGGCTATGTATCCGATCTCGGCCTCCGTGAACCCGTCACTCGATGAGGTGCCTTTATCCGGAATAATGTAAACCGGGTAACGGACAAGCGGTGCCATGAAGCTGGCTCTTTGGTCCTTCGCGACGTTGGTGCAGGTTTGGAGTTCTTTAGCGCAGCCGGCCAACAAGGTAAGGGCTGCCGTAAGGAATGCCAGGATCAGAATTGAGAGCGATTTCCACCCCAATAACATGTTCGCCTAATGACCATGGTGGATGAATTTAGTCAACTTAAAAAAATGAATAAAAGATTCAATGACTTAATGTGTTATTAAGTTCTGAAATATCGACCAGGTCGGCCGGTTCGACGAGGATGGTGCGACCTTTTTTCGGTACCTTCCCTGGCCTGGTCGACGGCGAGTGGGCGTCCCATGAAATCCCGGCCATTGAGCGCTTCAATAGCACCCAGTGCGTCTTGTGTTGTTGCCATTTCGATAAACGCGAAACCACGGGAGTGCCCGGTTTTCCGGTCGCTGAAAATTTTCACCGATACGACGCGCCGCCCGTCTTTCGCGAAGAGCGAATGCAGTTGATGTTCTTCGGTGCTGAGCGGCAGGTTTCCAACGTAAAGTTTTTTGTTCGTCATTTCAATCACCCGGTCACTGTGTAAACCACTGTAGATCAGTTTAGCCCAAATGCAGCAAAATTTCCGGGCATTTGCTGATGAATCCTGAAAGATTCTTCGCCTTTACGCTAGCTCAAAGGGAGCCGAGCCACTAAAGTAAGCTGTATGGCTAAGTTCTTCCAACCTGAGCAAGAGTATCTTTCAAACGGAATTCCGGTCGTTTTTCAGCATTACGAAGGCCCCGTTGCGGCCACTTACTGGTGGGTAAAGACGGGCAGCGCGGATGAGAATCCGAAAGAAGCGGGTTTCGCGCACTTTCTCGAGCACATGCTTTTCAAAGATGCTGCCGCGAAAGAGACCGGGCGCGCATCGACCGGAAAAATGGCTCGAGCCATTGAGTCTCTGGGCGGGGATATCAATGCTTACACCTCGTTTGACCAGACGGTTTATCACGTAACCTGCGCGGCCCCGCATTGGGAACGGGTGATCGATGCTTTCGGTACAATCGCGAAGCCCCAACGCTTTCTGAAGACCGACTTTGAACGCGAACGTGAAGTGATTCTGGAGGAACTGAGAAAGAACGAAGACTCGCCGAGCCGGCAGTTGTTTCAGACGCTATTTGGGCTCACTTTCAAAAAACATCCCTATGGAAGACCGGTCATCGGTTTTGCCAAGACGCTCAGGGCGGCGAGTGTCGCGGATCTGGAGCGCTTTTATCGCCGGACGTATGTTTCCGCCAATATGGGGCTCATTCTGGTCGGGCCGGTTCAGGATCAAACGGGTGCGCGCCGTAAAGGCATTCTGCAGCTGCTTGAAAAACGTTTCGGCTCCGCGGTGATCAAGAAAGCCGTCGCTCGACCTTTTGCGCGAATCCAGGAGGCCCCGCTGCGGCCCCGCCCCGCGATTCAGACTAAAGTGTTCGACGTGAAAACGCCCACGCTGGGAATATCATTTCGCGCGCCCGAACTCCTCAGTCCGGATACTCCCGCCTTGGATCTGCTTGCGGGGATTCTCGGAATGGGTGAGCTTTCACGTCTTTATCAGCGACTCTTCTATCAGACCTCACTGGCGACCGAAATCTCCGGCGGGCTCTATGTTCCTTATGAACCGGGTATGCTGTTTTTCCAGGCAGAACTCGACTCTTCCGTGAAGATCAACCCTTCCGCTGAAGAGATTTTCAAAGAAGCGCGACGATTGCGCGATGAGGGTCCTTCGCCGGACGAACTCGCGCGGGTGGTTGTGAATGCCGAAAGTGAACGCCTCTACGCGACTCAGACGGCCGACGGGATGGCTGGACGTCTCGGCTTTCTGAGATTTGTGGTCGGCGACCTGGATTTCGATGAAAATTATCTGTCAAAACTCAGAGCCGTTGATTCTGAAACGATCCGAGAAATGGCACGCCAGTATCTCGAGCACCGGCGCTTGAGCGCGGTAGCCCTGATTCCGAAAGGCGAAACGTTCGATACTACGGAAATCACCGAAATGGCGGGCCGGCTGCTTCCCCCTGAAGAGGATTCGGTCGCGGTCGGCAAGGTCAGCAAACCCAAGAGTCGCGGCGGCGGGGATCTGCCCGTTGAATTCATCAGTTTACCTTCGGGGATGAGGGTCGCGTATTTTCATCGTCCACAGTCCCACGTTTTCAGTATTCATGCTTCGGCATTGGGCGGGCTCAGGCTTGAACTCACGCATCCCGTGGACCGTTCCGAGGTGGATTGGGGGGCGAGCAATATGATGTCCCTGACCTGGACAAAAGGAACTTCGTCGAAGAACGCGCGGGATATTTCAGCGATCGTCGAGGGCCATGCCGCGAGCTGCGAGGGGTTCTCCGGGCGCAATAGCGTCGGCGTTCAAATGACCGGACTGGCCCGCGACTGGAATGGGCTGTCGCGACTTTTTTCGGAACTCCTGCTTGACCCGGTATTCCCCGAGGACGAGGTCGAACATTCCCGCCGGATCGCCGAGGACTCGGTCAAAACAATCGAGGATCACTCGGCCCAGCTTTGTTCCAAACAGTTTCTCGAGACTCTTTACGAGACCCATCCTTACGGCAAGCTGACTTACGGGTCGCTCGAAAGCATCAAATCCATCAATCAGAAGAAGCTTCAGGAGTTTCAGCGCCGTTGGATCCGTCCAGAACGTCTCGTCCTGGCCGTGAGCGGCCCGGTGAATCGGGCTCATCTGGAAACGTGGCTTGCTGAATTGGATGTCTCCGCCAGGCAAATGGCCGGGCCGATGCCGGCGATCGAACTCCCTCATTCCCTCCCGGATGAGGCGCCGCTGAACGGCCCACGGTGGGTCGAAAGAAAACTGGATCGTGAACAATGCCATATTCTGGTCGGCGGACTCGGAACACGCGTCAACTCGGACGACCGGCATGCCGTCAGACTGCTCCAGACAATTCTTGGAGGCCAAAGCGGCCGCCTTTTCATCGAACTGCGCGAAAAGAAAAGCCTGGCCTACTCCGTCGCGCCGATCAGCTTCGAAGGACTGGAGTCAGGTTACATCGGTACTTACATCGCTTCAGCTCCACAGAAGCGCGAAGAGGCGATCGCGGGTATTCGCGCCGTCCTTGAGAAACTGGCCGAGCAGGGTCCTTCCGATTTTGAAATGGATCGGGCGAAGGAGTTTTACCTTGGTCGGAGGGCGATGGATCTTCAGAGCGATTCGGCTCTCGCCACGCATTTCGGCCTGGAGTTGCTCTATCAAGTTCCGCATCTGGCCGAACGCGAGCTCATTAGAAAAGTTCGCGCTATCAGTGCGAGAGAAATCCAGAAGGTGTGCCGTCAGTATCTCATAGATAAGTTCATGGTCACGAGTGTCGTTGGATAATACCGGAGACAATAGATGATACAGAATTTCGCGCTCACCTTTGTCGCCGTATTCGTCGCACTCGACATCATTGGTACGCTTCCTCTTTACATCGGCATGACGACCGGTTTGAGCCGAACGGAACGTGATCGGGTCGTCAACACCTCGATGTTAGTCGCCTTGCTGGTAGCGCTTGTTTTCGTGTTTTTGGGTGATGCGATCTTCCGATTCATCGGGATCGCCGTTTTTGATTTCAAAATCGCCGGTGGGCTGATTCTCCTCCTGGTTTCACTCGCTGATCTCATCGGTCAGCAGGAGGCGACGAAACGGGCCTCAGGCTCGACCGGGATCGTGCCCCTCGCGGTCCCGTTGATCACCGGCCCGGGAGTCTTGACGACGCTTATTCTTCAGGTGAACAACGCGGGCATCTGGATCACGGTGCTGGCGTTGCTGCTGAATTACGTGTTCGCCTGGGCGCTTCTCCGGAAATCAGATTCGGTCGCCCGTCTGATCGGTAAGGACGGAACCGTCGTGGTCTCGAAAATTTCGGCTTTGCTTCTCGCGGCGATCGCGGTTGCCATGATCCGGGGCGGTCTTTCGGAAGCGATCCGGGCCTTCTGATTTAAACCCGTTTTTCGACCTGTTGCCGCGCTCCGGTTAAAGCAGCAGGCCCAATCCGATCACGATCGTGCGATAAAGCTTCATTTCAATGAGGCGGGCCGCATAGTCCGCTTTGACGAGGAGTCGCGCGTTTCGTGCCGCGAAGGAATAGCCTCCCCCGGCCAGCAGGCCAAGCCCGGGATTGCTCGTGAGCGAAGCTTTGTTCGAAGTCGACGCGTGGGCCAGTGCCAAGCCGACATCGGCTTTCCAAAAAAAGCCGGTTCCGGGCGACGGTCCGTAAAAGCGCATCAGGCTTGGTCCGAAGGTGAACTGACTGGTTTGGGACGATTGTTGTTCCAGCGAGAATTTATCGTAAGTCCAGTTCATGACGAGCCCGCCGAGAGACTTTTCCCAGGAGAGGGAAGTGAACACGCCCAGCGTGGTGTCCAGACGGTAATTGGATGAAGTCGAATTTTGTTTGTTCGCATCGACGGAAGTTTGAATGCTGCCGGGATAGGTGAGCCAGGGGCAACCGATGGCACCGTGGAAAAAAACCGGAGCGGCCGCGGCTTCAGCGGACAGGCCAAGGAGAACGAGACTGAGAATGGACCTGATGCTTCTCATGCGTTTCACTCTGAATCGCTTTCGCCGTCTTCCGAGAAAACACAGGTATAATGAATGTTCAGTTTCTGAATCGTCCGGTGAAACGTCTCTTCAGGATCGGGTTCGACGATGTCCAGAAACACTTCAAACAGTTGCCCCGCCAGATCCGCGTCGAGCTTTTTTGAGCTATCGATTTTTCCTGCAAGTGTTTCGAACTCCTTGATGCGTTTGCCTTGGAGAAATGGCCTGGCCAGCTTCAAGAGACTCTCTGATTTCGCCGCGCTTTTTGCGGCGGAGAGCCCATCCGAAAACGCCAGGAATGCTTGAAGTCTTCTCGTCAAGCGCTCCCTATAGCGTTCAAAGCCGGAAGGAAGTTCAGAAACATTTTTTAATCTTTCGAGCGATCGCCGGATGGGTTCGGAGGATGGAAGCGCGTCCGAACTGGGATAGATTTGTTCAGGGCTGATGGAATGGATGCTCTTGAGGGCAGATGTGCTTACTGGTCCGCTCAAGTAGCAGGGCTGTCCGAAAAGGGTGACGGTTATTTCGCTTGTTTTTGATGCGGAATTCGCCTGGCCGGGTGCACCGGTTCCCGGTGCTCCGAAGGAAGCGAGGGGACACAGCACAAAAATGAGGGCTGCCGCCAGCTGTACGGTTTTCATGACGAGTAGTTGCAGTTTACTCCGGTCTGCCTCGTTTGACTCTATTGAAAATCAGTCTAACATTAAAGAAGTGGGGAGTTGAGGGTCAATTTAGTAATCGACTTAAATGATCAAAATCCGGAACTGACGACCAAGGGATATGAGCAGTAAAACCAAGCTTACTTTAGTTTCTCAACCGCAAGCGTTTTTCAGAGAGTTGCTCGTTCAGGCGTTGCGACGGCAGCATGTGTCGACCCGCGCAGAGACGGAATTCTATCTCGTGAACCTGCTGAACCAGTTTATGTCGACGGACCGGTTATACGCTCGTGATCAGAATGGAAGCGCGGTTCAGGAACCCCTCGCGCTCATGATCAAAGAAGCGTTGGAGCAAACCGAAGTCAAAGCGCAAAGCGCCATGTTTCGCCACATCGGCGACGTTTCGCTTTATACCGCCGGTTTTTTTCAAGAGAGTCTCAATCGGAAAAGGGTGAATCTGAAGTACTATATCGAGATGGGTGGTACCGCGTACCGCCACGTCGCGGATCTGGTGGTCGAGCGTCTGCAACGTGCCATATACGATGAGCTTTCGACGAAATTCGCCGCTCTCGTCGGGGTCTTGGCCGATGTCAGTGAAAAAACCACTCAGCGGAGCGAAAAAGATCTCCTTCGCCTGTATGAAATGTGGGTAAGCACGAAAAGCGAGCGTGCCGCCAAGGTTCTCCGAAAAGCCGGAATTATTCCTGAAACTCCCTCAGCGCCTGCCGCAAAATCAAAGAAGCGGCTGCAGTGATTTCGGCTCCTGGTCCAAGTTACTCGATCGTCACGGAATTCATTTTGTCGCCGACTTTCAGCTTGCGGGCGACATCCAACCCTTCAGTGACCTGACCGAAGATGGTGTAGTTCTGATCGAGATGCGGGTGCGCACCAAGTGAGATGTAGAACTGAGAATCGGCGGAATCGGGATCGGCAGCCCGGGCCATTGCCACGGTGCCTTCAAGATGCCGGTGCTTGTTGAATTCCGCCTTGAGCTTCTGGCCGCTGCCGCCTGTTCCGTTTCCTAGCGGGTCCCCGCCCTGGACGACGAAACCGGGGATGACCCGATGAAATATCAGCCCGTTATAGAAACCTTTTTTGATGAGTTCGATAATTCGATTGACGGTGTTTGGGGCTTCTCGCGGATAGAATTTGAATTTGATAACGCCTTGCGAAGTTTGCAATATGACGGTCGCTTTCGAGAGGCCCTGCGAATCAACCGACAAATCGGGCATTGAATCCGGAGCGCCCGGAGCAGGGCTGCCGGCCGGAACAGGACTTGGACTGGCGCTCGGATCGGGCGACGGCGCGGCGGAAACCGAAACGGACGGCGAAGCATCCGGAATGGCCGAGGCGATGGCGTTCGGCTCACTCGGGTTCTGACGCTGATAAGCGATTCCGATCGCGATCAAAGCCGAAGTAATTACAACCAGGGTGACGGGTAAAAGCCAAGAACGGGAGCGGCGGGAATCCATAGGTTGACAACTCCTTCACGTAAGCGAATATTACCTCCAGCTTAGCATGTCTCAAGAGAATTTTCGCAACATGTCGTTTTACGATCACTTGGAGGAGTTTCGGGACCGCCTCGTGCGCTGCCTCTTCGTGTTTTTTCTCGGATTCATCATCTGTTATTTCATCGCCGATCCCATTCTCTCGATACTCAGGAAGCCGCTCTTCGATGTGCTGCCGCCAGAGCAGCAGAAGCTGTATTTTACGAGCCTTTTTGAAAACTTCCTGACCCACCTGAAAATCGCCGGCGTGGCATCGCTGTTTTTCTTTTCTCCATACTTTTTTTATCAGATCTGGGCGTTTGTCGCCCCCGGGCTCTACCCGCGCGAAAGGAAGCTGGTTCTTCCGTTTGTGACCGCAGCCACGTCCTTCTTTCTAGGGGGGGCTGCTTTCGCCTACTTCGTTTTATTCCCGGTCGGTTTTCAGTTTTTCGTCACTTATGGGGCTCCCACGGACATCCCCCTCCTGACAATCGATTCCTATTACACGACCTGCTTGAAGTTGCTCCTGCTGTTCGGGCTCGCCTTTGAGCTTCCCGTTCTGGTGACTCTACTTGGGTTCCTGGGTGTGGTTGACGCGGCGTTTCTGCGTCAGTATCGCAGGACTGCGGTGATTGGGATCACGATTGTTTCGGCCCTGTTCGCGCCGCCCGATGCGATTTCGATGCTGATTTTGGGGGTTCCTCTGGTGCTCCTTTATGAGGCTTCGATTTGGGTGGTGCAATGGCTGGGCATTCGGCGTGATCAGGCAGCCGCTGAGGCTTCCCGCGGTCCCGGGGCTCTGGAAGGCGGCCGTTCCAGAGGCTAAGCATTAAGCCCTTGGGTATGTCCCTGGACTGTGTTAATGATCCTTTTCCCGCAAAATCAACGGGAGCCTTGCTCGGGTTAAGAAATTCAGAGAATTCTCAGAGAATTTGAAGACCCGGGCTTTTGAGCAGGCGTCGTTATTTGCTCATTAACCATAAGGAGGAACGATGAGTACCACCGCTACGGACCCGAAACCCGGGTTCGAAACCACATTCATTACACGATCAGAACTTTCTGACGAAGCGCTCAAGGCGCTTCAGGATCGCTTGGCCGCGGCAATCACCGAATATAAGGGTGAGATTGTCCTGACCGAGGACTGGGGCCGTCGCAAGCTTGCGTATCCCATTCAGAAGGAAACCCGCGGACATTATAATTACGTCGTTTATACCGGGACGGGTGACGTCGTTCACGAAATCGAACGGCACCTTCGCCTCCATGATCATGTTTTGCGCTTCTTGACCGTCAATCTGGACAAGGAGTTCGACGCCGACGTTTTCCGCAAGCAGCGCGCTGAAGTGCATGCCGCCGCGAAACGCCGTGAAGAGGAACGCGAAGCTCGTCGTGAAGAGCGCATGGCTGAGCGCCGTGGATACGAGGACGCCGGTGAGCGTCGGCATGAGAAGCCGGAATTCGTCGAAGAATCCGCCTCGGAAGTCGTTGAAGAATAATAACCGAATTTTTTAAGGAGATCGCTCAAATGGCTATGACAAACATGAAAGGTGAAATGCGCGAGCGTTCAGATCGCTCCCGTGAAGCCGGAATGGATAAAGATGGCGACGAACGCGGCCGTCGCGGTGGATTCCACCGGAAGAAGGTCTGCCGGTTCTGTTCTGATCAGGACTTCCTGCTGGATTATAAGGACGTCCGGATGATGCAGTCGTTTGTTACGGAACACGGCAAAATCGTACCTCGCCGGATTTCCGGGAATTGTGCTTATCATCAGCGCAAGCTGACGACCTCAATCAAGCGCGCTCGTAACCTGGCCTTGGTTGGATATGTCTCGATGGGTTCCTGATCCGGACTCAGTATCGGATCAAAAAAATCTGAAAAATCCGGACGGACTGGGGGCTGTTTTGGCCTCCAGTTCCGGTCCCGGGCTGGAGACGCAGACGGGGCGTGCTTCGAGGGTGCAATTCTATCCTTTTTGGATTCGGCTTATTCCGTTTTTCCTGAGCGCATTGATGTTTTTGAGCGCTTTCTTTTCTGTTTTTTCGCCGCTTCCGTTGCTCTTCCTCAGGCTGACCTCGGGCGTGCGCTGGCTTTGGCTGGCGATTTTATGTAATTCGGCCCTGGTTCTGCTTGCCGCGGGAAGCGCGAGCCTGGTGCTTTATCTCGTTTTCATCGTAAGCGTTGTTTTGGCTCTTGGAGAAGGTCTGAGTCGAGGCAAGTCCCTCGAAAGAACCGGTACTTTGGCGCTTTCAGCGATTTTGGGTGCCGCGATCGGCGGTTTGCTCCTGCATTCCGCCATTCATCATCTTTCACCCTTGGTCGCCATCAGACAGGAAGTGTCGGGTCTCGTTGAAGTCATGACTCAGACCATGGCTGCCAGTCCGGAAGAGGTTCGAACCAGTCTTGTTGGAGATGTTCCGGTCGACGAATGGAAGGATCGGCTTCTCAGTGAGCTTCCCTCCGCCGTGTCGGTTTTCGCGCTGCTCTTGGTGGCAATTAACTTGATTATCATCTTTCGCGCGAATCCGAATGGATTGCGGCAGCGGCTTAGGCTCGATGCCGGTTATCTCCGTCATTGGAAAGCTCCAGAGTTCCTGGTTTGGCCGACTATTTTGACCGGTTTTCTCCTGCTGTTGGATTTGGGACCCGGGGCGGATTTTTTGACAGCTGTTTTCAAGTTCCTCATGGCGATTTACGTCCTCCAGGGACTCAGCGTTTTGAGCTTTGTTTTCGATGTCTGGAAAATTCGGGGTTTTTTCCGGACAGTCGGTGTTTTAGTTGCGGTTTTCCTGATGATGCCACTTCTGTTAAGCATGGGTTTCTTTGACCTGTGGTTTGACTTTCGGAGCAAGTTAAGGCAATCGTAAGAATCCCAGTAAAGGAGTTGTTTCATGTTGGTCATCTTGCGTGAAAATATTGAAAATTTGGGTCGTATCGGCGACGCCGTTAAGGTCTCGGACGGGTATGCGCGGAATTACCTGTTGCCACGTAACCTGGTTGTCGCGGCGGATGAAAAGAATCTGGCGATCATTGAGCACCATAAGCGCTCTCTTGAAAAGAAACGGCTCGCGCAGCGCGCTTCCGCGGAAGAACTCGCGAAAAAATTGAACGAATTTTCCTGCACCATTACCCGCAAAGCCGGTGAGCACGACAAGCTGTTTGGATCCGTCAATGTCGGAGATATCGCGGACGCCCTCACGGCGGCCGGTTATTCCGTCGAGAAGCGTCTGATCCAGCTCGATAATCCGATCAAGAGCCTGGGCGTTCATCCCGTAACGATCAAGCTTGAGCCGGAAGTCACCGCGACGCTTAAGGTCTGGGTTGTTAAAGAGGAGTAGTCCATGTCCGGAGAGGAAGGGACTCGAGACCGGCCTCCCGAGCGCTTGATGACGGGAGTGCAAGGCGGAAGATTACCTCCCCATCACTTGGAAGCGGAGCGCTCCGTTCTTGGCGCGGTTCTGCTGAACAACGATGCGCTTCATCGCGTTCTCGAAGTTGGGCTCGAAGCGAGGGATTTTTACCGCGATACCCATCGCAAAATTTTCGAAGTTGTCCTTTCACTTTCCGAGCGCGGTGAACCGATCGACCTTGTCACGTTGACGGCTTGTCTGCGGGATCGCGGTTGGTACGATTCAATTGGCGGGACCGCGACCCTGACCAGTCTTTTCGAAGACAGCTTTGCCGTCAGCAATGTCACCTATTACGCCAAGATAGTTCGTGAAAAAGCACTGCTCAGGCGCGTTATCGAGACGACGAGTGAAATCGCGTCCGAAGCCTTTGATGGTGTCGAGGATACGGAAGCCTTTTTGGACGAGGCTGAACGCAGGATTTTTTCCGTCGCGGACACGCGGCTCACGAAGTCTTTCGCAAGCATTCAGCAGGTTCTCGTCGAGAACATGCATACGATAGAGGAACTCTCGCAGCAAAAGACGGACGTCATCGGTCTCGCCACCGGATTTCATGACTTCGATCGTCTGACCGGGGGCTTGCGCGGGGGGCAGCTCATCATTCTGGCTGCTCGGCCGGCAATGGGAAAAACGAGTCTGTTCCTCTCGGCCGTACAGAATATCGCGATGTCGGGAAAGTCCGTTGCGGCGATCTTTTCACTCGAAATGTCGCAGGAAGAACTTGGGTTCCGGTTCCTGTCCGGGCTCGCGAGAATTGATTCAAAGCGGCTCAAAATCGGGCGGCTTGCCGATCGGGATTGGCCGCGCCTCGCACAGGCCGCCGATCATCTCTCCAAATCGAAGATCTTTATCGACGATTCCGGTGACCTGACCGTCATGGATATCCGAGCCCGGTGCCGCCGTCTTCTTTCCGTCGAAAAGCGGATTGATCTGATTGTGGTCGATTATCTGCAGCTGATGAAAGGGACCAAGAGGTCCCAGCAGGGCGATGGTTCCCGTGAGCGCGAAATTTCAGAAATCAGCCGAAATCTCAAAAATCTCGCGAAAGAACTCAAGGTTCCCGTAATCGCGCTGTCGCAGTTGAACCGCGGTGTCGAAAGCAGGCCGAATAAGCGGCCGATGCTCTCGGATCTGCGTGAGTCAGGTGCAATCGAGCAGGACGCCGACATCGTCTGTTTCATCTACCGTGACGAAGTTTATAACAAAGATACCGAAGACAAGGGTATCGGAGAGCTGATCGTCGCGAAACACCGCGCGGGTGAGACGGATACGATCCGTCTGGCCTGGTTACCGGAATACACGCTCTTCGCCAATCTGGCGGGTGATCGGCCCGGCACGCCGGTCATCGTGAATCGCCCTGACCGGGGCGATCACGTGACGCTGTAGCCTGAGCGCGCCAATATTTCCGGCCTAAAACCGAAAGCTCGCGCCGAATTCCGGAATCAATGTTCAATTGCATTTTCCAGGATTGTGGCGAATTTATTTTTTTCCATAAACTTTGTCGCCCCTTCAGGGGCTGGGTCCTTACATTCAGAAGGACGCTTTTCATTAGCCATCTGAAATACTTTGCGACTGGGAAGACAGGCGTACGGCCATTCTCTTGCTGCCTTGGTCCCTTGGCGATAAATGACGTAGGGATGGTTTTTGTATTGTGCGATGAAGTCCTTCGCTTCGTTCGAATAAGTGGCATGGTCCACGTCGAGGAAAAAGAGTCCTTTCAGGTCAATGATCATTTTATCTCGAGTTATGGGGTCCTCTAATTTGACGATTGGTTCGAATTTGGTTTGGTAAGTCCCGTGAACTCTTCCGCCTGAGTTCAGTTGAACAAATTTTCTTTGACTAGAGATAAGTGACCTTGGAAGAGCGATCCGAATTATCCCTCGTTCCAAGGCATCGGGATCAATATAGCAGGTCCAGTACTCCTCTTTTTCCGCGAGGGTTAGGTGTGATAGCCTTTTCTTCAGTAAAGAAATTAACGCTTGCTCAGAATGGATCGGGGTCAGTTTTACGTCGGGATACTTCGATCGCAGGTGATCGAAGTATCGAAGCGCCGACGGGTTTGCGTAAACCGTGAATGACGACGGGCTCAGCTTTGAGGAGCTCATCTCGAATGCCAAGGTTGATTGTCCCTCGTAGATCATTCCGGCTTTTAGTTCGCTTTGAGCTGAAAACGAGCTTTTTCCGGGGTCCCCCCCGTCGCCCCCCGAACCATTTCCGCCGTCTCCACGGGAAATGCTGCCGGCCTGAACCAGATTGGGGTTGATCTCGAGAGTTCCATTACCATAATCCCGGTATGTCATTCCTCTGAATTTCCATCGAGTAGATGAGGTGTAGCCTCGTCCATTCTTGGTAAGAAATTCGTTCATCACTATCCAAAGCGCGACGCTACTTGAGAAATATGAGCGATCGAAATGGCGGTGATAGGCTTTTGTTAAACCCTGAACCGTGATTCGTGGAATTGTATCACCTTGACGCGTCGACAGAGACAGAATTGGCGCGCCACTCATTCCTTCAACAATCTTGCTATCGGCAACATCTTCGTCATCATTCCAGTTCCGTTGGGCATCCCCCCGGGCCCTGATCCACTCAGCCTTATGTTCAATTTGTTCGTAGATGACGGGGTTTTCGTGGGCTTTTGGTTTATTTTTCAAGCCATACGGGATTGGAGCATAAACGCCTCCGGCCAATTCAATAAACCCTTTCTTTTTGTTCCACTCGGGAATTTCGTCAGTTCGAATGTAAAAACCAAAATTGTACCGAAAAACCGGCTTTACACCCGGGTTTTCGATTTCAATCACCTCAATGTCCCGATCGTTATCCGCCAGCCGGGCGTCCGGTTTTATATTTAACTTTCTTTTGCCAATCGAAATCTGTAGATCCTTGTATCCTTGGGAAAGGTGAGAATCACAAATGACGAAGTATCTGCCGTTCTGTTCGGCGATGAAACCGGCGCCACTCATCGTAACATCGTTATTGCTTAGTTCATTTTTATAGGTTGATCGCACCTGTACGAGCCATGGAAAGGATGCGGCGAACGCCGTCTGGCCGAAGCTGAACATAAAAATTATAAGTAGAAGTCGCAAGTTCATAACCTTCCTCGCGACAACCCCACTTCGTATTCCATATTGATAACGTTTTGAGCAAAAAGAATGCCTGAATTAAGGCAGTGTTCCTCAGGGGTTGCAGAGATTATTACTGTTCCTTCTGTACAAGATCTAGCCACACGAACGGGTCACCAACAATGTGGTGGGTCACCATCCCTCAGCGCATTGGTATTCCCTTTGTCTTGACAAGACTCTTCTTGAGCCATTTTTTACTAGGAGAGGTGACTGTTTTTCCTTTCAATGCGCTCATCACTCGATTCGGCGGGGCGATATCCAACTCTAGCTTGGGGAGCTGATCGTCGCGAAACACCGCGCGGGTGAGACGGATACGATCCGTCTGGCCTGGTTACCGGAATACACGCTCTTCGCCAATCTGGCCGGTGATCGGCCCGGTACTCCGGTCATCGTGAATCGCCCCGACAGGGGCGATCACGTGACGCTGTAGTGGTTTCGAAAACGGCGGCCGTGCTCGGTTTCGTGACCGGGATTGTGCGCGGGCGTGGCGCGCTCGTGCTAGTCGGTGAATCAATTTCCGGTCGCCTTCTCGAGGATCGTGGTGAATTCATTTTTTTCCCGGAACTTGGTCAGACCTTCGGTGGCTGAGTCTTTACATTTAGAAGCGCGTTCTTCATCAGTTATTTGAAATGGTTTGCGACTGGGACGACAGGCATACGACCATTCCTTTGCTGCCTTGGCCCCTTGGCGATAGATGATGTAGGGACGATCCTTGTATTGCGCAATGAAGTCCCTCGGGTCGAGGTTCGCATATATGGAATGGTCCACGTCCAGGAAAAAGAGTCCTTTTAGGTCAATAATCATTCTTTCTCGAGTTATGGGATCCTCTAAACTGACGATTGGTTCGAATTTGGTTTGGTCAGCTCCTTGAATTCTTCCGTTTGAGTCCAGTTGAATCAACTTCCGATATCGAATAGAGATGATTGACTTCGGAAGAGCGATCCGAATCATCCCTCGCTCCAAGGCATCGGGATCAATATAGCAGGACCAGGGCTCCTCTTTTTCCGCCAACGTTACGTGGGACAGTCTTTTCTTCAGTAAAGATACTAACCCTGACTCAGAATGGATCGGGGCCAGTTTTAAGTCGGAATAATCCGATTGTATGTGCTCGAAATATCGGAGCGCCGATGGATTTGCGTAAACAGTGAAAGACGACGGACTGAGCTTCGATGAACTCACCTCGAATGCCAATGTTGATTTTCCCTCGTAAATCATTCCCGCTTTTAGTGCCGTTTGGAGCGAAAGCGAGCTTTCCCCGGGGTCCCCTCCATCACCGCCCGAACCATTTCCGCTGTCTCCACCGGAAATGCTGCCGGCCTGAACCAGATTGGGGTTGATCTCGAGAGTTCCATTGCCATAATCGCGGTATGTCATTCCCCTGAATTTCCATCGAGTGGGTGAGGTGTAACCTCTTCTCTTCTTGGTAAGAAATTCGTTCATCACTCTCCAAAGTGCGACGCTACTCGAGAAATATGAGCGATCGAAGAAGCGGTGATATGCTTTTGTTAAACCCTGAACCATGATTCGCGGAATCGGATCACCTTTCTTGGTCACGAGAGTCAGAATTGGCGCACCACTCATTCCTTGTACGATCTTGCTATCGGAAACATTTTCATCATCGTTCCAGCTCCGTATGCCTCCATGGGCCATCCTGATCCAACTTTCCTTATGCTCAGTTTCTTCGTAGGACGTTGAAGGCTGGTAAGCCCTCGGCTTGCTTTTTAAGCCGCGCGGCAAGGGTGCATATTCGCCCCTGACCAATTCGATAAATCCCTTCTTTGTTTTCCACTCGGGAATATCACCGGGTCGAATGTAAAAGATATCGTCATACCGAAACACCGACTCGACACGCGGATTTTCGATCTCAATCACCTCAATGTCCCGATCGTTATCAGCCAGCCTGGCATCGGGTTTAATTTTTAACTTTCTCGTGCCAATCGAAATCTGTAGATCCTTGTACCCCTGGGAAAGGTGAGAATCACAAATGACAAAGTATCTGCCGTTTTGTTCGGCGATGAAACCGGCGCCACCCATCGTTACGTCTTTGTTGTTTATCTCATTCTTGTAGGCTGATTGAACGTGGACGAGCCATGGGAGGGAAGCGCCGAACGCCGTCTGGCCGAGGCCGAAGATAAAAATTACAGATAGAAGCCGCAGGTTCATGGCCTTCCTCGCGTAAAAAAATAATCTCGTTTCGTATATGCGAAGCAAAAAAAATGCCGTGATAAAGGGCAATGTTCCTGCGGAGTTGTCGTGTCCAAAGTCCTTCTTCCTGCCTAAAATCTTGCCACCTGAATGCGAAATGTCTAACGGTTTGAGTCGAGGGTTTAGGGAGAAAGGTAACACTCGAAAGCGGAGAAGATGGGATTTTCCCGAGGAAAGTGAGCAAAAAGAGAAGGACTGCCAGCGGCAAACAGATGTGCTTTGATTGGTTTACCAAGACAAATCAATCACTTCTGCAAGGAGTGCAGTCCCAGTGCATTTATACAAAAAACTCAAGAAGAAGGCGAGATCGACTCGGAACCGTGACGTCAGAATCAAGATTGAACCCTTCTTGCTCGCCTTGAAGCTTAAGGACGTCAGCGAAGCTTGCTCGCGGCGGGGCTTCAGTCGGAAGTTCTTTTACAAGTGGTGGAACCGTTTCGAACGGTCTGGATTCAAGCTCAAAGCATTGGAAGAGAAATCCCGTCGGCCGCATCGCAGCCCGAAGAAGACGCCCGAGAAGATCGAAAAGAAAATCCGCTGGTTTCAGAAAAAGGCATCACGGCTCGCGCCAAATCGAGGCGCATCTCACTCGCGTCGGCTGCAGGCGCAGCCGCAAGACTATTTGCCATATTCTGAACGGACGCAAGAAAGTCAGAAGGGGTCTCAAAGCGCGGCTCAAACTGCATCAAAAGCGGTACGAGTTGCCGATCCCAGGGCAGCGCATGCAGATGGACGTGAAGTACGTGCTCTATCTCGTGGACGGTAAGAAAGCCTATAGCTATGTGATTATTGACGAGTGTACGCGTTGGAGGTTCGCTAAAACTTACGATTCACTCGATGAAGGCACGACGATCTGTTTCCTCGGTGAATTCGTTCAAGTCCGCCCATTTCCCATTCACACGATTCAGACTGATAACGGTCAAGAGTTTACATACAAGCTCAATCCCGTTGCTCAGCATCTGGAGCACAAAGTCGACCTATGGTGCAAAGCGCGCGGCATTCTTCACAGGCTCATTCCACCTGGAGTGAAAGAGCTCAACGGTAAAGTGGAACGCTCGCACCACATCGACATGCAAAGCGTTCAATCGGAAGCAACGGGCTCCTGGCAAGTCAGACGATAAAGACCTTGCCCACAAAACAAGATTGGCAGATCCATTCTCTGGAGCAGGAGTTGACTCAACTCCTCAAGAAAATTGCCTAATGTCCTCTGTTATCGATGTCCCGCCACCTTACAGAATGCGAAATGTCTAAGGGTTTGAGATTGCCGAATCAGGAGGCCAAGTTCATAGAAAATGCAGCTGATTACTGTAGTGTCCCCTCACTTTTTGGACAACTCAGGCCGCTAATTTCCCCGCATACTGCGTCGGCGTGAGGTATCCCAGCGCCTGATGCGGCCTTTCGTTGTGATATCGGTCAATCCATTTCCCGATGAC
>Ga0208958_1000875_pt1 | contig 33415 bp, 24 predicted proteins | sample RifOxyB1_FD_184032 | JGI IMG/M metagenome (GOLD analysis project Ga0208958, IMG submission 184032) | Soil microbial communities from Rifle, Colorado - Rifle Oxygen_injection B1 (SPAdes) | ecosystem: Environmental > Terrestrial > Deep subsurface > Rock core/Sediment | place: Rifle, Colorado...
GTGCTGCTGGGCAAATGCCAGGCATGTTCCTTTTTGCTCATACTACGAGTTTAGCCCAACGTTGCCGGTAGGTGAATCGCGAATTCCGCGTTTACCAAGAGGGGGGTACGGGCCCCGCGATCCGAAGTATGCGGGGCCCGGAGGGAATTGGGGCGGGGGCTATCAGCGCTTTCCCAAATCGTCACGAATAATGACGTCCTGCAGTTCGTTTCCGCAGCTTGCCGGAAGCGAGTATGAGCCTGATGTGACGCCTTGGGAAAACCCACAATCCAGAATGCGTATTTTGGACTGTGTCGGATCAAATTGATTTCCATCCCGGAGCGCGACTACCAATTCGAGCGCGAACCGGGAGGAGGTCAAAGACGGCAGGGTCACGTCTTTGGTGATAAAACTGTATTTATAACCGCCGTTGTAGCGAAAGTCCCAGAGTCCAAGACTCAGGGAAGTGTTGAAGCTCATATTGGCAAGCGGGCCGCTGATTTGAACATTCGCATACGGGTAGAGCGCCGAACCATTCTGAGACTTATAAAGCGAGATCGAAACGATCTGCGGCTGAACGGGTCCGTAATCAGCCATTTCCTGAAGGGCTTCGGTCATCATGGTGGCCGAATAGGTTCCCATCAGAGCATCCACGGTCGAAACCAAGGATCCCGCCAGGTTGCTATTCGGGGCCGGCCCGTTCTGGGGCGCCGGGGTCGTTTGATGGGGCGGTACGGAATTGGTCGGGCGAGTCTCGCTCGTTTGTTGCCCGCAACCGATCATGAGCATTGAAGCGGAAGCTGCTGCGAGAATCGCGATCAACAGTTTTGAATCTTTTTGCGAACTCATAACCACTCCAGCCTAAGGCACCTGCTATTTTGGAAGGCCTCTCTCATGCCGATCCAATGAGGATCTATGATTGCACGTGTGGTGCCACGGACGCAGGGTCGTGCGAATGGAACTAATTATCCGGAATTATTGAACTCTCATGTTAGAAAATGAACGTTCGAAGTGTCAAATAAGTGTACAGCCGGAAAGCAACTCAACCAGTTCCGCCGCTCTCTGATTTTGTTCACCGTGGGAACGAAGAATATCCGAGGCGGTTGCCTCGGCAAGTTCCATTCGGCGCGGAACACGAAGGTATTGAAGGAGTTCACTCCAGGTCGGGTGCTGAAGGCCTTCGCATTGCTCCCAGAGGAGGTCGATGATGTTGGGCTGGTCTGAGCCGATATGAAGAGTGAAGCCGAGTTCGGTTGCGAGCAGAATGCCGTTGGCAGGGGATTTCACCCGTTCCATGCAGCCGATCGGAATATGAAGCGGCAGATTTCCGGTAATCCTGATCTCCGGATGCAGCGTGATCGCGATGGGCTCAGCTTTAGGAATGATGTTCATGATTCCACGCCAGCGGACCAGGCCCTGCGCCCCGATCACGGGATCGAGGCGTGTTTGCGCAATCCTGACCTGTTCGAGACCGCGCGCCGCGCGAACGAAAATCGCGGCGCGGACTTTTGATCCCATTTCGTCAGACGGGAGCCGACTGAGCGCCTCTCGAACCTGTTTGGGCCGATAGGCACATTCGGATGCAAGCTTTTCCCATTCACCGGGAAGAGGATGGGCAAACGTCGATGGGTCGGAATTCGGCAGAACTACCCCGAGCGCCTCGAACAAGGTTTTCGGAATCGGAAGCCATTTCACCGTCTGTTCGTCGAGCACCCACCGGTTATTGCGGCGTTCGGCACGATGGTCGAGCCACTCGCGAATCGGCTCGGATTCGAGGAACACGCATAACGGCGCGGTCCAAGTGTCGTCGGGGACAAGGATGAGGAATCCTTTTCCGGCCGCCAATTCGGAATTCTCGCGCGGGATGGCCCGCGCGATCAAACGTCGCTGCTCGCCGTCTTGGGCGCAATCCACCCAGAGCCCCTTCAGGGTAGGATCGATGATCCAGCGGTTCTGGTTTCGCGGATCGCCCTCCGGGGTTGCGCAAACGGTCGTCGCGTGCGCGAGCGGAAGCGATGCCGAGCGAAGTTTTTCGAGCGCAACGAGTGCCGTCTGCGAGGCGGGCTCGGGCCAGCGCTCTGCCCACTCCTGCTGAGAGGTCGGACTTCGGGTGAGCTGCAATTCCCACTGTCCGTGGAATTGCGCTATCGTTCCCATTCCTCCGGTTTCGCAGCCGGTCGGCTTATCCGCGAGGTCGGGGCGTAACGCATCCTGCAGCAAAACAGGCAATTCCACATGGCTTCGGATCTGGCCTCGAACACTCAGTTGAGTCGGCCGGTGCGCGAGCCGGTCTTCGAGCTTCGCTTCACGCGAGAAAAGATAAAGATACTTCGAAAAAAGCGGGATCGAGACCGGAAGTGAATGTTTCACCTCGCTGAAATTCCACTCACGAACGAGCTTGGCTTTTTCCAGGAGGAAGCCAAGCATTTCTTCTCCCTCTTTCACTGAAAGAGGTTCTTCGCGCGCCCACCAGAGGAGCCCGCCAGGACGCAGTTTGCTCAGGGCTACACAGGCCTGAAGCGCGCCAAGGCTCGTCGAGGCGCGGCGCATTTTCTTGAAATACGGCAAGGCCTCAACCTGTTCGCGAAAGCGCTGGGCGCTTGGAGTCCTGTTTTGACCGCGAATGGAGACTTCTTCAAAGACGAACGCGATGTCGCAGGCTTCCATCTCCGCGATTCGTGATCCAATCGAAGGCTTCGCGGAAGATAACGCGAGACTGAGCTGGTCGCGTGAATGCGTTTCGAGTCCGTTGCCAACGGCCCAGAGCGGGGGAGTGGAGGGGCCCCACCACAGGAGCGCGAGTTCAGCGACAATCATTTGGAAAAGCGAAGCTTCAGTGCCGATCCAGCTCACCTCTACGGGACCGGTTCTCACGATCGCTCCGTCCCTGAGCGTGGGCGAAAACGCGATTTTCGCGCGTCGCAGCCGCGATGGATCAGGCGTTGCGCCGAAGCCGAGTTCGAGGCTTGCATCCCAAAGAGCCTTGAAGAACCGCGGGTCATATCCCGACAAATGCGCATGCCGGGCACGAGCCGTCGGGGCGATCAAGCTGGTCAAAAAAGTCGGGCCCTCGTCGGTGATCCGAAAAGTCTCAAGTCGATTCCAGATTTCATGCTGGATCGACCCGCTCGGAATATACCACGAATAAAGATTGCGCCGGGTGAACTGCCAACCCTCGCGATCGAGCGGCACGTGTGGTTTGAGTGCGCTTGTCAGTGCCCAATTCAGGTCGCTCAGGTCCTGGCGGGTCCAGGTCCGGAGACCGCGATCCGACCATGCTTTCAGCAGCAGCGTTTGACCGAGAACGACCAAGGCAATCTCTTCGAAATAAGTCTGAAGGGCTGACTCCTGCGCGGAACTTCTGGCGCCTTCAATCCAGCGGCGGAGCCCGCCGGCGGCATCGGCATTGCCAGCCAAAGTACTTGGGCCGGGAGTCAGATGAGCCAGTTGATCGAGGTACTGCGCGATCGCCTCGCGCCGGCTCACGTTCAATTCGAGTAAACGTCGCAGGTTGCCCTCGAGCTCCTGGACGATCTGGCTTTTTAAAACGACCAGGAACGGGAGAACGGAGGAAAAAGGCGACGGCAGTTCAGCAACGGCCGAATTGGCGTGCTCTTGCGAAATCGCTAAATCCAGGAACTGCGCCATTTGGCTTCGGTTGTCGGTGATTGAGGAAGTCTCGCAATTCGGCGAAACACCCGCGGGGGTCCCCCCGGAAAGGTCGGCCCCATTTTGCGCAGGATTCGCATCATCTTTGGACGGTTCTGCCGCCAAAAGCAAAGACCGGAGGTCAAAAGAGACCGGCTTGTCCATTCACTTCCCCGAAAAACTTCCCCAAAACACTAGCGTTCTCGAACCCAAAAATTTATTGCCAAAATTTGCCAAAATTTATTGCCAAAATTTGCCAAAATTTATTGCCAAAATTTGCCAAAATTTATTGCCAAAATTTGCCAAAATTTATTGCCAAAATTTGCCAAAATTTATTGAAGGACGACAGTGATATCAGTGAAGTTTTCTTTTTGGCGAGAGAAAAAAAACGGCTAACACTGTCCGTTGAATATTTGCTTGGAAAACCTCGAACATAGCAGGCTAAAATAAAGCAGCACGCGCATTGACGCGATGCGGCAACTTAGGTATAAGGTTTTCCGATGAAGGTGCGCTATTTCGCCATTGTGGCTCTGATCTTTTGCTTACCAGTGCTGATTCTACCCCAACCTTCGTTCGGCGATCCGGGGACCATCATTGACGAATTCCACGTCGTCTCGCCTGGTATCTACCGGGGCGCGGTTCCTGGCGCAAATGGTCTTCAGGCTCTCGCGAAGTTTGGCGTGAAAACGATCATCAATCTGAAAACCAATTTTTTCGGGGACGATGAACGTCCGATCGCGGAGTCATTGGGAATGCGGTACGTGGCTAAACCGATGGTTCCGTTTTTGAGTCCTCGGGATCGCGACATCGCTGAAATTCTGAATATCCTGGCTGATCGCGCTCAACATCCGGTCTTTGTTCATTGCAGGCACGGCCAGGATCGGACCGGACTGGTGATCGGGCTTTATCGGGTTTTTGTCGAAAACTGGAGCGCGACAGCCGCGTACGACGAGATGCTTCGATACGGTTTCCATCCGGAACTTTCAGAGCTGCAAGACTATTTTGAAGAAAAGACTGACTGGTCACCCAAAGGAGAACTCTTTTATGAGCTGGTCGTTTTATAACGTGCGCGTGATCTCGTCGGGCCTTGTTCTTCTACTTGCCACATCCCTGGCTTCAAAAATGAGCTTTGCGAAAGACGTTCGTCTCATGACGATTATGGGGCAGGACCGGGCCGATACTGTCGAGCTTGAAGAAACCGCGGTTCTGATCCGTGAAGATGCAAAAGGCGGTTTGGCGGCGATCAAGGTACTCAGTGAAGCCAATACGATCAACGAAACTTATACACTCCAGCAGCTTCGATCCATGAGGGGATCTCCGGTTAAATACAAATTTCGAAGTTTGCTGGTCAACATGGACGTGAACGTTCTCACGATTGATGGCCAGAATCTTACTTCTCAAGGCGGCACGCTTGTTTTGAGGTATTTTCACAACGTCACAAAACCCAAACGCGGATCAGGCGTTCTGGAATTGGAAATCGAGCGGCAAGGCAAGCAGTGGCTCGCCTCGATCAACGACCAGGCTGGACGGCGTCCTATTCAAACCCTTCATCTCGTCCTGAATACGATGATGTCCGGTGTGCCTATTGGAGTAGGCGGCGTAATCGCAGAGTAACTTTTTCGTGTTCATGCCTGGATAATAATTGTTGTCATAATTCAACAAGTTACTAGTATTTGACGCAAATGTTTTGGTCCGGTAAACTAAAGTAAATTGCCATCCGGAAGAAGGACGTTTGTGAGGGGAATCTTCGAGAACAAAACAATTATCATTGTTGATGCCGATCTCGATCTCCGCGAGATGTTGGCTTTTGAATTTCGAGCGCGTGGGGCGATTACACGTGAGTTCAGCAATGCGCAGCTGGCGATTGAATCCGGGATAAGTAGCGCAAATGGAATAATTACCGAAGTTTACACGCCCAGAGGTTCTGGCATCGACCTCCTGATTCAGACCAGAAAGATCAGCGAGACGATACCGGTGATCCTGACGAACGGTTTTTCGGATATCAGTGACGCCGAAGCGTTTCGTTTGGGAGCTTCAGCGGTTTTTTTGAAGCCTTTCGACCTGAAGGTATTGGCTCGAGCCCTGGGGGGAATGCTTGACCCGCAATCCGGCCGAAATGCTCGTCGTGCGGCACGGTATTCGACCGATATTCCAACCGAGCTGCGCTTGACAAAGACGGCGCGAAAGGTCGAGGGGCGGATTTTCAATATCAGCCGGACAGGTGCTTTTGTTCATCTGGCAACCGAAGTTCCCGAACAAGGTGAAATCGTCAATTTTGCTTTTCGATTTGAAAAGGGACCCACAATTCAGATTCGAGGAAAAGCGGTCGTTCGTTGGACAAGGTCGGATTCAGGGCAAGACCTTCCGACGGGTTGTGGAATTGAATTTCAGGACCTGCCCGAAACCGCGCAAGCCGAAATGGCTCGGGTACTTGAAGTCTTGAATGCTGATCACGACAAATGGGTCAGTCAGTTCAGGCCATAAAGGCAATCTCCCATAAATGATGGTGACCCCATAAAAGAGGCGGAGTCGTCGGGGGTTTTTAGACCCAGACCCAAAGAAATTGCGTCTGATAAGAAATATTATGTTAACCAGACAAGTCCCACGATTCTTTCGACTCAGTTCGTATTCTTCACCGCATTTGCTACGCTATTGCTGGCAATGAATCGTGAAAAGAAGGTCCCGATACGCTCCGACCAAATAGCTGGACCACCCCGAAGGATCATCGGTCGTCTGATAAAGCGCCCGGCCATCGGTGTAATCGCCTGAGACCCCATCATGGGCATGCCACTGAATGAAATTCGCATCAGTCTTATTGCTCGCGCCCCAGGCACCCGTCAGCCTGAGCCAATAAGTCTTGTTGAAGTCCAAGGTGACGTAACCAGTAAAATTGAAACGATAAGCACCTGGAGTGCTGATGTTGGCGGGTCTCAGATTTCCCGAGGCTGCTCCGGTAGCGGAGGTCACAACCGTACCGTTCGGTTTTCCGGGCTGGTCCTCTTCAATGGTCAGTGTGACAGGAACGTCATCTGGAACCGTTCCTGATTTCGAAAGAACCAAGGAAACGCCGTTTACATCGGTGCTCGCAGGAAGCTTGAAAGATTGTGCGATGGAATTTCCTTTGTAGTCGGTGAAAACGATAGGCATTTCCGATTTAGTCGTCTCGGTCGTAAAAGTCAGGGCGACGCATTCATTTTCGGCCGTCGCTTGACTGCCGCATCCAGAAACTATGACCCCCAGAATAACGAGATACTGCGGTATGTGAAATCGATTTCCCCTGACGTCGGACGGCATATTGCAAGTCATTGTTGAACAATAAACCAAAGGGCTCCGATTTCGACTATTTTTTTGATGGGTGCTTTACAAAATGGCCGATTGCGTTGACGATTCCCAAAGAGACGGCTGTGGGAGCCGAGGGTGTTCACACCCAAAGGGGGAGATTATGAAGTCTGGGACAAAGATGCAGGCGGTCCGCCTCGCATTCACCGCGTCAGTGGTGCTGTCGTTTTTTGCATTCGGCCTCAGCCATGTGGTCCATGCGGAATCGGTTGATTCGGTACTTCTCGGGAAATTTCGAAATACAAATTACTACGTCGTCATGGAACTCGACTATCTTCACCATCCTCTGGATACCTTTGTGCGGGACATGCGCGGGCAAACCCTTGCGATCGTCAGCACGCCTTTCAAACAGGCCATGGACATTGAAGGGACGGGCAAATTGATAGCAGGCGACGTTCTCAATTATGCGGGCCGTGTGAATAAGGAAATCCGGTACAAAATAACAAAGAACGAGTTCGGCGATGGCGTCGGAACTTGCGCGCTCGTCCCCTTTCACACCATCGCTGTCGATCCGAAGACAATTCCGCTTGGCTCCGTCGTTCAGATCGCTGAAACCGTCGGAATGGTTCTCCCGGACGGATCGATTCATGACGGGATTTGGAGAGCCGAAGATGTCGGCGGTGCGATCAAAGGTGATCGAATCGATCTCTTCATCGGCGCCCGCAAGGACGAGAAAACGCTCGTCCGGGCGGGAATCACGCACCTGAAGCCGCTGACCATCCGGCTGCTCGAGACGCCCGCTGAGTCTTGCGTAAGCCGAACGCCGGAGAACTGACCTGGCAATGCCAGAAGCGCTGATTAGACGGGCCGTTCCCGGAGACTGGTCAAAAATTCGCGAAATTTGTTGTAAAACCGCGCAGGCCGGAGCCGAAATCGCGCGTGAACGCTGGTCGTTTTTTTCTGAACTCTGGGTTGGGCCTTACGAGAGGCTTTTGCCTGAGTGGTGTTATGTCGCCGAATCCCCCGACGGCGAGGTTATCGCTTATTTAACGGGCTGCCCGTCATCGCGGAGTTTCAATAGTGCCAGAACCGTTTTCCATACGGTCCCGCTCTTCTTCAAGGTCCTGACTAGGCGCTATGTATCGAACGGCGATACCAGCCGCTTCATCCGGCGCACTTTACGGCTCGCACGAGACCCTGAACGATCATTTTCAAGGCACGCCAGACGGCTGGTTCGGCGATGCTATCCCGCTCATCTCCACGTGAATGCGGAAGCTTCCTACCGCGGTGGAGGAATCGGGCAAAAACTCGTCGAGCGCTTTATCTCGGATCTGAAGCAACAGGGACTACCTTCCGGCACTCACATTATCTGCGGCGCCGGGCCTGTAAAATTCTATCAGAAAACGGGTTTTGAAATTCTCGAACGGCTTGAATTCCTGCCCGGCATACCCATTTACCTGATGGGCCGCCGGGCATAGCATTCGCTCGGAAATTCTATGCAGCGCGATCGTGTCGATCGATCGAACTCGTCCCTGTAACCGAACGTGCGCGTCTACGCCCGAAAAACGCATGATACAGGAACAGAACGACAATAGCACCAATGGTCGCCGCGATGAAGCCCGCTCCCTCTCCCGGTTGGTACCAACCCAGCGCCTGCCCCAGCCAACCGGCAAGCACCGCGCCGACGATTCCAAGAAGCGTGGTTCCGAGAAGTCCGAGGGCATCGCGTCCCGGCATAATCGCACGGGCGATCAAGCCAACGACAAATCCGAAAAGGATGAATCCTAGAATGCTCATAATGTCTCCTATCAAAACGGAGACGGTGCAATGGACGGACCGATTTGAATCAAAATAGCCGGCAGCGCCGGTTCAGGAACTGTGTTGTGAGTTGTTCGGCTGTTTGAGTCACGGTGGCGAGCGTTCTTCCGGAAAAGGCTTCGAGTCTCTTTCGTGAGTTTTCGCACGCGACTTGGTTTAAATCGTCGTACTCATCCAAAAGAGCGATCGGGTATGGCGCGTTGCCGGTCGAAGAATACAATTTGGGAGAGTTGGACGATAGAACGGGGAAAAGCGCCGTTTCCTTGCCGAGCCTCCGCGCAAGTTCGTGATGCCATTTGCCGACACGATAGAAGTCACGGAGGATCTTCTGTTTTTCGATCCGTTGCCGCCCATTGGTTTTGTTCGTGAGGTATGTCCAGCAACGCTGTTGTGAACTGCCCAGAACGGAGGCGAGCTCCATGCTGACGCTGCATTCTGCGGCCACAGCTTCGATTTCCCCCCCCTCACCTTCAATGGCCGCCTGAACGTAACGCCCGGGCGTCAGGCCTGGATCGTAAGGGTCCCACGCCGGACGCGCCGTCGCGTGAATCAGTTCGTGAGCGAGGTCCAGAATCGTGTCATTCAGCGACTGGCCCGGCCGCAAATATATGATCACCTCACGTCGACGACTTTCCTGTCCTGTTTTTGGATCAAGCTGCCGGGTCAGAACTGCATCGGTTCTCGACGTTTCGCCCCAGCGGAGAAACTCGATGAGCTTTTCAGCCAGCTCGGGATTGTCCGTTGTCAGAAGGCTCGGGCTATTGAAGTTCCATGAGTGTTGAGCCCGCTTCAGTAACGCTCTTCCGGACGGTACCGTTTGAAGGTGTCCGATGGCTTTCCGGAGCACCGTTTTATCGCCCGAGTCCGTTCGATCACCCGAGGCAATTTGGGGCAAGGAGTAGAGCGGAAGCAGAATCAGAATGAAGGCGAGCAGGAGCCGAGCCATAACTTTTTATCGGTTTTTGGCCCAAATAGTTTACTTAAATACTTCGGTCGGTCACCTGTCTAAACCTTCGACACATTCCGTCATAAAAAGCGAATCCGGAGTGGAAGATGCTCGGCGCAAGATAGTGTAATGACGCATAATTTTAAATCAGTGCCCCAGTTAGAGCAGGCACACGGCTTGCTTAGAACGGCCGCGAGCAGACGTCCCCCAGGCTTGTTCGGGGGATTAAGTGGAAGTGGAAAAGGCGGTTATTATGCGTCGCTCCTTCGGCCTATGGGCCCCGTGGTTTGTTACATTCTCAGTCTCGGCGATCATGTTCAGCCTGAGCAGCTTGACCGTGTATGCGTATGTTGCACCTTTCATCAAGAACTGGGGTTTGAGCAACGCACAACGCAAGTCACACATCAGTGCCGTCGATGCTTGGAAGATCGAAGAAGGTAGCCGGGATGTGATCGTCGCGGTCATCGACACGGGGATTGATCCGACGCATAAAGCGCTCGTCAGGAATTTGTGGCGCCAACCGAACTCCAAAAATTCAAACGTGTTTGGCTGGAACTTTGTCACGGATCACCCGAACCCCGTCGATGACCATGGTCACGGGACTCATGTCGCCGGCATCATCGGCGCGGTCGGCGATCCTGAATCCGGTGTCAGCGGAGTGGCTCACAATGTCTCAATCATGGCCGTCAAATATTATTGGGAAGCCAATTCCGGGAAAGTGAATCTCGCCAATACGGTGAAAGCGATCAATTACGCGGTTGATCATGGCGCGAAGATCATTAATTACAGCGGCGGCGGCCCGGAGTTTTCAGAAGACGAGTATCTCGCGATCAAACGCGCCGAAGCACACGGCGTGCTCGTTGTCGCGGCGGCCGGAAATGAACATCAGAATTCCGACGTTCCGGAGAATTATTACTACCCAGCCGCTTACCAGCTCAGCAACATCATTTCGGTCGCGGCAACTGACATGAACAATATGCTCCTCGCCTCCTCGAACTGGGGAAGCAAGGTCGACGTGGCCGCACCGGGCGAGAACATCTATAGCACTTTGCCGCAGAACCGTTATGGGATGATGACCGGCACCTCGCAGGCAACGGCTTTCGTGAGCGGCGTCGCCGCGCTCCTTCTTTCAAAGGATCCGAAGCTGAAGCCGTTTCAAATCCGGGAGATCATCAAAAAGTCTGTCGACCGGTTCGCGCATTTGCAGAACAAAACCGCTACCGGCGGCCGCGTGAATGCCTACTCAGCACTTCTCGCCCTCAAAGATCGCGGAAGGCTTGTCACGAATCCCGGGAAGTCGGACTTGGTGGCGCGAAGGCCGGTTTCTTTGCTGAGGTCCTTGATTGAATCGCCGGGTTTCGCCCAGTAAGACCGGGTAGGTTTGGCTTTGTGCGAATCTGCGTGAGAGCTACTGACACGACGCCGCTTCCAGTCTAAGATACCAGCATGAAAGGGCATCCTCTTCAACTCCGGCCCGACCGGCTCATCTTGTTGTCCTCGATTCTGATCGTGTTGGCTTTTCCACCTTGGGATCTGAGTTTCCTGATCTGGATCGCGCTGATCCCCTGGTTCATGGTTTTGAATCGGGCAAATTCGTACCGGAACGCCTTTATTCAGGGTCTATGGCTGAGCTTCTTCATGACCTTGGGCGGGTTCTATTGGGTCGCGTCGGTTCTGCATGAATTCGGCAACGTTCCCCTTCCCCTCAGTGTTCTCGGGCTTCTCCTGTTCGGACTTGTGTGCCAGCCGCAGTTCCTGATCACCTCTCCCTTATTCGTGTTTTTCAAGAGAACAGAGGGGAGCTGGATTCACACCGCTTTTCGCGGGGCTCTGTTTGCGCTGTTTCTCGGGCTCGTCTACGTGGCCTGTGACTGGGTTATTCCCAAGCTCTTCGTCGACACGCTCGGGCACTCTCTTTACCGCGCTCGAAATCTTCGGCAGATCGCTGATTTTGGCGGAGCGCACCTCCTGACCTTTTTGGTGTTCCTCTGTAATTTTTCGCTTTGGAAACTCTTAACGGGCGCCCAACACTCTTGGAAAGGCGCTCTGCGAACAGAGGGTTCGGCGGTTGTGTTGACCGCCGCGCTTTGTCTGGCGAGCTGGTATTACGGACATGAACGCAACAAAGCACTCAGTGTGGCCCTTGCAAATCCCACGGGTCACCTTCAGGTCGCGGTTATCCAGGGGAATATCGGCGATTTTGACAAAATTGCCGCCGAACGGGGAATACGAGGGGCAGGCGAGAAAGTCATGAGCACTTTCTTCGATTTGTCGGAGGAAGCGCTCAATCTGACGCCAAAACCGGATGTGCTGATCTGGCCTGAAACGGCCTATCCCTCCACTTTTCGAACGCCGCAGACGACCGAGGAGTTCGCGCGCGACCGTCAGGTCGAGTCCTTTGTGCGGAAGCGTGGCATACCTCTCCTTTTTGGTGGGTACGACCATTCATTCAACAAGGACTACAATTCGTTTTTCTTTCTGACTCCACTCCCTCAGACCGGAGCCGGCACGCTCGCTTCCTTGGAACAGCACGAGCTCGACCTCCAGATCTATCACAAGAACATTCTGCTTCTTTTCGGAGAATATATTCCCGGCGCGGAACGGATCCGGTTTCTCCGCGATCTTTTCCCGCAGGTCGGAAATTTTGGTCGTGGAGAAGGACCGATCACCCTCAAGATACGTTCCCGTAATTCAAAACTCCAGACGGTGCTCGCGGGTCCCGTTATTTGCTACGAGGCGCTCTTTCCGAACTACGTGATCGAAGCCGCCCGGCGCGGGAGTCAGATGATCCTGAATATCACGAACGACTCCTGGTTCGGACCTTTCGGAGAACCGCAGCTTCACCTTGCCCTTGTCACCTTCAGGAGTATCGAAACGAGGCTTCCGCAACTCCGGGCAACGAATACGGGGATTTCAGCGCTCATCCTCCCTAATGGCGAAATCGCGCAACGCACATCGATCGGGCAGCCTGAAGTCATGAATGCCCGCGTGCCGATTATTTCGCCCGTCCCTACTGTGCTCAAAAAATGGGGTGATTGGTTCGGCTCGTTTGCGTTCTTTTGCGGGATCATCGGAACAGCCGGTTTAGGACTATCGGCCCGCTCCCGTGCGGCGTCGCAAAGTCAGAGATCAGCCGGTTCCGGCAAATCGCGACGTTTTAGCCACAAAAGATCCTGAACCTTTAACTCATGGTTTGCCAGTCGGGCGCACACAAAAAGGTAATCGCTGAGACGATTGGCATATTCGAGAACTTCCGGGCGCAACGGCGGCTCACCAGGCACGTGATGAAGGGCGACGAGTTCACGTTCCGCTCGTCGGGCGACCGTTCGCGCGAGGTGAAAAAGAGCGGCTATCCGGGTCCCTCCGGGAATGATGAAGTCGGAAATGGTCGAGAGCCACTGCTCCATCCTGTCGATCTCGCTTTCAAGCCGGAGAATAAATTTTCGCTCGATTCTCTCCAGCAGCTGTTCGCGTCCTCCATTCGAAGTCGCGAGTTCCGCTCCCAAGACCAAAAGTTCTCCTTGTATTCGAATTAACCGTTCCCGAAGATCGCGCAGCCGTTCCGTTGCAAGATAGCCCTCTTCTGCAAGGGCGAGTCCCAGAACCGCGTTTAGTTCGTCGAAATCGCCGTAAGCACGGACTCGCGGACTGTCTTTGGCCACTCTGAAGCCGCCAATCAGGCCGGTCTCGCCCTGATCACCTTTTCGCGTATAGATCTTCAAACTCAATCCCCCGAAGGCGGCTGGCGCCCGTTTTTTTGAAACGATAATCAAAGTTTGCTTGACGCTCAAGCCTTCGGTAGATAAAACAGGCACCTCATAGTGAGCGCGGGCTTAGCTCAGTTGGCTAGAGCGCCACGTTGCCAACGTGGAGGTCGAGGGTTCGAACCCCTTAGCCCGCTCCAATTTTCTGCCCCCTATCTCCTGTAAAAACATTGGTCAGTTTTGGACTTTGAACCTAAATCCGCAGATCTGGGCCCGTTCATGCCCCGGGTATTTACAAGCACACTGTGTCTGATTATACTTAATACTTGACAGCCCTGGTCTACTTTTAGTTCCAAGGAGGCCGGTTATTTTGTTAAAATTCACCCCGTTTTCCACTCATGTTCAGATCTCGGTCCTGATTGCCATCCTCGTCACTATGACAGGCTGCAGGCAAACGACAGGCCGCCCATCCACACAGCCGTCGTACACTCCAGGCGGCAGCGTTGATCCGGGTTCGTCCTGGGTGCCCACAGGGCCCGCTTCTTATGTGAATGTGAACGGAAGCAATACCTCCGGAGACGGTTCCCAGGAAAAGCCATGGGCTACGCTCTCGCATGCCTGCTCGCGCGTGACCTCGGCCGGAGAAGCGATCATCGTCGGCGCAGGGACATATCACGATTCCAATCAGTGCGTCCTTGCTCCAGGGGTCAGTATTAAAGGCGCCGGTCGCGCCCAAACCACGATCATCAGCAGCCTGAACGCACCCTATGTTCAGGCAGTGTCGAATCCCGTGGTCGACGGCAATCAGTTCGTGAGTGATTTCAGGCTGGACGGCAACAATAAGGCTCTCTTGAACGGCATCAATGTCACGGGGCGCAATCACTTCACGATCAAAAACATCGACTTCATCCGCATTAAATACAAAGCGATCAGTCTTCAAGGCACGGAGTGGTGGACCCATGCCGAACAGGACTACCCCGCTGTTCCCCCTCCGGCCTATGCCAGGGGAATTCTGGTCAAAGACGTCACGATCACCGGTTGCTCGAGCAATCAGTTCCAGGCAGCCGTTTGGGTGCAATCTCTCGAGGATGCGATTTTCGACAATATCGTGGTCGATGAATCAGCAGCCACGGGCGGACAAGGAAACCCGATGAAAAGCTGGCCGGGATGGCTAAAACATTGCACGATCAAGAACTCCATCTTTACCGTGAATCAGAACAATTTGGGCGTCAATCCCGAACCGATCACGCTTGAACTCTGGAATATTGAACAAGACACCGAAATCTATAACAACACATTCAATGACGGATACATTTCCCTCGTTTCCGGCCGAAAAAACGGCGGCACGAACGCACTCAGCTTTCATGATAATCGTCTGAACAACTCGGCTCCTCTCGGTGTCGCTCATGAACTCGCGGTCAGCTACACCGATTTTTACAACAATTCCATTCACACCCAGTCTCTCGGAATCTGGGCCGCCACCCACATGTACAATTTCGACGGGATAACGGATATCCGGGTCCACCATAACGTGATCCGAAGCACGAAGGGCAGCAACATCCAGATTCAGAACGGCCCGGGTGCCGTCGCGTTCAACAATATCTCGGTTTACAATAACGTTTTGGACTCGACCGATGGCACGTGGCCGAATGCGGGTGTGCTCGTTTCGCCGAACCTCAATACGAATTTCTCGAATATTTCGATTCAGAACAATATTTTCACGAACCTCGGTGTTGGTGTTTACTTTTACGGGGGAAACTCCTGGCGAGTGCAGCGACCGGTCGTCAAATACAATGACTTCTGGAATGTCAGTAAACAGGTTCAGAACGATGGCGTGACGAGTCCGACAATATCGAACAATTATTCCGTCGATCCCCTTTTCATGAAAACAGGCGCCCGGCCGAACCCCTACTATCTTCTGCAAACATCAAGTCCGCTGATCAATATGGGAGCCAACGTCGGCTTGCCGTATCTCGGGACAGCTCCCGATATCGGCGCCTACGAGATGAGATAAGCTTTTCTATTTAAATCGCGATTCGGCGAAGGCGGCGGCGAAGTCGTCGGGCAGGTCGCCGTCATAGAGATTCGTCAGGATATTCTCGCGATCCGTCCGGGGGAGATCCACATCGCTCGCAATAAATTGCCCCCAGAAATTTCTGTAATACCCGAAAACCGATTCTTCGAACGTCTGCTCGTAAATCGCGGCGATATTCTGATTGCGCCTCAGGCGATCACGACCGGCGGGCGTTCTTGCCGCCATCATGCGCCGAAGGTTCACATAGTTTTGAACCGTAATCGTGATGAAAGCCGCGTAAGCTTCTTCATGAAAGCCAAATGGATGAGATGAGTAGAGTTGAACGGCACTTTTATACCATTCCCGGTAAAAGCCCTCCTCAGTGCGTTTGGCGACGGTTGCAAAGTAACAGTGAAAAAGCTCGTGAGCGACCGTCGCGACCTCGTCGTCCGAGAGTTCAGCGAACTTTTTCATAGCTCCGGTTCGTCGGTCCTGCATTTCAAGGCCGAAGGTAATCCGGTTCGTAAGGCGGTTGTAGACGGCGATTGCATTCTCAGGAAGCGCGGCAAAACCGATTCCACTGAGATTTTGTAATGCTTGTTTCAAATACCGAACGGGGGCGCGAAGTTCGGTCATCCCCTGAACGAAGTCAGAGCTGACACTGGTCGAGTCAGCCCAGCTACTGGGAAGGGTCAAAGAAGCCACTCCTCCGGCCAGAATGATTGCCACAATTGCGCGGCCGAACTGACGAGCAGCTGATTGAGTCCGTCCCATTCCTGGCCCCCTTTCGGTACCACTCATCCCATAAATGGCTATGCGTGTCAAAAACGAATAAAGATTGATCTGTTCGGGCCATTTGTGCTTTCTTCTACAGGGGTTGCACGGCCGCAACGCCACACAGAGAATGCGAGTACATTTCTAATGAGCCCTGTCACAACAAGCCGTTCAGAACTTCTGCGAAGGCATCTCAGTCAACGCATTCTCGTCCTTGATGGCGCGATGGGAACAGCGATCCAGAAATTCAACCTGACAGCCGAAGATTTCGGAGGTTCTGATCACGAAGGATGCAATGAGAATCTCGTACTCACCCGGCCCGAGGTCATCCGCCGGATTCACGAGAGCTATCTCGAGGCAGGGTGCGACATTATCGAAACAAATACTTTTGGAGCCACCCCGCTCGTTCTCGATGACTACAACTTAGGGTCCCGGTCCCACGAGATCAACGTCACGGCCGCTAAACTGGCACGCGATGCCGCGGAAAAGTATTCGACTTCCGCCCATCCGCGTTTTGTCGCAGGCTCGATCGGGCCCACGACAAAAGCAATTTCCGTCACGGGTGGGATTTCTTTCGACGAACTTCAGGAAAATTTTCACCAACAGGCGAGAGCTCTTGTCGACGGCGGTGTGGATTACCTGCTGCTGGAAACCTGCCAGGACACGAGAAATGTCAAAGCGGCCCTCCTCGCGATTGATCGCCTGTTCAGTGAAATGGGTCGGGAAATCCCGATCGCGGTTTCGGGAACGATCGAGGCCTCGGGAACGATGCTCGCGGGACAATCCATTGAGGCTTTCCTTGCCTCCCTCTCTCATCTCGAGCTTCTCTATATCGGGATTAATTGCGCGACCGGCCCCGAACTGATGGCCGATCATATCCGCCCCTTGGCTCGACTTTCGAGATTGCCCGTCGCCTGCGTTCCAAACGCGGGATTGCCTGACGAGCATGGCGATTATCTCGAGACCCCCGAAATGGTCTCGAATGTCCTGAAACGCTTCCTGACGAACCGGTGGATCAATGTGCTCGGTGGTTGCTGCGGAACACAACCGAGCCACATCGAAGCCCTCACCCGTCTCGCGCGTGACCATGCGCCGCGAACCGAGTTCGCTACTCCCCGATCTTTTCTTTCGGGCGTCGACTATCTCGAAGTTACGGACGAGGTACGCCCGGTCATTGTCGGAGAACGGACAAACGTGATCGGGAGCAGGAAATTCAAGAACCTCATTTGCGAAGAAAAATTTGATGAAGCATCTGAGATTGCGCGAGTTCAGGTAAAGAACGGCGCCCAGGTGATTGATGTTTGTCTTGCGAATCCCGATCGGGACGAGCTTAAGGATATGCGAACTTTCATGGAGCACGCTTCAAAAAAGGTTCGAGTTCCTTTTATGATTGATACGACCTCACCGGAGGTCCTGGCTGCGGCTCTGACCTATTGCCAGGGAAAAACCATCATCAACTCCGTCAACCTCGAGGACGGGGAGGCCCGCTTCCGTAAGATTGTTCCCCTCGCCCGCAGGTTCGGCGCCGCCCTTGTCGTCGGCACGATCGACGATCACCCAGCGCAAGGAATGGGCATTTCGCGGGAACGTAAGCTCGCGATCGCTGAACGGTCTTACGAGCTCCTGACCGGAACCTACGGAATGCCCCCCGAAGACCTCTACTTCGATCCTCTCGTCTTTCCGTGCGCAACCGGAGACTCTCAATATGTCGGTTCGGCAATCGAGACGATTGAAGGTGTTCGCCTGATCAAGTCCCGGTTCCCGAGATCAAAGACGATTCTCGGGATTTCAAACGTAAGCTTCGGCCTTCCTGCGGCCGGGCGCGAGATTCTGAATTCCGTTTTTCTCTATCATGCAGTTCGTGCGGGACTTGACTTGGCGATCGTGAATTCGGAAAAGCTGGAACGTTATGCGATGATCCCCGAAAGGGACCGCGAACTCGCCGAAGATCTTCTGTACAACCGCGGAACAGACCCGGTTTCAGCTTTCGCCACGCACTTTCGTGACCGCAAACCGGCGGAACGCACGGAGAAGCAAAAACTTCCGCTGCTCGAACGACTCGCACGGTCGATCATTGAAGGTTCCAAGGAAGGACTGGAAGCGGACATCAAAGAAGCCGTTCAACAACTCCGCCCTCTCGAAATCATCAACGGCCCGCTCATGAAAGGCATGGACGAGGTCGGCCGCCTGTTTAAGGCGAACCAGCTCATCGTCGCCGAGGTTCTCCAATCCGCTGAAGCGATGAAAACGGCCGTTTCCCATCTCGAACCTTACATGCAGAAATCCGAGACGAGTTCGCGGGGAAAAGTCCTCCTCGCGACCGTCAAAGGCGACGTTCACGACATCGGAAAAAACCTGGTGGAAATTATCCTGGCCAATAACGGCTTTGAAGTCGTGAACCTCGGGATCAAAGTCCCGACCGAGGATCTGATTCAGGCTGCACGTGAACACCAGCCCGACATCATCGGCCTGTCGGGGCTTCTCGTCAAATCAGCCCAGCAAATGGTAGCGACGGCCGAAGACTTCTCGAGGGCGGGCGTGACAACTCCGGTCCTCGTCGGCGGCGCCGCACTGTCCTCCAGTTTCGTCGATAAGCACATTGCCAAAGCCTACGGCCAAGGAACGGTCGCTTATGCGTCCGATGCCATGGCCGGTTTGGAACTCGCCAAAAGGATCGTCAACCCTCAACACTTTGAAAAGCTCAAGACGGAACTCGCTTCACGGCGAGAACACTCCACGAGTATCCCGAGTCAGGACCGCCCGGACAGCGCGAAAGCATCCCCGGAAGTCCGATCGGCCAAAATCGAACTTCTTCGTGAGTTACCCTCCCCTCCCGACTTTAGGCGCCACGTACTTCGAAACACCCCGCTCGAACAAATCTGGCGATTCGTCAATCCGCTCATGCTTTACGGACGTCATCTCGGAATCAAAGGCAGCACGGTGCGCCTGCTCGAAGCCGCTCATCTGCCCGAAGTAGCCTCCTCCGATCCAAAGGCTCTCTCCATCTGGAACACCGTCGAAGAAGTCAAAGCCGAGTACTCCGAAGGCAGCGGCGAAATTTTTCAGCCTTCGGCGATCTTTCAATTCTTCCGGGCTTCGAACAGTTCAAACCAGCTTCGGTTATATTCCGACGATCGGCTCCGAGCCGCCTTCGACTTCCCTCGTCAGGCGATGCCGGACGGCCTTTGCCTGGCCGATTACGTCGCCCCGGAACCAGCGCCACACGGCGAAAGGGATTCCGTCGCGCTCTTCATTGTCAGCGTCGGGAAAGGGATACGCCAGGTTTCCGAATCACTCAAAATGCGGGGGGATTATCTGAAGTCGCACATCATCCAAGCGCTGGCCCTTGAGTCGGCCGAAGCTTACGCCGAGTTGCTTCACAGTCAAATTCGCAAGATGTGGGGATTCCCTGACCCGCCGGAACTCACGATGCTCGAACGCTTTCAGGCGCGCTATCGCGGAAAACGCTACTCGTTCGGATACCCCGCCTGTCCCCGCCTGGACGACCAGAAGATCCTGTTCGAGGTTCTTAACCCCTCCGAAATCGGGATCGAACTCACCGAAACCATGATGATGGACCCGGAGGCAAGCGTCTCCGCGATTGCCTTTCATCATCCCGCCGCGACGTATTTTTCCGTAGGTCATAAGGGAGGCGTTGACGATGATAACCGTTAATCCCGTGCATGCGACAACCGGTATCGGGAGTCTTCCGCACCACAATATTGATTCAGCCCTCGATTTTTCGTTCAGGGCGGGGATTCCATTTCTTCCTCAGATTCCGATCCGCAACCCATGGGAGTTCATGATCGCACAAGCGCTCGAGGGACTGCCGGGGTTGGAGGTCGAGAAAGACGGCGCCGTGTTTCTGAAGCTGGACGTATGGAAGAGCCGCTCACAGGAACTCGATCGCAAACTCAATGAGGCTTTCTCGCGCAGCACACAGGAAAAGGAAGCCTTCATCGGTTTCGAACCGTCGCCCGCCATTTCGAGCAGCTGGCAACCCTTCCTGTGGGAACTCGAGGAACGCGGCACCTCGCTCGCCAAGATCCAGATTGCGGGACCGATGACCGCGCAATGGGCGCTGAGGGCAAAAGGTGGAGCCTCCCTCGACCAGTACCCCGAAGTCACGTCTCAGATCTTTCGGGTCATCATGGCCCGAGCCGTGGCGATGACCCGCCGTTTGAAGACGGCCGGAATTCAGCCCCTCATTTTTTTGGACGAACCGGGGCTCTACGGCTTGTCGCTCACGAATACCCGCCACCTGATGGGACTTCAGGAATTGAAGCTTTTGGTGCAAACCCTTTCGAAAGAGGGCGCTACCATCGGCCTGCATTGCTGCAGTAATACAATCTGGAGCAAGATTCTCGAACTCGGCCTGGATTATCTCTCGATTGACGCTGATCTCTCGCTTACCGGTCTGATCGGTGATGAGCGCGGCGCGCGAGTCGCGGAATTCGTGAAGCACGGGGGGCGCCTTTCACTGGGGATCATAAGAACGGGCTCGGCCGACCGTTCAGTCATGCTGCGAACGCTTCGTCCCGCGGTGCTTTTCGGAAATCTCATGGAGACCCTCGGCCGGGTTTGGAAAGAAGAAGCCGAACTCGTGAAAAAAGTTTTGAGCGAAGCGCTCTACACTCCCGCCTGCGGTTTGGCGCTCCACTCGACCGAAGAGGCGGAATGGATTCTCGAAACCTTGAACGCCTTCCACAAGGATTGTATTTCGAAACTATGACCTTCGCCCTCTTTCGCGAAATGCATTCGTTGACGCCACTCTCCGATTCGGTTCCCCTCGCGTCACTTGACGTTTCGCTTCTCATTCCTGCCCGTAATTCGGGTCATGCTCTCGAGAAAACCGTTCAAGAGGCCCATCGTTTTCTCAGCGTGCGTTATCCCGGCGCATTCGAGATCATTCTGATTCCGAATCCGGCGCTGAACCCGCCGCCGGGCGCGCCCAAGGATGAATCCACCGAGATTTCCGAATCACTTTCGGCGCGCTTCGCGCACGTCAAGACGGTTCGACATTACTCGCCGAGCGGAAAGGGCGCGGCATTACGCACCGGCTTTCTCGCATCTCGCGGCCAGTGGATCCTATTCACCGATGCGGATCTCCCCTATGACCTGGAGTTTTTCGACAGGGCCATGGAAAAATTGCGGAACGGCTATCATTTCGTAACGGGCAACCGGAGATTGGGTTCCAGTCATTTTAATGTGCCCGTCGATCTCCTTCGCCTCGCCTACGGACGGCATCGCTTGGGGCTTGCTTTCAATCAAGTCGTGCGCTGGCTTTTTCCGATCAAGGCGATCGACACTCAGGCGGGCATCAAGGCGATGTCGCGGGATCTCGCTGCAAAGGTATTTTCGTTGCAGCGTTGCCCGGGTTTCTTTTTCGATCTCGAGTTTTTCCTGACGGCGCGATGTCAGGGATTCAGGCACGTCGACCTTCCCGTCACACTTTATCTGAACAGCGAGAAGAGTACGGTTCGGGTCTTTCGCGAATCGATCCTCGCCGGCTTTTGGCTCGCAAGGATCTGGTGGCTGCATCGGCTTGGCTCCTACGGCCGGGCGCCGCGCAGACGCGGAGTGCTGGCCCGGTACCGCAATGCATCCTTCTCCACTCGCCTCTTCCTGAAAGCTCGTTGGCACCTCACGCCCTATCTCGATATGGCCGAGCATTTGCCTGTGTCAGGACCGGTGCTCGACCTGGGCTGCGGGCATGGTCTTCTTGCCATCGCAATCGCGCTCGATGCGCCTGACCGTGCCGTTTACGGGATCGACCATGATGTCGCCCGCGTGGAACTCGCCAAGAACGCCGCCTCCGATTTGCCTAATATCCGCTTCAACGTCGGGACGATGGACCAGATCCCGGCGGCTGGCCCTTATTCGGGCATCGCGATGATCGATGTTTATCACTACTTCAAGCCCGAGACTCAGGAGGAACTTGCCCGGAGGGCATTCGCGCAACTCCAGCCCGGCGGGACGCTTCTGGTTCGGGAAGTCGAACCGCAAGGCGGGTTCGCCTCCTCCTGGAACCAGTGGTACGAAAAGCTCGCGACCGCGAGCGGATTCACTCAGGCCGATAAAGCCCAACTTCATTTCCGCACGACTCGCGATTGGGAGGACCTTTTCAAAAAAGCCGGATTCACGGTGAAATCACGACGCTGTGGCAGTCGGCTATTTTCAGATGTTCTCTTCATATGCGATCGTCCTCGAATCGAGGGCATCGAGGCGTCACCATGAGAAGAACGATTCTGATCATGACCGCCCTGCTCGTTTTTGCCGTTCTCCCGATCTACACGGTTAAAGTAATACAAAAAACAGATTACACCGACTTCTCCGTCTACTATCGGGCAGCCAAGCGAATGCAAGCCGGCAACTGGAATGAAATTTACAGCCTGTCTGACGGGGCCTCTCCCCTACGGTACGCCCCTATCACCTTGCCGCTCATGCGGCCCCTCGCGGAGGTTCCTGAAACCCCCGCCCGGGTCCTTTGGTTTTACCTGCAGTACTGCTTCTTCGGCCTGGGGTTTTTCTTCCTTTTTCGGGCGCTCAAATTGGTCCGCCCGAGACGCCGCGCCAGCCAAATACCAGAACGCGCGTCCTCCGGGCTGGTCGCGACTTGCTTCGGCATCCTTTTCATTCTGAGATTCTGCCTCGATACGTTCACGATCGGCCAGGTTTCGAGCCTGATGTTCGTCGGCTTCACCCTGTCTCTCTACGCCTGGATGCGGGGAAAAGCGTCTCTCGCGGGAATAGGTGCTTTTATCCCGACCGTCTTCAAGGTCGGTCCTGGGGTTTTGTACGGCGTATTCGCCTCATCGCGACCGAAGGCTTTTCGTCGAGCCCTGTCCGGCAGTGCACTCCTGTTTCTCATCCTGAATGTCCTGACGCTCGCCTGGCTCGGTTCGGGCCCCCGGTTCAAAACACTCTGGAGCGACTGGGTGCGGATCGTCCTTGAAGACGGCAATTATTACGATGCCTCCCATTATGGAAGCCAATCCGTCAAAAGCGCGCTCCTCAGACTCGCCCGCCAAGGTTGGTTCAGCTCACAGTCGGTAACGGAGTTTTGGCTCCTCGCCGCGGCCGTGGGCTGTGCCGCGGTTGCGGCGTTCTGGATTTTGAGACGTCCGAGGTCCATCCGATCCCGCGGCCTTTTCTTTTCTTTGGGCATTTTCCTTTACCTTTGGTTCATGCCCGAAACCTTCAAATACGCGCTGACAACGCTTGCGATTCCGGCGACTCTTGTTTTCCTGACCCTACTCGACGGATCACGGATCAAGAGCAGGCTGCTTCACTCCGTGGTGCTCGGCTTCGGATTTCTCACGCTGTCGATTCCAGGTAAGGATATCGTCGGCGATCGAATCTTTTTCGCTCTTCAGTACGCTTCCATTCCACTCATGGCGACGCTGCTGCTCGGCACGTCGTGTTTGCTCCTCGCCTGGCAGGATTCGGCCCCTTCACGAGCGGCGCGCTGGTTCAAAGCACTTCTTTCGCCACGGGTTCTTGGGCCTTGGGGCGCGGATGGGGGCGGGTTTTCGGAACGGACAGAGAAATCGCCCTGTAAAGTATCTCTGCTGCTGCCGATTCCGTTCGGGCCGTACGGTTCATGCGATCTCGATGTTCAACGGGTCGAACGCATTATTGCTGACGCCACGCACTTCCTGGCGGCGGAATGGCCCGCTCGCTTTGAAATCATCGTGATCCCGTTCGGTGATCGCGTCAGCGAGTTCCAACCCGTTATCGCGCACGTTCGAAGTCTCGCGAAAAATCAATTTCGAATCAGAATGACCGATTCCTTCAGCGGTTACGGCCGTGCAGCCGCGCTTCGCGAAGGTTTTCTCGCGTCTCATGGAGAGATCATTCTGGTCAGCCATTTCGAACAACCCTGTGAGCTCTCTTTTTTCAAAAGAGCTGTTGCGGCAATCGAAACCGGCGCGACTGATCTGGTTCGGGCGAATCGCCGTCATCCCGAAACCCGGTTTAAAGTCCCGGTCTCGGTTCTTTCACTCGTTTACCGGCGGCATCGGCTTGGCTTGCGGTTCAATCGCCTGATTCGCGCGATTCTCCCGGTCCAAACGACTGACACCCATTCCGGCACGTTCGCGATGACGCGGAAGATGGCGTTGGAAGCTTTTTCACTGCAAAGTTCCGCCGACTTTCTTTTCGACCTGGAAATCAGTCTTGTCGCGCGAACGCAGGGTTTCAGGGAAGCTGAATTCCCGGTGGTTCTCTATCTCGCGCAGGAAAAGACGTTCAAGAGGATGGTCCATGAGACGATGAGCATCCTGATCGGTTTGCCCGTCCTCGCTTGGCGCTATCACCGCGGCTATTATCGGCATTTCTCCTGGAAACCGGGTACCCTCGAGATCACGGCCGACGACTGGGGACTGTCGCCCTCCGTCAACAGCGGAATCCTCGAACTCGCCCGAATGGGACTGATACGAAAAATTTCGCTGCTCGCGGACAGCCGGTTTTTAACGCATGGATTAAACGAACTGAAGGAATTACGGAACCGCGGGACAGTCCGACTCGGACTTCACTTCAATCTCACCTACGGGAAAAACGGTGCCCGTCCAGCTGGCGTTCTTCTCCGCTGGATTCTCCCATTCCAGAACCGCAGCGCGCTTCAAGACTCCGTCCGGCGGGAATTCGCGCTTCAACTTCGAAAACTCGAGACCGAAGGGGTCCGGCCCGTCTACCTCGATGGACATCACCACATTCACCTCACCCCGGGTATTCTCGAGTCTTTAACGGATCTGCTGGCCACGAGCGACATTCGCGAAATCCGGCTGCCCTATGACCCGCGACTCTGGTTAACCGGCAAATGGCCACTCAACCTTCTCTCCTTGAGATTGAAAACGGTTCTTTCCAGAAAAGGCTTTTCATCGCGTCCCTTCTACTATCCCTCAACGTCAGACTTCATGGACCAAGGATTCCTCCGAACGAAGCTCTCCAAAACCGTTGCCGGAACTGAAGTCATTATCCACCCGGCAAACTCCAATGACGCAAGTGTTTGGGAATTCCCCGATTCATACGTCGAGGGGCGCGTTACCGAGTATCGCGCCTTGAAAATGCTCCTCGCCTCTGGCCAAGAGCAAAGTCGCGGGATATAACAAAAGTCAATGAAGAGCTTATCGCGAAACTGGAAAATATTCCTGATCCTTGCGTTCGTCGCCGGCGCGATTCTCCGCCTCATCTATGTCAACGACATGGAGTACAAAGAGGACGAGGAATTTAACTTTACCCAAACCCAGATCGTTCGTGGATTCACCGATTGGCCCTGGGTCGGCATGCCTTCTGGGGTTTATCTTCAAAACCCCGGAATGAGCATTTGGGTCTTCATCGCGCTTGCAAAAATATTCCGGGTGACGCAACCGACCGAACTCGCCCACGCAGTCCAGCTCTTCAGTCTGCTCGGAATCGCGATGATCATCCCGTTCGTTCTTTGGTTCGTCAGGACCGAGGAGCGCGAACCCTGGCTTTGGGCGTTCGTTTTCTCGCTGGTGAACCCCTTTGCCATCCTGTACCAACGCAAACTTTGGCCGGAGCCGTTCCTCCCGTTTTTCACGATGTTGGTCCTCATGGGGTGGTGGCGACGCGATCGGAAACCGGGAGCCTTCGTGTGGGGATTCATCGGCGCATGGCTCGGGCAGATCCACATGAGCGGTTTTTTCTTCGCGGCGGGTCTGTTCCTTTGGACGCTGTTCTTTGACCGTTCGACCGGCCCCCCCGAGTCCAGCCGACGTCCGCGCTGGAAATTCTGGTTCATTGGCTCCTGTCTGGGCGCGCTTCCGCTCATTCCCTGGTTCCTTGAAGTCCTCGCGCACCCGCCGAGGGGCCACATGGTATCGGGCATCAGTGAAGCGCTTCAGCTCAAATACTGGGTCTTCTGGATTACTGACGCACTGGGGCTTCACTTGGGCAATCCTCTCGGTTTATTGCGCGGGCAATCGAACTTTGCGCAGATTTCAGATTTTATCCGCTATCCCCTGATCAACGGCCAGGCAACTTATCTCGTCGGGCTTGCTCATATCGCGATCGTGATCGGCGCGCTCATCATCGTCTATCGCGCGGTTCGGGGAGTTCCCATAACGTTCGCCGCCGCGGGTTCAGTCAAAAGTCTCTTTATCGGGCAAGGCTCACCGACTGCTTTTGTGCAAAGCGCGGCTCTTTGGGGCACCGGGATACTATTGACCATCACTGGCGTGGCGATCCGCCGATATTACATGATGGTCACTTTCCCGCTGGAATTCGTCTGGCTGGCGCGAATAACGCTCGGCCATGGCCAGGCATTTTCGCGTTTTCCGCGCGCGGTTCTTGGAATAATCTGGACAGCCCAACTCTTTATTTCGGCCAATTTCGTCGGGTACATCCACGTCAATGAAGGAGCTGTCCAAGGGGACTACGGTCCCGCTTACCATGTCATCATGAAGCAGCGAAAGTGAGACTCTATGCAAAAGCGTCCTGATCCCGGTTTCTTCGCCGAACTCGAAGCACGCGAAATCGTCAAGCAGGTGACCGATCCTGAACTCGCCCACGCGCTCAAGAAAGAGCCGATGACCCTCTATATCGGATTCGACCCGACGGCCGATAGTCTTCATGTCGGCGGATTGCTGCCGCTCGTGACACTCAGAAGATTTCAGCTTGCGGGGCACCGGCCCATTGCCGTGATCGGAGGCGCGACGGGAATGATCGGAGACCCGAGCGGGAAAACCCAGGAACGCTCGTTGCTCGATGACGAAAAGATCGCCCACAATCTCAAAGGCATCACGAAGAATATCGCAAAAGTGCTTGATCTCAGCCCGGCCTCCGACGCCAAGGTTCTGAACAACGCGGATTGGACTAGATCAGTGTCCTATATCGAGTTCCTGCGGGACATCGGAAAGCATTTTACGGTCAACCACATGACCGCCAAGGAATCCGTTCGCGCTCGACTGGAAGACCGTGAGCACGGCATCTCGTACACGGAATTTTCGTACATGCTCCTTCAGGCTTACGACTTCCTGGTCCTCAAAGAGCGCGAGAACTGTCTGCTTCAGGTCGGGGGCTCAGATCAATGGGGGAACATCACCGCCGGCATCGACCTGATCCGAAAGGTTCACGGCACGAACGCGGGCGTTTACGGCATGACTCACCCGCTCGTGATGAAAGCGGACGGAACCAAATTCGGCAAATCCGAGCAAGGCGCCATCTGGCTCGACCCGGACAGAACGTCACCTTACCAGTTCTACCAATATTTCATCCAGACCACGGACGCGGATGTCATCCGACTCCTGCGCTATTATACGTTCCTCCCCTTGGAAGAAATCGCCGCACTCGAAAACTCGCTCAAAACCGAACCTGAGAAGCGAGCTTCCCAGCTCACCCTCGCGCGCGAACTGACACGAATGGTTCACGGCGATTCGGAACTCTCCCAAGTTGAACGAACAAGCCATGCACTCTTCGGTTCGGCAATCAAGGAACTCGACGAACGGTCGCTCCTCGACGTCATGAGCGGCGCTCCCACGACACAGAAGTCAAAAGACCTCCTATCGCAAGGTATCGCGCTCGTCGATCTTGTCTCCGAAACCGGCCTTTGTTCTTCGAAAGGCGCGGCCCGAAAGGACATCACGGCCGGCGGCATTTACGTCAATAACGATCGGGTGAATGACGCTTCTCATGTGCTGAAAACGGCCGATCTGATTTCCGGCGGCTACATCGTCCTTCGTAAAGGAAAACGCACGTACCATCTGGTCGCGTTCAGGTGACTTTGCACCAGCGGTTCATGAGCTTTTGAGGAATTTTGTCGTGGTAGAGATTCGCGAGCGCCGCCGCTGTCGCGACCGGGTTTTCGATTTGCGGGCTATGGCCTACCCCTTTGAGCACGACGGCACGCACTTCGCGCCCGGAACTCTCCATCCCCGCCTTCAACCGGCTGGTCCAATGCTCGGCCATGACTGGGGGGATCAGGGTGTCTTTTTCGCCCCAAAGCAGCCAGACTCGTGAACGGATCTTTTCAACGGAATCCGCGAGAAAATGTTCATCCCTTACTGATCCCATGAATTGGTGCACTTCGGTCTTCCCGAGAAAGCTGTCGACTTCCTTCGCGAAAAACCTGAACCAGACGGGTTCTTTCCCGAATATGAACGGCCGCCAGGCCACGAGCCCATTTTCAGCAATGCGCTGAAAAACGCTCTCGAATTCCTTGCGTCGATCCGGGCTTTCGAAAAGGCCGGGCGGATCGACGAGGATGATCAGCTCAGGCCCTTGATAGTTCACGGTCCGCCCGGCTGGCCTCGTGCCCGCTCCGCAAGCCACGGCATAAAGACTCGTGAGCCAACCGCCGAGCGAATGCCCAAGAACCGTATCGGGCTTAAGCGTATCGAAAACATCACTGACGGCGTCGACGAGAAGATCCATGGAATCGAAGGCACGCTCCCGCGAAAGAAAACCGCCAAAACCCGGAAAATCCAGGAGCACCACTTCGTCGTACCGCGCGCGCAACACCGGGCGCAAAAGCGCGAGAATGACGAACCAGGAAAGAGAGGTGTCGCCGAACCCTGGAACGAGAACGAAGCGTTTCACATGCGGTTTCTTTTTCAGGTCGCGCCCGAAGCTTTTTCTCCAAAGTCCGATCTTGAGTTCGCCTTTACGCCGAAGCTCCCAAGTGTAACCTGTCCGCTCGAGTACCTGGCGGGCGGTCCAATGAACGGCTCGCAACCACGGGACGCGATACTCACGAGAGACTGTCATGGTTCGGTTTTACTGAAAATCCGACCAAATGCCCAGCCTCATGCTTTACTTTGACCTGATTATCGGGAAAATGGGTCTCTATGACCGCGCTCCCGTTCAAAGCTGACCGAAAACTGACCGATGTGCTCTCCGAAACGAAGTTCACGGTTTCCGCCGAGGTTATCCCGCCCCGTAACGGTTCCGAACAAGGTAAAGTCCTCGCTCAAATCGACTCCTTGCGCGGCGCCGGCGCACAGTTCCTGGCCGTGACAAAGGGCGCCGGAGGAAGCCTCCGGGGAGGAAGCCTTCCGATCGCGCAGGCCATAAAAGAAAATTTCAACATCCCCTGCATCGCCCATTTCACCTGTCGGGACCTCACCGCCTTCGATGTCGAGAATCAGCTGATTGACCATCATTACTTCGGCATACGCAACATCCTGGCTCTTCGCGGAGATCCACCGGACGGCCAACCCGAATGGCGGCCACGCGAAGGCGGCTATAGCTATGCGCATGAGCTGATTCGGCAAATCACCGCCCTGAACCGGGGTGAATACATCCCGAGACCGGGCGGCCCGGAGCGGGATGGGACGGCAACAACCGATTTCTGCATCGGCGCCGCCGTTTACCCGGAATTTCCTGACAAGATGAAGCGTCTCCAATACTTCCGGCAAAAAGTTGAAGCAGGCGCGCAGTACGGCATCACGGATATGCTGTTTGATCCAGAGGTCTATGCCCGCTTCCTGGATGATTGCGGTAAAGCCGGGATAACGATCCCGATCCTGCCTGGGACGAGGATTTTGAAATCGCGAACGCAAGCTCACAAGATGATGGCAAAGTTCCGCGTGAATCTCCCGTCCGAAGTCCTGAATATGCTTCCCGAAACAGCGACGGGACCGGAGGCCATTCCCCTGGCGACCGAACTATTTATGCGACTCGTCGAACGTCTTCGTTCCCTTGGCGCTCCCGGCATTCATGTGTTCGTCATTTCGGACACCGATGCTGCCGTTACGGCGATCATGCGCTGCGCACTGAATCGGTAAAGGTATCCACAAAAAATACCGATGAATCAGTATGAAAAAACGTGGATTTTCGCTCGTGGAAATGACGGTGGTCCTTGCCCTGGGTGCGATCGGAATGCTCGGAGTGACGCAATTCATGAATTCATCGGCTCGCGCTCAGAAGGCCACGATGGTCAATGTCGAATTCATCAGCCTGGTCTCCTCGATCCAGTCCGTCCTGGCGAATACGACTCTTTGCAGACAAGCCTTTTATGATTCCAGCGGAAGCGCACTGACGCTCGCGACGACAGCTGGCGCAATAACAAACGTGAACGAGATCAAAGCGCAGAACGCGTCGATCGCAAAACTTAACGAGAGCATGAACAGTTTCAAAATATCGAAACTCGCTCTCAAGACAAACTCCGCCGTGGGGACCGGCCTCTACACCGCGGATCTCGAGATGGAAGTCACGAAAACCTCGCCCGTTCCGGGCCTTTCCGGGACGAAAACTCAAATTTTCCCGAACCTCACTCTTGGGGTCGATTCAGCGAACAAAATCACTTCGTGCGCTGCGGATAAAGTGATCTCGGCTTCCAACATCAACAATTACATGACCAATAAGGCCAATTTCACTTACACCTACAACGGAACAAAGAAGCCGCTCTTGATCGTGATGGAAGTTTTGCTCAGAGGATCCAACAACTGCACTTCCGGTATCGAAGCAAAGTGGTACGGCCCGGGCAGTGTCCAGGTTCGCGATTGGACGGTTCTCGCGGCAGTCGACCTTTATGATTCCCTGGGCTCCCACGGGCTGTTTCCGAACAACGTATTCCTGCTCACCATTCCTTTTATCGACGGCTCGAACTCGATCGCGTTCCGCAAGACCGGTTGCGCGAATATCTCTGACATCAATATTATTTCGGTTCTGGATCAGTAGCTTTCAATACTTAAGATTATCGAGCGGTGGCAGTTCCTTCGGAATTCCTATGTTGTCAAAAATGACACCCTCTATTTTTGAAAATTTCGGTCTATAATTATAAGAATATCTCACTTGAATCGGGGGAACGTATGGGTTTTATCTTTGGCCGTGTTTTGTCGAACTTTTGTACAGCATTTTTATTTATTTCCGTCTTAGCCGCGAATCAAGCCTCAGCGACACCGACCTTCGGGATCAACGCTGGCGGTCCGACCTATACCACCAGCACCGGCATTGTTTATAAGGCCGATGCGCATTTCAGTGGTGGAAGAACGGCTGTTTTTACCAATACCGTTTCTGGAACTTCGGTCCCAAGGCTCTACCAAAGTGAGCGTTACGGAAACTTCTCCTATACGATCCCGGTGGATAATGGCGGTTACAGCGTGATGTTGAGGTTCGCCGAACTCTACTGGACGGCTGCCGGCAGACGCGTATTCGACGTGTCGATCAACGGCACGAGGGTCGTCAGCGGCCTCGATATTTTCGCCAGAGTCGGAAGGAATGCTCCTTATAACCTTACCTTCCCGGTGAATGTTTCAAACGGCGCCATTAACATTGTCTTCACAACGAGGGTGGATAACGCCAAAGTCAGCGCAATTCTTATCACCCCGACCTCCAGTCCGACGCCGACTCCGACAGCGACTCCAACGCCGACGGTAACACCACCGCCGCCCCTGAAGCCCTCGCTCATTTCACAGGCCGGGTGGAAATTGAAATACGTCGACAGCGTCGAATCCGTTGATCCGAAAGACGGAGACAAGGGCGGTGCAAACGCGTTCGATGGAAATCCCGCTACCTACTGGCACACCGAATATACGAATGCCAGTCCGATGCCTCCACACGAAATCCAGGTGGACCTCGGGTCGAGCTACTCCATTTCAGGTTTCCATTATCAACCCAAGGTGGATGCGAATCCTGACATCTTGAACGGTACCATCGTTCAGTACGAGTTTTATGTCAGCACGGACGGGACGAACTGGGGTACGGCCGTGAACTCCGGCACTTTTGCAGCAGATCTAACTCAAAAGTACGTCAACTTCACGGCAAAAACCGGGCGTTATGTCCGGCTCCGTGCACTCAGGGAGATCAACGGCAATCCATGGACGAATGTTGCCGAACTCAACGTTATGGGTCTCGCGGTCGTTTCGCCATCCCCGACTCCAACCCCAACGCCTCCTCCACCGACACCGACGCCGACACCGACGCCGACTCCGACGGGGGGCCTGCCGCCCTTGACCGGTACGGCTTACTATGTGGCTACGACCGGAAATAATGCAAACGCCGGTACTTCAGCGAGTCCCTGGGCCTCGCTCTCGTACGCATGCAGCCGGGTGAGAAGCGCGGCGACGATCGTGATCAAAGCCGGATCGTACACCGATAACGGCCAGTGCGGACTTGCTCCGAGAGTGAACATTCGCGGCGAAGGAAAGTCCGTCACGACGATCAGGAGCAGTTACGGAGATTGGTATATCAATGCCAGCTCGAGTAACGGCACGGACGGTGCTCAATATATCGGTGGTTTTACATTGAACGGGAATGGCCGCAGTCTCCGTCACGGAGTGCTCGTGATGGGCAGAAGCCATTTCTCGGTCATCGATATGGATTTCCTGTCGATTGCCGACAAAGCCATTTCGATGGAAGGCTCGAGCTGGTGGAGCGGAGCTGACAGCGATTGGCCGGCCGTGCCGCCTCCCTCTTACGGCACTGGCAATCTCATCCAGAATGTGACGATCAGGGGTTGCTCGGGACCGCACAACGGCGGCGCCCTGAATGCATCTCTCTGGATCCATTCACAGGCAGACCTGGTTCTCGACAAAGTGATCGTTGATGAAGGCGTCGGAACCGGCGGTCAAGGAAACGCGTTCAAATCCTGGCCGGGCTGGCTCAAGCACATGACCGTGAAGGACTCCGTCTTCAAGGTCAACCGTGCGAACAATTCCGAGCCGATCCCGATCGAGCTTTGGAATCTTGAAACCGATTGCGACATCTACAACAGCCAGTTTTGGGGTGGGTACCTGTCGTTGGTTTCCGGCCGCCAGAACGGCGGGACGTGGGCATTGAAATTCCATGATAATTTCGTGGATTTCACCGAAGCGGGCACCTGGGGAGAAGGCCATGAGCTGTCGCTCAGTTATCTCGACTTCTATAACAACCATGTGACCGGTTATCCGATCAGCGTCTGGAACGCGAGCCACATGTACAACTATCAGGGTGTGAATAACGTCCGGATTCACCATAACGTCATCGAGAAGATGGCGAGACGGGGAATTCTGGTGCTCCCTGGCGTGCCGATGGGCACCGGTCAGGATAATATCCAGATCTACAATAACGTCGTCAGCGATATTTCATCCGCCACGTGCGGCATCCAGGTAGACGGCGGGAATTCGACCCTGACAAGGCTCAAGATCCAGAACAACATCATCCAGAACATCGGTGGCGCACCCGCCGTGCGGTTGCAGGGAGGGGGAAGCGTTGTGAGTCCGGTTGTGACCTACAACAACTTCTTCAATGCGGGCGCGGTCAGCAACGGTGCTTCGGGAGCGACGATCAGCAGCAACAGGACCGTCGATC